>Ga0116228_10005889_pt1 | contig 10955 bp, 13 predicted proteins | sample S1TSphfallax_2_FD_89694 | JGI IMG/M metagenome (GOLD analysis project Ga0116228, IMG submission 89694) | Host-associated microbial communities from peat moss isolated from Minnesota, USA - S1T2_Fc - Sphagnum fallax MG | ecosystem: Host-associated > Plants > Peat moss > Unclassified | place... | reverse complement strand
CATGGCAGCATTTATGGGCAGAATAAACTGGTAGTGGTGACAGAGGCAGTGTCAATGCCCAGGAGGGTTGCAAGATGTTACTCCCATGTAGGGGTCCCAGCAAAGCTAGTTGTCTACTCAAAACATAAGCAAGTTGCAGACTTCAGTCCACTTTGGGCACTTCCCCAGTGACCCCCAGCCAGGTGTTACAAGCCCTTTCTTTAAGTGTAAGGTCTGTTCAAACATTGTAACTGATATAAATCCAGAGGAAGCAATGACCAAATGCATAAGACTTAACAACACCATCCCTAATCAAGAATCATGATCCATCGGTTCTTTCAAACATTCGCATGTTCTTGTCACAACAATGGAGCCAGCCAGAAGGCTGCAGCTATGCTTTGAGAGAATGCACAGTGGAAATATTGCATCTGTAGTCTGGATAAACTCCATATCTCTGCACTGTATAGAAGTCAAACCGGGCTCTTCAATAGAAAGAATATTCAGTTTCATGTGAGGGTAACACCTTATAGCCTGAGAGTCCAATTGAACTCCACATCTTAGCAAACAAAAGGATATCCCTGATACCTATTGACTCTTACCACTTGGGCATCCTGCTAAATGGAATGGGGTGGATAACAAAGATGACCAAAAGAGGAGAGGGTCAAATTGTTAGGTTTTGCTGTAAAAACTTTCACACCAAAACCGTGTTTATACCACTTGGATGCTTTCCACAGCATTGCACTACTCTGAAGGTCCTAGCAAAGGCAATATGATCACACTCCAGGGCTTCCACCAGAAGTATTTTTCTTCAGAGTTGTGTTCTTCACAATCTGCAACAAAACAATAAGTGAGCACCTCCACATCTTGTCATGGCACTGTCATTTGGATGCTGCTGACTGATGAAACTGTGTACTAGCCATGGGTGAATTTAAAAAGTGAGAATGTTTCAAGACTCTGCAGAATTACTTACTTGGCGCAGCATCTGATTCTCACGCTGTAATGTGGAAACCCGCTCCTCCAGTTCAGCATTCCGTTGCTCAAGCTCCTTAGATCGCACTTCCAAGTCACTCAGATAAGCCTTCTTCCTTTCTCTAGCCTGCTGTGCTGACACGCGGTTCCTTAGCAACCTGCAGCCATATGCAAACATTTGTACAGATTACTTTGAATGATGCAATCCATGTGCCCTACTCCCCAGTGCATACAGCTGGACAAAACTCACTAGAAACTACAGCAACTTGTGCTAGACTGCAAGTCTGCTGCTGGAAACATTCTGGGAAAAAACCAATAATCTCACTTCATGTAACAAGTATCAAAACAGGCCTCCTTTCAGCATCTATCTAAACATATATGCTGGTATATTGAGCATGACCATGATCTGTTGCTTGACCCAGATCTTGGCATGTCCCATTGCCTTTGAAGTCATTGAAATTCTGAATTTGAAGCCTCTGCAGTTGATATAGGCTAAGATTAAGAAAGATGTAACTTTAGACCTCTTTAGTCGCTTGTGCTCTTTGTCAGCAGAAGCTCCCCCTCTTTTTCTAGAAGATGGTCCAGCACTACCCTTCTCATGGGTGCGGGATGACCCAGCCCCTGATCCCAAACCTTTTCCTGACATTTCTGGGACCCTCCTGACATCTGAGTCACTCTCATTCCCTGCAATCAGAAACCTTGCACACTTTTAACTTCAATGCCTGCCACTTCATAAAGCATCAAGCCAAATGTCAAATGGCTAGGACTCATGGACACCTTGCAAGAATTTGTGGGTTCAAATCATTACTAGATCATTCTAAAATGAGCATAGACAGCAGCATTGGATATACAAATCATCCAGGATCGAAAGCCAGAGACTTCCAACTCCTTGGAGAACAAATGTTCCACCACGTTCCATTGAGATGGCTTGCGCATCATGTCCACCTTCAAAATGGAGGCAGCAACCCTAACTATGAAGAGTATGTGGGCAGACCACAGTGTCATTCACCTTCTTCTTACCTTCAGTTATGCTCAGGAACCCATGTGGACTTTGCCTGACAAAATTGGTACTACCATCAATCATCCAGGAACAAGCAAATTACCATCTTTTTTCAGATTCTCAGAAGAAGCAGGAGCCTCAGACACAGATATGGATTTCTCACTGCTGGTTTGCTTGGGCGAAGGAGACAAAAAAGCTGCACCAGCTGTTGCTGCCTGCATTGGAGCTCTATCTTCCTGTACCTGAAGTTTACCACCTATTACAGGTTTCCAACCCTTTCCCAACTCCGTTTCCTTTACGTTTTCCTTAATGCTCCCTCTCACTGGTGTCAACTTTAGTTTCCTGTCTTCAGCCCCTGCCAAGCCACCTCTTTATCTTCAGACCCCCTTGCTCCCTCTACATTTTTCACAGTTTCAAAATTCTAGGTCTAACCTTCCGAGAGTAGAACTTTCTTGAGTACAAGTGGCAATGGCAAGTGCTGGCCCCTATCCCCGAGCTGCATAGTGTTTGTGGAGCAATCCAAAGAAAGAGCCTCACAACAGAGCATCTGAAGCTGAGATAACTATGTCAAGGATTGCAAGATGAGCTCTAAACTATTGCAATCCACACTACAAATCTATGGCTTTCATCTTTGGAGTCTTCCCACGGAATCAAGAGCAATCATGTGAAAACAAGTCATCAACCGACCAAGGACTCATTCATTTCCACTTGAGAAATCTTACACTCTACAAACCTCTTTTCCAAAACGAGACACAGATAAAGGCCACATTTAGGAACCAGGTGGAAACCCAATCGCATGTCCATTCTAAAACTACCTGTTGACACATACCTCGAGGATGTTCCCTTCCACATGTGAACCTCTCTCTCCCTAGGACACGGTCAAACTGACCCCGAAATTGAAAGCCTTTCGTGTGTGTGCATGTGCTACAGATGCTATATCAGGATAGCAGCTTCTTCAGTTTGGCGACGAGAATTGAAACAGAAATGCAGACCGAGGGAAGGAAGGTGACGAACCCTGAACGATGGTTGAAGTGGCAGCAGCCACGGGATCGGTTACTTCCGGAACTTCGGCGTCCGTGTCATCACTCTCGGAGGAATATGCCTCGGAGGCTAGATCTGCCTCGGAGTCTACCCACTGATCCTTGTCGTCTTCGGCCTCCAAGTCATTCATTAAAGCAAAATCGCTCCCTCCGTGTCTCTATCTGTTTCTCCTCCTTCTTCCTAGTTAACTCCCAGGTAAATTCAAGCCACAAGTCTCTTTGTCTCTATCTCTGTCTCTGTCGCTCTCCCTCTTCTCACCTCGCCTTTTCCACTCAAGCCCCCTATTGTTTCAAACCTCCCTTTTCCGCAAACAAAGAATGGCTTCCAACTTTGCTGCAAATGGTACCGCACTCCAATTCCAAGCGACCCGGATACGAACAACTTAAGACTTCGATCTACTATAACATTGGTTCCTCAGCGAAGCAAACTGAAGAAGTCGGACATGATGAGTATAACAACAGCATCTGTTCTGCTCCTCCTGCTGCGCCTGCTGCTGTTTCTCCTTCGTTTTATGCTGTTTTTGGAGGCAGGCTTTGCGATCAAACTCGTCCCAGCTCCAAAACAAACGACATTTATTCTCAAATCTGAAAAAAAACAGAGAGCAAGCACAACGAAATTCCGAAAAGCGACACTCTATGAAACCACAAACGATAAACCGATGGAGCTCAAACCCTTTCGTCCAGCACCTACGTTGCTAACATTTCCAAACTGCTGCAGCAGAGCAACAGCGACGACACGGGAAAAAAAAAACACCAAAAAAAGAAGAGGAAGAACAAAAGTGTCAAGTTCGCTCGCTTTTTTCCCCTCGTCGTACGCGAGAAGCAACAACGAAATAAGACAGCAACAGGGCGGGGGTTAGGAGAGGGGCTTTTTTTCTTTGGGGGCGGGGGCGGGGAGCGTTCGTAAAAACTGTGGTTGATCGAGAGGCGCTACGACATCTAAAACCGTCGATACCTTCGTCTCTTCCAAATGGAACGGTCACGATTCAATCTTGTCTGTTACTCAAGTCGTACTACACAGCAGCACTTTATACGAGCGACCCGTCGCTTTGTAATTTTTATTATTATATATTTAATTAGTTTCTCTCTCTTTCTCTCTCTCCCTTGCTGGTCCTCAAATGGCCAGGACAGACGTGGCCGCTTGTCGTGCAAGGCAGGAGGAGGCGGCATTATATTTTTTACAAATAAAAAAACAGTTTTAAAAAAAAAGAGGGAGAAGAACGTGGCCTTGTCTAGTGGAGGGAATAGCGACGACGTGGCCTTCTTATCAAGGGCCGAGATTGGCGGATGAGGAGGACAAGCGGATGGGATTGTACAGTTCGCCAACAAAAACAAGGAAAGAGATGAAAACCCATATCCTTAAGGAATTAGGGCAACTAGTTACCTACACTGGTAGGGCTACCATTTAAAATATTTAAAAAACCCCCCCCAAAAAAAATTTGGTTGCTTCTAAATTAAATGTCATAAAATTATCATATTACATGAATACCTAAAATCAGCTTGTCTGAGAATTGAGTCCAAATTTAGATTTTCCTGACTTAAATATATAGGCTTACTAAAAGGCCTCACCATGAAGCATAATTGAAGGGTTTTAGGGTTAGGCCCAAAGGAGGCAGGCCAATGCCTGAAGTGGTAACCTACTACTGGCTAAGGCAGAATTTTAGGAATGAATATGATGCCCCCCATCCATCCAAGGGCCTCATTACTGGTAATTGGTGTAATGAATTGGATATCTTTTCCTTAGAGAGGAGAGGCTTGGGTGAATCAGCAACTACACTATACCTATGGTAAAAATCAATGTTGGGTGGGTAATCAGATTTTTTTATAAAATCAACTGGAGTTGGAATTGGGTTATTGGTTTAATTCATATGTGAAACTAAAACCGAAACCAAAATCAGAATCTAGATTTAAAAATTTTGAAGGAAAAAAGTGACTAGAATTGAGATTAATCAGAGGTTAACCGCCAGTTAATTGTTGATTCAGGTCTTGAATGGAGTGGGATATTCAGAACCAGAAAAGTATAGAACTGCCCAACACAACACAAATTTTAAAACCCTCCAAAGTCCCAAATACAACTAAGCAGCGTTTTTTCTAGTGGCGAAATATTGCAAAATTTCAACCCAGAATCTGCCTCTTCTACCTATAAGCCTTAAAAAAAAGCTAAAACTAGGGCATAATCGTCGAAAGGCTACCTAGGGCAGAATAGGTAGGGCTACCTAGGGTTTGCCTACCATTTCTCCTAAACCCTAATAGCTATCGCCATGTATGGCGAGCTTGAAACTTTTCTCGTCATCAAATGGCTCCATCATGATGTCCAAAGTCATTGCTACCTACCCTATTGTTGTCATTTCTCACAAAAACACTGACCTAGGTTAGAAACACTTGTCTCTTGTTGTTGAACATGAAGAAATCATTATCGCCATCACTAGCTATGCAACTAGGATTGCCATCGTCATTGCTTCCAAGTTCCCACAACCCAATAAGATTGTGAATATGGTAATGGCACATCTATGATCTGTAACCTATTAGAATTGACTGTTAGATTTTAGAATTTTTTAATTGAACAAACGTTTTCAACGTTCATGCCTAGAGAGCTAGAACAACAAGTTAAAGTGACAAGCTTGGGAGTCATCATATTTGGTAATGTGACAGACCTAGTGGCTCATGAGATGGTCAACCATGTGTCTAGATTTAGTAGCAAACATTAAAATAAGGAAATTCGTCCACGATTCTGGAGACTTCAATGTTCAAGCTTGTTGTTTAGAATGCTTTCAATGGAAAAAATGGGGTGTAGAACCTTAAACCCTATCTTTTGATTTAGTTGTTTACAACTTGCAATGTTATTATAAAATATTGTTGTTGTTGGCAACGCTATTCAATGTGCACCTTATAATGTGGTTGTGAGTACAAAGCTTGATGAATTGAACCAAGGTATTTGACGTTATTGTATAATGTAGACTACAAAGGTACGTGTTTTTCCATTGTTTACTCTCTTGTGATTTTTACAAATTTACATTCAGTCCATCTCAATGTTGCATTTTGTAAACATTCTAAAGTTCAAAATCATTTTGAATCACATTGCCACTATGAATTGTGAGTTGTGATGAATCATCTGTCCAAAATCAATAACCATCTTCAATTACACTACCATTATCATTTGTGAGTTGTAACTTGTGACTTGTTTGTCTAGATTCCAAAGTCCAAAATCATCTTCAATCACATTGCAACTTGCCATTGTGAGTTGTGACCAATTTGTGACTATGTTGAGATTCTTGAGTGTCTATAATTTCAGTTTAAAGTTTAAAGTTCTTTTTCCATTGAACTTGGCCCTTTTGCAACCTCCAAAGGACTTTAAGTCCACAAGTTTTTTTCTCATATAGAGTCCACTAATGTAGCATCTTCTAGTACCAACCAAACCCCAATTCTTGCCCCTACTATTGAACCTCTCTTTGATGTAGATATTTGGATTTTTATTGGAAAGACTAAAAGGAAAAGGAACGAGTATGAGCAAAATAAGATGTGAACTAGGATGTTTGGAGTGTGAAACTACCTTTGGGTTGGATGAACAAGGGAAAGTGCACCTAATGAAATGTAAGGTTTGTTCCAAAATAGATGGTAAGGACGAAATGCTTGCCCCTAAAATTGGCAGCCTCCATAAACATGTTGGAAGAAGGAAGGCCTTAGTGGCAATCCCTAAAGTTTGTGGTGCTAGTGAGTATTACATGAATAAAGACAAATTGTCCATGTTAAAAATGAAAGGTTATATGCAATAACTAATAAGGATTTAGTTCTTAAGCAAGTTTGTCATGTTGTTCGAGAAAGGAAAAAAAATTGGTGCAATTTTCTACATGTTTCCACATATTAGTTGAAGGAAGTCCCATGATTGATTTTGAAAGCATAAGCAAGCTACAACATTCCTTGATGTCAAAAACTTTCCAAAAACCCATTGGTCAAACATAAGTGGTTGGGATAAAATCTTGCATGCATGACTTGGTTATCAACAAAACCAAAACATTGGTTGAGGTTGTTAGGTTCATTTCCCTTTCCTATGATGAAGTGACAACCTTTAATCAGCATTCCTGGGTTTCTATTCATGCCTACGTTGTTGAAAATTGGCGACAAATTCCATTGTTAATATTTTTACAATGAATGGACATTGATGGGGACACTTCTAATAACCTAAAGTGCATTCTGGTGGATGCCATGGTTTTTTTTCGGTGACTTGAATTAGGATAACATTGCATATAAACTAATCATTTTTGGAGCTAATAGGGCGAATGTTTTTCAAGGTGTCAAAACAAGTGTAACAATCCAATTGAAAAATCAAAATGCACCATTCATGATTGGTTTGTGCATTGCATGAACCACAACACTAATTTGGCGATCTAGACTTTTTCCAAGTTCAACATTGTGGGAAAATTTGAGGATGTGATGTAGAGCCTATATGCGTATTTCTCACACAGTCCAAAAAGAATTCATGAATTCATTGAATTGGCCAACATTGTGGAAACAAAAGGTCAATGGATTTTGAAAAACATCAAAATTTGTTGGATTTCGATGTTATTCCTAACTAAAGTAGTTCTATTTGAATATCGAGCCTTGGTTTTGAAGATACATCAAGATGTTGGCATTGTTAGTCAAGTTGCCTATAATTTAAAGTTGTTTTGTGACTTGGACATAATGTTTGGGCTTTCTCGTATCATGTTCTTGCTTGAGGGGCTAAATAAGTTGATAAAATTCTCCCAATCTTAACAATGTTTTATATGTGATTTTATTGTTGCTATGAAATTGTATCAAATAGATCTCTACTATTAATACATTGACCCCCTGAATGTTTCCATGGGTGATGTGTTCAATGGGTACGAAAACTTATTGAATGGGACATCAAATGTGGTGGCACCTAATTTAAATATTGGTTTGGAAATTTTGAATTTTCAAATTGCTAACACTTCCATCATGACGCATTTTCATTGTTTTGAGACATTTGTCTATGTGCTTGTGACTCATGTTATTTTTCAATAGACCATCAACAATGTGCAAAAATAATGTTATGAAGTTATAACCAAGTGAAAGCATGAATAGGGGATTGTTTGGACTATCACACATGTAATTTTTTTGGCTTACATACAAACATAAAATTTAAAAACATATTCAAAATTAACATTGTCAATTTTAAATTATTCATGATTTCATAAACATTAATGGGAATCATCATTAAAATTTTGGATGAATTTTAAAAAGATTATGGACTCATAGTGGATTTTTGAAATGACAACACTATATTTGTCACACACAAAAAATGAAAAATGTGGATTTAAAAAATGTCAAAATAGTGTTTAAAAACAAAAAAACATCATCAAATGAAGAATTTATTAATGAAATGCATTGAAACTTTCTTAATATATATATTTTAGTTTTTTAAAGTTTTAAATGAAATGATTTTTGTAAATTTTTATCCTTAAAAATCCATTTCACATTAAAAAATTTAATCTTTTGTATGGTTTTTTTTATCAATCACATGTTTAGATATTTTCATAGGTTGGTTTATTAGTATTTATGATTAAAAGTGTAGGGGATAATATGTAGGATTTATGGCTTGATAATTGATAAAACTGCCAAAAAGGTTGCTATTGTTAATTATGGACTTTCAAATGCCACTTTTGAAACACTTAACCATGTTTTTACCCAACCAAGGTTAGTAACAAATTGGAAAAATGTTTTTCAGCTTAGGATGTGATGGATGCTTTAAGGTTGGTTTACCCACAATACTAATTAAAAATTTCATGTGAATAAAACTTTCTTATTCATATGCCTATGTTGAAAGGTTTTTATATTCAGCCCAAGAAGCTTGGATCATCCCAAACTTGGATCTTGATTATTCTTGATGTGAACATTTTGGACCTGTAGTTTTTGTTTTCAAGATCATAATGATGTCCAATGGGGCTATGTAACATCCCATGGATGTCAATCCAATGTCCAAACTTTGGAAGAAACACTCTTCCAATGCATTGTTATGTGTTTGACTTTCTGAATTCACTAAAGTGGCAAAATTGGTTGTGGTCCAAATTATGGGGTCTATGGAAGATGAAAGAACTTTTTCAACTTTGACATTCATGAAAACCAAACTGTGGAATTGACTTTGTGAACATTCTGATTTGGTGGTGCGCATTTTTGCACAACCATTTTATATGATTGATATTTTTCATTATGATGATGTAACAATAGCTTGGACTAATGAAAAAGAAAGAAGGGGTCTTTTGGCTTGATGTTTTCTGGAAAAAACCCTAGTTTTCCATGATGTTGACCGATTGCGCTCTGGGTAAATATATCCTTCTTATTTTCCTTTTATGATCAAACTAACATGTGGTTTATAGGTTAGGATCATGTTTTATAGTTGGGTGCATTATTCTTTTGGACAAAGGTTCAACTCCTTCACACAATTTGTTAATTTATTTTTTCTACATTGTATTCTATTCATGTGATTTCAGGTTTTGTTTTTTATAAATTAATTGTGTTTCATCCTTAACTTCTAAGTTGTAATTCAAATAGCTTAAGTCATTAGCCATGATTTTTTTGTCAATCTTTGCCACTCCAATCTTCGAACATTTGCCAAATGATTCCACAATTTTTTCTATTGTCATCTAAATTCATATTTTGTCAAAATTGAAATAGCCATTATTCACACATTGGCTATAACTTGAAATAGTCAAATACACCACCCCTCCGAGGGGAAAATAGCCATATGCTATCTTTAATTTTTTCCAATATAGGTAGTAAAAAATCAACCAAACGTATTACTATAGCCACTTGAGCTTTGAGCTCAAACACATAGTAGCCAATAGGGCTATTGTTAAGAATCTTTTAAAGAAGCATTACAACTAAGGTCTCAAAATCCAAACTTAGCATTTCCAAGATTAAATATAACCATGAAATGATAGAGTTACTCATAAAGTCACCTTGTATCCACCTTGTTTTTGGGTTTACTTTCACCCCCTATCCCCTCTTTCAACATATCTGCAAAGTAAGGAAGTTTCATTAAATCTCAACATGAAATGATCAAATTCAACATTTAATGCACAAAGTTTGAAAATAATTATAGTAGATGTAGGTAAACATTAAATAATAACAACAAATTAAATATGGCATGATTTGCAACATGCCATGATAGTCAAGGTTGTGGACCTTGATGACCTGAACTTCATTGTTCACTAAACCTACCTTAGTTAACCAAACTCGATTGAACCCTCCCCAACCTCCTGAACTTGCTTACCCAACATTTCCCCTAATTCATTTGCCAAAACCTAATTTCACCCTAGCTCCCTTAAACATATTTTTTTCCCCACTTGCCCACCGTTACAAATCCCTTTCCCCAAGGCAAGATCATCCCCCAAGCCCATCTCCTCCCCATGGACCATTCCCAACCCATCTTCACCTTTCAGGCCACATCCTCTCTTTGGCCTTGTCTTTTCCCGAAGGACACATCTTTTCCATGGGCCCACATTTTCCCTAGCTACATCTCTTTTCCCCCCAACGATATCATTAATTAAAATTTTGATGTTTTTTAAAACTTTTTTGAAAAACTAATGTTTACGATCAGTAAAGGTTTAAGGTTATTGTTCCATGTTGTTAATTTTGATCGAATCAATGATGGTTGCGAAAAAAATTGTCATTAAAGGCGTATCATTAAATTCAGTGTTGCACTACTTGAATAATGATGACAATGACATGATAACATGGGCCCATAATTGTTTGTTTTTTTTCCTACCCATTTGGTTTAATGTTTGTTTGATCTATGACTAGTATTCACCTTCCACAGTCAATTTTTTTTTAGTGTTGCCTAGGGATTAAATAATTTGAGCTTGGCAATGGCACCATTACTTAACCATGGTAAATGCCCAAGGACGTTTTGCTTTTCCATGCATGTTCAGGGATGCCAAGTTGTTGATGCTTGGGAATGTGTTTTGTTG
>Ga0116228_10005888_pt1 | contig 10955 bp, 9 predicted proteins | sample S1TSphfallax_2_FD_89694 | JGI IMG/M metagenome (GOLD analysis project Ga0116228, IMG submission 89694) | Host-associated microbial communities from peat moss isolated from Minnesota, USA - S1T2_Fc - Sphagnum fallax MG | ecosystem: Host-associated > Plants > Peat moss > Unclassified | place: USA... | reverse complement strand
TTCCAATGAAAGGCAACTTGCAAGCTCCAAAATCCTTGTTTCATGGGTAGACAAGGAAGTTAAAAAATTCAGCTTCAACTTGGGTTGAGTTTCAAATTCTCTCCTTCGTGTGTAAGAGGAAAAAAGAGAAAAAAGGAGTGTTGAGTTTCAAATAGTCTTGTCTGCAGGGGAAAAAATGAGTGTAAAAAAATTGAAATCTAAATGACTCATTATAATGCTCATTCTGACAGGTTTAGGTGCTTCTACCTTATCCTTAATACAGTGGGTGAATACAGAGCCCCACCCTCAAAGCAGTGATGACAGCAGCTTAGTAGTAGCCTGTGCTTACTTTGTGGGAAGAAAAGCTCTCTTAGTCACATTGGCTTTGACAGGCTTTCAGTTTTTATTGTTGTATTTTTGGCCTAAAGAAGTAGGTGAATGAATCATCATGTACTTAAGAACTTTGGTGGGCTCTCTCATGACCAAAACATGAACACACTTAAATAATATAGGAACTCCAAATGCCATAAGCATCTTAGAGCTGCTGCCATTAATTGTTTGTCATTTGGTAAGGGAACAAGAAATGCACAAAGAAAAGGGCCCCCAGTTGCATTGCACTACTGGCCTGAGGATTCAAGGCTGAGACCAAATTAGAATTAGGTACTTTCTGTTTGTTTGTGTCAGTGCCTGTCACCCAGCACATGCAACAACCATGGATCCCATACACAAACTGTGGAAAAGGGAAGGGAAACACAACAAGAAAGAAAGGGGAACACAAGAATGATGCACCACCCTGCACCCCACAGACTGAGAATTCAGACACTTGTTATAATAGATTAGCACTTTCTTTGCTCTGGTGCACGTGCAATTTCAATGCTCTGGTTTTGACCATTGTTGTTGTTGTTGTTGTTGGGTGGGTATTAGAATCCAATTTTATGTCTTGGATTTTGGGGGGAGGAGGTGGTGGGAGGGAGTTTTGAAGAGTAGGTATTGAGTGGGTAGTGTCAGGGTTTTTTTGTGTTTTCAAATTTTGGGATATAGGTGAACTGTCAATCATCCACAAGAGGACTTAACCAAATATGGATAGAGATTGGAGAAAAAGGGGCAAATGTTTTGAAACTCAGCTATATACTAGACTTAGCGGTAAAGTCACATGATTAGGGGACAAGAATGGCCAGTTTCTGCATAATTGGGCATCAGAATTGTAATTGGGAATGAAATTTTTACAAAACAAAATAACTGGGACCCCAAACTAGTTTTTCCACCAATTTTGGTGATAAACTGAGTTTCCTCCTGTCTTTCCTTTTTCTTGAGCGCCTCCACTGCTGCTACATATATTTTCACTGCATGTATTTTCACCAAGCTCTTAGGGAATACTGTCAATAGTGATGTCAAATAAATTTCTAGGACTTTCAGCATTGTGAGCAGTTAATTTTGAGAAAAATCAGATTCATGTACTGAAAATATTTTAATTACTACCAAGATGGTAAACCTATTATGGTAGTAATACACTCACCACATGACAAAAACCTATATATGCAGCCTCATTAATTTTTTGTGTTGGTTGCCAAGTGCTGCAATTTCACCACAACAAAAAATTCTGGTGAGTGTTAGACTCAAAATTTGACCTGTTAGATTTTGGGGTGGTGGGACATAATACCCTACCTCATTAAAAAAAAGCAACTTAAAGAATCAACAACATATGATCAGCTGTTATCAGGTATTTTTATTCATCCCCAATTTTGAGTTATTAAAAACCTTGATGAATTTTTTTGAAACCCGTCAAATAATTTGAATGTACAATAGAAAAATATATTCTCTTCACATATTTCCCAATTCGTTTGTCAAAAATAATCACTGGATGTTATAAGTGAAAAGACAACTTCTTGTATTGGTAAAAATCAACCTAAATGAAGTAATTTGAAAATTTAAGAGAGTCATGGTTCTTTCATATGCAAGTAATTCAAGAATTGGATGTGATTATTCTTTGAAAATATAAAGAACCACCCTGAACTGGTTTTGATTGGTTTCACCTTCTTTCCAGAATGGAGAAGGACACTAGGATCTAGCCAGATTTGGCTATGGGACACATAGGACAGTAAAATCGTTTTAATCCTTCTATTGCCGTTTAACCAGCTACAAGAGCAAGCGCTCTAAATCTGGCAAAACCCAATTCAAAAACCCTGTTTTTTGGTGAATTTTTTTAGAATTTTAATAAAAAGTTGCCTTTGTCAACAGCCCCAATTTTGTTTTTCCCACATTTTGGTGAAATTTCACACCAAAAAAGACGCTTCTTAATTTCATGGAAAGAAGATCTAAGCGAAACCCAACAGGTGTCTAAGGTTTAGGTTCATTGGGCCGATTATTCTAGTAATTTCAAGCTCGTTAGTACCTCAAATTTCAAGCTTGTCAATTATAGGTAAGTATATAGGATATAGCACAATTTTCACATAGTCGGATTCAATTTGTCTGCTGTTGCCAAGTTCCTCTTGTGCCTGTGGTTCCATCATGGCCACTTCAAATTTGTTATGGTGGTGGTTAGGAATTTACAAATATGGGTATTCTAAGGGGCTGCTACAGATGCTTTGGTTTGGTTTACAATCCTTCATAGATGGGTCATTGATATGTAAAATCATGGTCTACAATCTGGCCTACAATTTGTGCCCTTGTCTTGCCAATAAGAAATTCCAAATTGTAATCCATGTGAAGCTAGATGGGATGATAAATCCAAATTATAATCCATTTGAAGGTAGCTGGCTCAAGTTCGGTGCGAGTTTATATTGAATCACTTGTTGTTTGGTGAGTGTATCATGTTGGTGCATGACGGCTATTTTGGCAAGCTGTCATATACAACCACCTTTCTCTACTTGGCGCATATTGAAGAAGTTGTTGCCCAAGTGGCCACCAAATGGCTGAATCATTGCCCTCCCAACCTCTAATCCACAAGTTTCCAAAATGCATATTTGTTTTATGTAACTATTGGTCAAGGCAATCATGTTATTTTCTTTGCCATTACCAAATAATGGTATTCCTACAAGAAACTAAACATCCCTACCGACCACTACGAATATGACTTGCCAAGTCTTGTGCTATATGAGTTGGATTCAAACATTATCACACATTTACAATGGTTTTATGGATGCTCTTTTTTTTGTCCTATGATGTGTAACTCTTTGGGCCACTTATTTTTGGAACAAATTACATTGTCTCACTTCATCGATTACTGAGCTTAGAACAAATTACATGGTAAACTACATTATCTTACTTCATGGGTTAAGGAGCTTTGAACAAAATGTATTGTAATTTACAATGTTTCACTTCATGGGTTATGGAGTTTTGAACAAAATGTATTGTAATTTACAATGTTTCACTTCATGGGTTATGGAGTTTTGAACAAATTTATGGTTTATTACAATGCTTCACTTCATGGATTTGGGAGAATAGAACAAAATCTATGGGCATGATATTTGTTACATAAATTTAGGTAGAACTTGAACCAAGCATGAATTGCTAAAAGTGTGACAAATTGAAATATTAGCTAGTCATTCATTCAATTCTTATGATGGACCAAGATATGTCCAGGGTGTTGTGATATTATGACCTAAATTTTATATACCTAATTCCTTTCCTGGCTCACGTACTTTAGTTAGATGGCTTAATTATTCTAAGTTGGGTTATTTTTTCAATTGATTTTTTGGTGTAAAATTTGGACTTTTTGACATTTTCACATAAATTGAAGACTGATAAAAACTGACACCAATCACTTGGCTTTGACCAGAAAGCACCAAGTTGTAGCTTTTAAGGGAAGTTGGCCAAAAGTGGAATTAACTGCAAAAAGAAAAGAATTGGCACAGAGAAATAAAACATATATAGTGAAGCTATGATTGTGGAATACATGATTTGGGTTCTTCAGGACATTGGAAACTAGAAAACAGATTCAAAAGAAACCTTAATATATGCACACTCTGACACCAATAAATCTGCCATTTTTATTTCCCAAGGAAAATCCAGTTCAGGATGTTTTATATGGACAATACAATTGTGTGCAATTTCAGAGCATACCAATTGATGTGCTTCTTCAGAAAGAATGGTCATGTCCAACTATTATTGATCTCACATATCTAGCACATATTATATAAGTGCCTTGTCTTTTTGCTCATCTTTTTAAATGGTATGCATATATTATGAATCTTGTCAATCTACCCAATCTTGTGAAATGGGTGCACAGTGCACAACTTTTCTCTACTGACATGCATCACCAACTCTGCAAGTGTCATGGAATGTTCTAATCATGTATTCTTGGGTGTTTTCATTGAGCATTTTTGCCAAACTCCATTAAGTTTCTCCAAGGTTTGCTACTATGTTGGATTAGTGTAGTAGGCTATCTATATTTGAGATATTGGCGATAATTTGCAGTAGTGTAAGTGATGAGTACTAGTGTATGATTCATAAAATGGGGATCTTCTTTTGAGTTTTTGTAGCCTAGTAATAAAGCCATCATCCATAAAAGTTCAGATTATTAACGTCATAAACTAAGTTGCCTTCTTGGAATTTGAATTTGCTTGCAAATTAACCATTTTGATGCTTTGAGACAATGTGTAATTTACATAAAAAGTCGCTCACAAAATGACCAATCACATTACTTGCTGTATGTCAATCATAATATGGAAGAGAATGGGGATGGGTTGGTTCAAAAGTTACCCCCAACAACTGCACCTGAATCATAGTATTGTGCATCCTGACAAGCTGTGAGAAATGGCAAAATATTCTATCATGTTTCATTTTGTTAAAAAATTTCTGAATTTCTGCTTTTTCATGTTGTTCAGAACTTCAGTGCAGAGCATGTTTTTTCCTTTTGAATTTAAATAAAGCAAAGCACTGGCCCACCTGAGTAGCAGTACCTGGGAGTTTACACAGTGAGAAACAGAAACTAACCACCAGGAAGTGAAAAGAATCTATGTTGTGACAAGAAGTGAAAACCGCCCACAACACAAGAACATTTTGTCACACATTCATTTGTAAAGCATGTTGAATTTGTGCAGATCTGGTGATTCCACATTAAAATGACAACAATGGATTTTCTCTTAGGAATATTTTACAAGACATGACATATGGAACTTAAGAGCCATGTCCATGCATCCATGCATGGACAGCAGAAGGCATTGGTTCATGACACATACTGCACGAGATAAACTCAGAGTCTTGTCTTTAATAAAAGATTTTTAAATTTGAGAAAAGTGGCAAATTTTTTCTGTCTAAAAACATTGTTTTGCATTGAAATAAAAAGGTTCCAAGTTCTTCTTTTTAAAAAAAATAATCACATCAAAACAGTGAAAATCCTATATGTGGTTTCATCCATCTATATTTTCAATATATAAAAAATATATATGTAATAAAATATATATCATATTTTGACATTTGTGTAAGATATGACATAAATCATCTATGAGAAATGATACCTCCTACAAAATGGGTGCAGTTCATTAAAGAGTGTTCATTAGATCAGTGAATTAATTCTTTCTTAACTAGGTCTTGTTCACTAGGACCAATGAATTCACTCAAATTCTTTCCTCACTAGGTCTCGTTCACTAGGACCAATGAATTCACTCAAAATCCAATGAAATCACTTGACATTCATTCAGGGACAAAAAGTGTATGAACTCGTGAGTTCCTTTTCATGAGCTAGGATCCCTTGGTGTAATGGTTGCATGGAAATAGTACTTACGTGCTAACAAAACTGACTGGTGATGGACTGACTGTGCAAGCAAGCAAGGACCAAAAGGTCAAGAAGGCCCACATGAGTACTTACTTACTAGACTCCTCCTGAACAGAAAGATCATCTATAATTGCAGTAGCACCAGCTGCCCAGTTTGACGAAAATTATTTCAAAAACAGAAAAAAAAACCACTAGTTTCTAGAAATGTCTGCACAGTGAACTTTGCAGTAATTTTGCAGCTTCAATATAAGGACAGCCATCCTTTGCCTGCTCTGTGCAGCACCAGATTCATCAATCTAGCTGGCTAGCTACTTAGCTGTGATCAGAGAGATCTCCTCATGAGCTCATCATCCCTGCAGCAGCCAAGTTGAAGTCTGACTCTCATCCAGCAGCTAGCTCTGACTACCACTTTCTAGTGTTCCTCATGCACGTCCTACAGTATTGATCAATCCATGATCTCATAGCTTTTCTGATCTTCTGCTTGATTTCGTTTGTACCTTCAAAGATCCTACTCTGAAACAAAGTTAAATTTGAATTTGAAATCTGGAGATCAGCTCAGCTACTCCTCAGCTTCTAAGTGCTCCTGCATACTAGAACTCTGAATTTTTATGTGTTGTAGCACCTTCAAATCCTACTCTGAAAGTTACGTTCGAATTCAAAGTCTTGAGAGTACCGCTATTTTTCTTCATCTAAGTTCTCTAGTACTTTAGCTTTTTCTTTTTCTTTTTGGTGGCGGATTTGTTGATCCCGCGCGCGGCAAGCAGGCGGCTAATCATTTGCCTACTTCAATCCAGCAGCACCAGAAGAACTCGTCATCAATAGCAATTGCAGGTGAGTTTTCAAGAGCGCAGCTTCACTCGTCCACTTCTCAATGGAGATCAGTCTTGCGGGGCCTGGAAGAGACAAGTTTGCAGTTTGACCGATAGAGCTATGAGATGACTGTGAGCACAGCTAGCGAGCTAGAAAAACATAATGGAAAGCTGAGAATATGTGATCACAACAACATGATGGAAAGATGTACTTAGTGTCGACTATAAGTGCTTGCACAGCTTTGTTACTTTTTCGATGCTGGTGAGCGAATAGGTACGCACTCGAGCGATATTCATTTAGCGTGCATTTCATGTGCAGGTGTACTAGTACATTATATGGCGGCTTGCAGCAGCATCATGAAAAGAAGCAGAGTGCAAGAGTCGAAGCTGCTGGTTCCGTCGATGCAGCAATTGCTAGCTGTGTCGATGCTAGTGTCGTTGCTGGGAGCCGTGAGCTTCCATCAAGTTTCTGCCGGAGGTTACACTGGCGATACTTACTGGAATCCGGCGCATGCTACCTTCTATGGTGGCGCTGATGCCTCCGGCACTCAAGGTGAGAGATTTCGACATCGTTCTCTAAAGCTCTCTGAAGCTCTGTCTCTGTCTCGCTCTGTGTTGTCCATGTCAATATTGTGTCTGTGTCTGATCAGTTTGATGGGTTTTTTGTGCGTAGGCGGTGCTTGTGGATATGGAAACCTGTACAGCGAAGGCTATGGTACAAACACAGCAGCGCTGAGCACCGTTCTCTTCAATGGGGGTGCGAGGTGTGGGGCTTGTTACCAGCTGATCTGCAACCAACCAAGATGGTGCGTGCCTGGAACACCCATTCTGACTGTGACAGCCACCAACTTGTGTCCTCCCAATTGGGCGTTGCCTAACGACAACGGCGGCTGGTGCAACCCTCCACTGGAGCACTTCGACTTGGCGGTGCCTGCCTTCATCCAGCTTGCCCAACCCATTGCTGGAATTGTTCCTGTCTTCTACAAAAGGTATGAAGCCCAACCCATTGCGAATTGGTCCTTTGAGGATATTCAGATCACCAACTTCGAATATTTGATTGCACTCGAGCTTGAGTACTTTCTGTAATGAGCAGTACTCTGGAATCAAGGAGCTGCAGAGCTCTGCTCATGGTTCCTGCGCCATGGGACTAAGAGCATCATCACCGGTGCTCAGTATGTGACCCTTTACTGGAAATCCTGGATGAGGTGCAGGAGTCATATGCAGTGGATTCACTGGAACACTATTGTGACCTTGAAAAGCACATCTTCGAGGCCCTTGGAAGAGACTAATGAATAAAGTCAAATCGTATTTATTGATTGTTCCCTGTTTCTGATTGGCTAGATAGCAAATGATTAGTCCAGATGGGTTGCTATTAGTAGTTTCTCACCTATTTGGAATCCCAATTTTAGTTTTATGGGTGGAGTTGGAAAAAAGTAAATAACTAAAACTTGGATGTGGGAAAATATTTTGGCAAGGTCACATGCTAAGCACCGCTTCGAGATGGTCTAACCGTGTAGAGAACGTTTCTCTGATTTTCAGGGTACCATGCGAGAGGCAAGGAGGAGTGCGGTTCACGATTAACGGCAACCCTTACTTCCTTTTGGTTCTCGTCACGAACGTGGGAGGAGCAGGAGATGTGCAACAAGTGTCCATCAAGGGCTCGCAAAGGAACCAGTGGCTACCAATGCAACGCAACTGGGGCCAAAACTGGCAGCTCCAAGGCACCGTTCTCGATGGTCAGGCTCTCTCCTTCATGACCACAACCAGCGATGGCCAGACGGTAATCTCGAACTATGCAGCTTCTTCAAACTGGCAATTCGGCCAAACCTTTGAGGGTGCTCAATTCCTCTCATGGTAACCATCCGAAATATTCACCAAGCGCACGAGTTTTACTCCAGGACAATGTTTCATCTGGTTCGAAATTAAAAATTCTCACCCGAGTTCTCTTGAAATCCTGAAACACTAGATTAAAACTTAGGAGAAGCAACACCCATAGGATAGGATAAAGAAGATCGTCTTCAAATTCTCAAGAGAAAAGTTTCATGTATGAGGACTAAAACTTGTGAAGACCAAAATCCATAGCTGGGTAGGATGAGAAAGATTGTCTTTTCTAGTTTGTGAGACTGCGTGGCTCCCGAGAATCCTCCAAATACTCATGGGCAGCTGGCCACTAACTAGCTGGTTCCTGGGCAAACACAGTTCAGATGCAAAGTCCAGAGCTCAAAAGCTTCAGGTATATATACTCAGTACATAGTACTTAGTCACATAGTATTCATGGCCTGCAATAATGATCCCTGCTTGACTCATTTGAAGTGGGATTAGACATTCTCTTAGGGTAGCTCATGAAATCAATTTCTTAGAAGAAAATGATTTGAATTCTCAATCTTCTTCGAATCCTGAAACTTTGGGGCCTCATAACTTCCTCGAAAGGAGTTGATCAATGGACTGTCATTAGTGCATAGGAATGAGCCATGCTAGAACACTAGCTCTAGCTTGAATCTTCTTCGAATCCTGAAACTTTGGGGCCTCATAACTTCCTCGAAAGGAGTTGATCAATGGACTGTCATTAGTGCACAGGAATGAGCCATATATGCTAGAACACTAGCTCTAGCTTGAGTCCGTGGGATCTGCACTACTCCTCCAACATACAAAATTCCCAACTAGTTATGTGTGAAGAAAATCTGTATAGGAAGTTTGTAAACTCATGAAGGTCGCTGAGGTGTTGTTGTTTTAAATTAGACCACCCGCTCCTTAGCATTAATGTCGCCTGGTTGGAAACTTAGATGATCGTTGAACCCATTAATATTCCACTGTCCAACATATTTATTACATGCGACCGTAAATAAAATAAAATTCATTCATTTCATTCATCAACAAGTTCAACATGGACATTGTTCTTTCCTTCACATGATGATTTTGGTATAATTTGTGGGTATCAGTTCTTTTTTCGGTATTGTTATAAAATGTGTGTGTATTCACTAGTCTTAGTTTAGTAAATCAATGAATAGATTGTATTCTTACTAAGTCTCGTTCATTAAGATCAATGAATCCATTCAAAATTTAATGAAATCACTTGATGTACAGAGGCGCATTTTGTTGTGGAAAACTCATGAATATCAAGATATGGAATTCTGAACAATGCATCAAACAGTGCTTTCAACTGTCCTAGTTTGAAATCAATGAAATGGGACCTAATTGATCAGGTAGACTAGACTAGGGCTTGCAACTCATCCACGAGGGCACCCTTATTATTACTGCATGTTAACAAATGGAAAATGAAAGTTCCAAGAGACCTGCTTGTTTATCTTCGAGGTTAGGGAGTTGAAGACAGGTGTGAAGATAGGTCTAGAGGACATACCTCTTTTAAGAGAGCTCTAGCGGTTTTAACTTTAAACAGAAGTTCAGACCAGTTTTCGGTGGGTATTTGAAATTGGCCCAGGCCTCACCAGTTACCAGGGCGGTTCTTAGGGTTCATAACCTCACTTCTCAAGAAGGATCCAAGAACCAGTTCTTGATATACAACCCCAATTCTGCGGAAAACCTGGAAACATCAGATAACCGCCTACAAAACCCCTGGTCCCCTACCTGATTCCTTCATGAAAACTGGGAGTTTTGTTGAGGTTTGTGCAATAATTAGAAACCTGGTAGCTCTTTGATTTTGAAAACAGCAGTTCTTTGTTTCTGAAATATTAACACCAACCTGAAACAGGGCTTATTATTAAGAAATGGAGATACCTGCTCAACATTGTCTCTTCAAACCCTAAATTGGGTGCTTATTTCAGGAACGCCCTACTCTTTGGGTTTGACCCTGTGCAATGCACTTGCAGAATTTCATTTTCCATTTTTCCCCTATAACCTGAGTAGGATGGGGAATTTAAAAAAAAAGAGAGCCCTGGTGTTTCTAGCAGGCATTTTTCTTTTCCAAAGGCCTAATGTTTGTTTAGGACAGATTCTGCTTGATGACATGCCCTTCATATACACATAGAAACAGGCTCAGTTCTTTTGTATTGTAACTGCAGGTACCTTTACCCATTGTAATTCAACCTCGAACAGCCAGCGGGTTTTATGAGACTATTCAAGCCTATGCCCGTGCATCCATGGGCCCTAAGCTTTTCATAAAGCCCATCGCTTCTTTTTAAAACCAAGATACATGTTGGGTATCACAAGGAAAAGAAAAACTGATCTGGTTTTTTTGCCCGGTAAAGCCTCAACCCATGGCCTTTACCTTACACTAACAAGAATTGTGCTAATGCTTTACAACCAATTAATGCCTCATATTGAGACTACAATAGTGTCTTGTTCACTTCCAAATTCAAGGCATTGTTAGGGTTTGGTAACCCTTCCAAATAAATGTAAAAAACTCAATGATGGATTGATAGTCTTATCCTTAATTCCAAAGGTCAGTCCATGCATCCACCAGGAACCCATGAGAGAATGCTGACCCTTAATAG
>Ga0116228_10005887_pt1 | contig 10956 bp, 8 predicted proteins | sample S1TSphfallax_2_FD_89694 | JGI IMG/M metagenome (GOLD analysis project Ga0116228, IMG submission 89694) | Host-associated microbial communities from peat moss isolated from Minnesota, USA - S1T2_Fc - Sphagnum fallax MG | ecosystem: Host-associated > Plants > Peat moss > Unclassified | place: USA... | reverse complement strand
TTTAAATATCTTAAATATTTAATTATTTGTGAGTTATGTATTAATAATTTGTGAGTTACTAGATAGTTAGTTTGTTAAATATTAAGAACTTATTGCTTATTTAAGTAATTGATACTGAATATTTGTAGTGTGTAATTTATAATTTAAATTCATGTAAATTTAATCATTATTAATTAAATGATTATATAATTATCTAGGACTTGAAATGTTTCAAAATCTAAAAACTAAGAAAGTAAGGCATGAAGAAAGTTTTGGAATTACAACTTAGTTTGTGTTACGTATTTTATGCTAGATTTGAATCTCAAGGCCAAATATCACCTGATTGTTATCCAATAGACTAAATAGGCAAATTCCACAAATTGGATATTAATAAACCAAGGTAGGTAAATATATATTATATATGGTATTAAATCACAAATTAAATAATAAATTAAAAAGTAGAAGACCCAATTTACAACATAACACACTTTGATGAGCTACCACCTTGCAAGTGTTATTGTAAACAAATCTTTCTAGGAACAATTCATCCCATAAGTAATGACCATTTGCAGTCCAACTCAATAAGGGGAGTCACATACTTGCATAGTTTCAATGACTTTATGTGCATCTTGAAGTTGTTTTTCTAGCTTTAAGTTGTTCACAATTGTTGGTTGTTTAGTTGTTGCATCTTCTACTCCTATAACAAGTGTACCATGATAATTGCATCTCATCACGAACCTTCACTTTTTTCTTTATAATCATGTAAAGGATTAGTAGTGCAACTAAAACATCATATACATGACTTGCTTTTGATATATATATTCCTTTGGGTTCAAAATGTGCTACACTTTTAAATACCTTTGGATGCAAATGAATCTCTTACCTCTATGAAGTGAATTCTTGTAAGTAGATATATCCATTTGTAGATGCATGTAAACTGGAGCATACCTAAGAAGGTTGCTATACTTTGTTTTCAAGAGTCTCAAAGTGTTCCAAAATAATGGGACTAATAGAAATGTTTCCAACATCGTGGGTCCAATCCACCATTTTAGTCATTCTTTTTGCAAACATCTTCAAGATCTATTCATGATGAATAACAATTCAACATTCACATGGGTCAATACTTACTATGGCTTAGTCTTTTGGTCATGTTCTTGTGCATGCACTAGATTCATCAATTTAGTCTTGAAATTGACCACGTTCGTCTTGGTCCTAATCTTGTGCAAAATAGAAAGTCTAGTGGATAAGTTCAAATGATGTCAAAAACATCAATCCTAGGAGAAATTCATTGTGTTCCAAGGGCACATGACATCAGAACCACCCATATACATACATGGAAAACAATCTAAAACATTGAAAAAAATCGTATTTTTTGTTCCCATGTATTACAATGCACAATGCTTGACATCAACATCTAGGTGTTGAAAAAGGTGAGGTGGCTAAGTTGAATGAAGTATCATGAGCATCATGACATCCATGATAAATTTATTTTGTTGCAATAGGCATCTAGATCAAAACATTTTAGTTTTGGTCAATTATGAATGCCATCATACTTCAATTAGTGCCTTGTCCACTTTACTACCATCCTATGTACTTGGATGATTATTGATGTTGTCATGCAACATCTTCTAAATATTGATAAAACTCCAAACCATGGTTCCCAACTTTCATTTTGATCTAGGTTTGAATCATTCACATAAAAAACTCATCTCACTTAAACCCATAAAAGAAAAGCAAGTGATCAATGATGTCAATCCTGTAGCATGGTATGCTAAAGTTGGGAAGAAGATGTATATTGATTTTTCCAAACACATACTTCATGATCTACTCATGAATCTCCATTTACACATAATGATTCCAACTTTTCCTTTCAAGTTAACATATGATGATCACCCATTGTCAATTAGGAATCATGAGAAAAAAAATGATGTTGCATATATTAAACAGTTCATAGAAGAATTAAAAAGATATGACCCACTTGACCCTAAGTACCTCTTGAGCTTCTCCACCACTTGCTTCAATTGCTTCATCTTAATAGTTTCACATGTAATCATGCCCTAACAAAAGTCCCAAGATCTTGTAGTCATAACATTCAATCTTGACCTTTGTTGTCCAAAGTTGTTATACATGTATCTTGGTTATTACTCTAATAAACATTGAAAAATGAAGTATGTTAAATAGTTTAAATTTAAAAAAACACAATATAATTATGTAAGTAGCATAAAGAGTTGTGCATCACCTTCACACTTGCCTTTTTCACACTTTTCGACAAAATTTTAATTACAAGAAACAAAGTACAACTATGAACGCAACAAAAAGAGAAGTGTTGCACCTTCATAATTACCCTTTGACACTTTTGGACAGCTTTTTGGACACTGTGTCTACAAGGATCATGTGAAAATTACAATGTTCAATACAATGTGCTCATTTGGTCTCCAACAACTAATTATTTGATCACATAAAAACAAGCCATAGAAACTTTAAGACAAAGACATCAAATAAAAAGCCATTGGAAGAATACTAAAGGGAAACTAAACTTTGTAACGTATAAGGTAAATACAAATGATCAACTTGGAATGGAGCCAAAAATCATAATATATACCTATTTGGTACGATGTTGGTCTATTTATCCAATGTGTAGCATACCTTGATACCAACAACAACCAAAAGAATAAAATCCATCTCAAGTCTTCAATAGTTGGCTTGAGCCTCTTCCCCAACAAGAACCTTTGACTCTTCAATCAAATAGTGAACAAAAGTTATACACCACAATGTTTGTGCTACCATTCCTTTGATTACTTTCCTCAACTCTTTTTTTTGCAAGAAATTATATATTAGATGAATAGAAAAATCAAAAACATTCACAAGAATGTAAAAACTTGTGAAAACACATGCATCTCACAATAGCTTTAGAGGTCTTCGAGAGTTTGAAGTGCAAGAGCTAGGGCAAACCTTTTTTGAGGTCAATCCATGCACAATGCTATAAAAATGTATCCATGACAAAAACTAGTCCAAGATCATCTCTATTGTTCCCTTCCAATGCACATGCACCTTGCCATCAATTATTTGTGTGTATAGGCCAAAAACACCCAATGTGTCATGATCGAAAATCACTTGTTTACTCAAGCACATCCCACCAAGGACAAATCACACTCATAAATTGTAATAAACTAGTTTGATGTGTTTTGAAGCATAGTTGTTGGTAATCAAACAAAAATTTGTGTAAACTTAATAGTTTACTATAAATACAACCTTTACAAGATATTGCAAGAAGGTGCAACCTCTAAAACAATCTAAAGCTTTCAAGGGTTGATGCAAAACAAGCACCAATATACTAGGACAGTTTGTCAAAGACGTATTTGAAAAAATGCTAACCTTGAAGAACACTCAAGCTCAAGTTTGTTTGTGGAGTTAAAAGTTTCAATATGATGCATAGGGACATCATGTTTTATTTGCTTGAAGTTTATGCCAAGTTGAATCCACAAAAACCCAAAAGAAAGTTATTTTAAAGAAAAAAGAAAACAATTCCTTGTAAATAACTCCATCCTCCATCCTAGAAGGCCACACAAGCAAATATTCTCTTCCACCTATATATTGCATTTTTGTCCATAATTACGATAAGGTGTTAGAGTAGTTTCATGTCCATGATAGCCTCTTGACAATGCACCTTTTTTATTGTAATTGACCACACCCGCCTCTCACTATCAATTACATGTTTTGTAGTTATGTATAAAAGAAAAATGCATATTGAAAAGGTGGAACAACTACGAAAATGATATGTAAATTAACTAAAACAATAGGGGAACATTTTGGTAAATGATGACAAACCTCTAAAGCATTGGCAAGCTTGTTCTTGCCTTAAAAAACACCTTGATGAACTTAATCAAAACATCTTGTTGTTCCATCTTCATTATCATTTTTGGCTTTGACTTGCATTTAATTTTTAGCAACTAATATATAAAATTTTGCTTCTAGTTTTTGGCATAGGCTTTTATAAACAATTTCCTCCTTAAGCTTGACGATGCTTTCAACTTGCATTTCTTGGATGAGTCAAGGCACCATAAGGTCAAAAGAACTAAGTTTAAAATCTTGTATGTTTTTGAGTCTTGTGTGCCAAAACATGCATTTCAAATCAAGTTCACCAAACAACCTTTTAGCCACATCAAAAATTTGCTTACAACCTTCCACTACCAACATTGAAGATTAATTTTCCTCATTAGTTGTGTTCAAAACCATGATACTCAAAGAACATATTCCAATCACATATTGGAACATAATTAAGGACTATTTTCAACAAGGGCCTTGATGCACTTTCCCAATGTTATAAGAGGAAGGTTAACAAACTTTGCTTCCTTCAAGATATGGCCTTCACTTCCTGCTTGAATCAAGGACATTGTTTACAGTAGTTAGATCACCATTGCAAGATATAGAGAAAATTTTGTGAATGCACAACCAAAGTCTAGTTGTAAGACTTTGAATACATGACCCAATCAATAAGTTTAAGATTAGTAACATGACAAAATAGAACAAATAGTTAAAAATATATAGTTCAACAAGGGAACATACCAAATTTATCAACCCATTTAGATCTTGCTAGATCAACAATAAGAAGATTGCTACTATGAATAGGAAATGCACAAATGCCCTTTGTCAATTGAGGAGTCTAATTGTGATTTCCATTCAAAACAATAAATGTGTCCTCCTTAGGTCTAATAATTGTAAGATTGCATGATTCCTTGATTTGCACCTAGTCCTTCTCTCCTAATCTTCCAAGTGTAAAAGACTTTACAATTCCAATTTGTCCATATGCCATAATGGTTCCATTATAACCTTCAAGCACACTTTGGGACACCACATTGATGTTGAATACAAGCAAACACCTTTGAGAGCTTTTAACCCTAAAAATAAAGAAGCCCACACCCAAAGTTCAAAAAAACATGGCACTAGAAAGTTTCAAAAACATTGAATGTTAGAAATTCAATGCTCCAAAATGAGATACTACCCACAACTTGAAAATGTTTGAAAGACCTCCAAAAAACCTTGCTCCAAAATACAACTCTAACAAATTTGTTTTCTTAAGCCCAAACAACATAACCCAAAAACCCCTGCACTCAAAGAAAGATTTTTTCTTTTTGTTATTTTTTTTTATTTTACCCCACAAATAAACACACTCACAAACATAAAGACAAACTAAGAGTTGCAATGAAATGTGAAACTAATGAAGAATGGGCTATTGAAAACAACTTCTAAAAAATACATTCGATATTTTTAATAGTTCCCCCCCAAAACCATGATAAAAAAAAGATTAATCAACAACAACATTCATACCACCACTAGTACTTTATGCTCTTTTTACAAATTGACATTCTACACACACCCCTAACCACAAATAGAAATAAAAGCAATCTCCTCCCTCCTCTTTTCCCAACCCAAAAAATAGAAACAATGTTGAAAGTAGAAGACACTTCAACATTAGTTGTTCCAAAACACCATTTTGGAAAGCAAGGATGTTATTTCATGAGCTTGAGTGCATGAACATGAATAGGTGAGCATGACCAAGGGAGCATGACTAAATCCTTTTTAAAATATTTTTCCCATGTTGATAGGATATTTAAAGAATATTTTGTCACACCTAGGACAAAATATTTGGTGATGTGGAAAAATATTTTCCCATGTGTCATGGATGAGTGATATTTAGGGATGAACATGTGGATGAAAAATGACAATGGATGAACTTTTTCGTGAACATTCGTAACAAGTTTTGTTTTGTGAAAAATTGAACAAAAGAAATAGGATATAAGAAATGTATGTTGGTTTATTGTGAACAATTCATCACATGAAATGCTCAAGTTATACTTGAACTAGTATTTCAAATTCCATTACTACCAAGTATATTCTAGCTTTGTAGCATCCAAACCATATAAAACTTGAGATTAAATAAAATTTAGTGACACATAAACATGTTGACCCACCAAGAGGTATGTGCCAATTCAAACACTATTGTCCACCACAAAAAGGTATGCAACCATTAGGAATTGGGACAATATCAAGTACCCAAGGACACTTTACCATTTTAAACTCTTTTATTTTCATTCACTCTTTCAACCCCTTGGCAACTTGCACAATGAAATTGCATTCTTTTCCCCTCCACTATTAATTTACCTACAAAATACCTCATTTTGCATTATTTGCACAAACACTTCCTAGTTGCATCCTCTATTCCTCAACTGCATGATTATAAGCATAAAACCTCTTTACTATAATGGTGAAAAGAAAATTGTCATTAATTGTCAAACCAAACACCTTGAAATCAATGATTAAATACACGTTAAATTTAACCATACTAAAAAGAATTTGTGAGATGAAAAAAAACCATTGGAATATCCAATAGATAATACCAAGTTAAACCTCCTTATGCATTTGCTCAAAATTAGAACATGGGGAACAAAATGGAGGAGGGTAATTGACAAAACAAAGGAATGGGCAATATGGTGATGGGCAAATGAGAAGATGGACAAAAAAACTCTTTTTGTAATGAAACAAACTATGAACATTCTCAAGGATGATATGGAGGACTACAATTTGGCAATGTTTACACATGCAATGGACTTCTTCAAAGAACGTGTGAGTTTAAAGAAACTAATTCCAAAGCATTTTTTCACAAGCTTATTGAATAATTTGTTAATAGAAGACTTGGTAACATTTGGGAATTTTCTATCCACATAATTCATGAATCCTCAACGATAACTTTATGCAACTCCAAGTTGGCAAGCTTAGGTTCCACAAGAATTGAAGAACAAAGTTTTAAAACAACTGATTAGTCATCGAATGATAAGGTTGGCCGCAAAACCATAAGACATGTACAAAAAAAAAAAAAAAAATCAAAAATCAAAAATTGAATGAGAAACCAAAATCCTATTCTTTACATTGAATTGTAGCACAATAGACATGTGAAGATGAATATTTGTTCAAACTATGAAATCATAAAAGGAAATATTTATTTATGAAAAATTAAAATAAAATTATGGCTGAACTTGAACAATTTTGAACAAATTTGTAGTGATTGTTGAAACAAGTAATCAATAAAAAACTCAAATCAAAGCAGTAAATGATAATCAAAATCATATACATGATGTTGTGGTTATTGAGACAAATGTGAGGGTTTTTCCATTTGGAGCCGTTATGGCATATGCAATTATTCTGAATTCACCAGTAAAAACTAGATAGTCCAATGACAACCAATGTTTGTGATGCTAGATTTAAATGCAAAATTTGACTAGATAATTATAAATATATCAGGAAGTAGACATGTTATTAAATGTTTACTATGTTGTGCATTTAATTTAGTTTTATTTTGAAGTCAAAGGGATCCATCAAATAAATCTATGGCAAAGTTTTTTCATTTGCATCATGTCAACATATCCATATCCACGACATTCTTGCAAAACACCATCAAATTTGGATTTGTACTTGTTTATACCAAAAAAAAACAAAGGTTGGATATTGGGTGTCCATTAATCAATTTGTAGGATTACAAAATATATGCAATAGTGATCAAAATGTTCATTCTAGAGTTTCTGAACAACCTACCACAACCACCTAAAAACAATCCATGGCCAAAAGACTTGACAAACAAGGATTTCATAACACAGTTTCATCAGTAGTGCAATTATCTTCTAGGATTTCAAACATCTAAGAAAATAAGTGATTTAGTCCTAGAAAAAAGATGGCCAAGAAACAATATCAATGTAAAGGACGATCCATACAAAACACATGCACTTGCTTATAATAAGGAAATGGACTAACTAGTGGTGGCCAACATAGTTAACAATGAGGTGGAAGAGGAAGACATTATGGGGTTGGATGATAAAGAAGGAACTGAGGGGCCAAAGACAACACACCCATGAGATACCATGACAAATTCAAATGAGGAAGAGGAAAAAATGGTGACACCAAGGTTAGAATTGGATGAGGAAAAGGAATAATTAGCGACACAGAGGTTTAAAAAGGGTTCAAACGATGTCAACAACACACTGAAAGAAATTGGTTCTGCTCAATCTATCCAACACAAAGGCCCATGAGACAATTGATATTCACAAGAAATAAAACCAAGATGTTTGGATCAATTGTGCAAAACTCTACTTGGACATATAATATAATTGATTGGAAGGACATAAACTTTAAAAGTTGTAGGGTTAGGTTTTGTGAGTATGTAACATAGATTAAACACTCAAATCCAAGGCTATAAAAATATACGATTTACAAAATAAACATCAAAAAGGTTAAATAAAAAATTTATGATAATTGTTTTTTCCCAAAAGAATTGAGGTTTTACAATACCCATAAAAATGAAATAAGAGAGAACATGTTGCCTCCAAGACAATAAAATGTAGCAAAAGTTAATTAGGTTGATGCCACAAATATTTGAAATACAATGTTGTCTCTTGAATTAAATTCCATACATGTGAAAATAGAATGTTTAAGAATGTAGATTGGTGCCAACCCAAGGCATGGGGCATTGGAGTTAAAAAGTGTGAGAAAAAAAATCTGGTGAGTATGAACTAGATACTTATACAATTAACTAAGATGTGGGATCAAAAAAATAACTAAAAAGTAGTCCATCCACCCTAGTGAAATAGAAGGAATGCAATGGATGGTACAATAATGTCACTAATAATTGTTTTCAAGATAGGCAAGAGAGGGAAAAAAAAAGATTCAATGTAGGTGCAAAAAAGATACATTGAATGAAAATCTTTCAATGGTGATGTATGCATTGGTACATAAGTTACAACAAAAAAAATCTGAAAAGAAATCCAAATTATGAAGTAGAGGAAAATCAAAATCAAAATCAAAATCCAAAAGAAATCCTATTATGAAATAGAGGAAAACTACAAGCCACACTTGTCTATCTCTCAATTGCTTTAGAATATATGAAGTGCATCACAAAAGTGTCATAAATCTAGGGAAAAACAAAGCAAGAAGGAAATGGGCAAGTTGCTAGAATTTGAGCATAGTTTTCAACATATGAAGGTAGTTGGGGGCTTGAAGATGGGCTTGGAAAGAAATTGTCATGACCAAGAAAAGATATGCACCGCGAGGAGTTAAAGACACCTTTACATCACATGAAAATAATTGTTATTACTTTATTCAAATTCAATAGAAGAAAGTGGAAAACAAATTTGGTGGAAATGTTAGATTTACTTGCATTCCAAATCAATCTTGGAGTGTTTATGGATTGGGGATTCGAGATCTAGAGAGAACTTTGGAATTTTTTTGCCTTGGGATCCTTCATCTTGAAAAAGAAGATAAAGAACTTCATTAAAGACCTCCTGATCTCCATCAAGTGCCAAAATGTGTTGGCTTAGATTGGGACATGCCAACACACTATTACTTGAAAGGAAGAGAATGTTAGATGAAATTATGGAATGAAAATCCAATGCAACAATAAAATGTTTGTAACAATACATATTAGTTGATGTTGCGAAATCAACAACAAAGGATTTTAGCTTCAAGCAAGCTCCAATCAAGGCTTCAAGTGTGAGAAGATGCATTTCTTTGCTCGCACAAAATGGCTTCCTAGAACTTAAGACTCTCATTGTGGTGCTATTAATCCAATTGTAGAAGAACATCTCCCTTTGCAACCCTAATCCCCTACTCGATCATGCCAAAAGTAAGTGCTTGAAAGTCAAAAGTATGGGGATCCTCACCAAAAGTGTAGTTCGATTAAATAGAGTTTGCAAAAATAGAAAAGGCCGTTGAGGATTGGAATAGAAAACTAGGAACAAGAGTAATAAGGAGAAGATATGGGAAGGGAGATGTACCTTCAACCCAAGATCCTTAGTGTTACACAAAGGAAGACTATTCACCATCGCCCATTTCATTTAGATTGACATGGAATAATTGTCCATGAAATTTCTAATCTATTTGAGAATTTGTAGGTCTTCTAGGCGGAAAAGGAAGATGGCATCACTTTGGGACAATAAATTGTTTACAAAAATGAAAACAGAGACCACATAGTCTAGGACCTTGGCATTCCACTTATGAATGTCAGCTCCAAACTGAAACACCATGGGAACACCAACACTTTCTAGTGTCTCCAATCACAAGATCAACAAGCCCTTGTGGATTCACATGAAAAATAGGTTTTTGTTAAGTCTTTGAAACTGGAAAAAGGATGAAAATAACTTGTTCATAAAAAATAATTAAGATATTTAGTTCACCTAACGAAGGTAGTCGATGAGAATGGCATGCTTGGGAGGCCACTTTCCAATTCTCATTTGTAAAGACACCAAAGAAGACCACAAGAAATGCATTGCCTTCTTGTGAAATCCCAGTGATCTTTTTGTTTGAACTAGAGACAAATTGTCGCAACCCCACTTTGGCCAAGTGTGGGGGTGAAGCCCAACACTCCCAAAGTTGGGGTCTTGGAGTCCTCCGAGACTCCCGAATGTTTAGAGTTCAACAGCAAGGCCCAAAACACCTCGCATTGAGGTGTTCTTGGTGTCATTGGAAAGGTCTTGAAGCGTAGATATCGAAAATAGCCTCGCATTGGCCATTTGGACATATATAGCCCAAGTTATAGGCAAAAGAAGGGCCGGGAGTCAAACTGGCAGTTTGACTCCCGACCACTAAAAGTCGGGAATCGAGCTCTTTCCGACCTCCGAATTGAGATTGCGACACGGCGTTGGAAAGATCTCGACAAGGGCTATAACTTTGGTTTAGACCTCGTGACGATCAGACTCTGCAGTCGGGAGTTATGAGCTCCCAAAGTCCCGGGACTGCAACCGGGACAATTTCGGGACAATTTCGGGACTCCAACTTGGGAGTCCCGGGAAAAAGAGCCATTTGGATGTAGTCTCCGCGGAGTAACACAGAGAATACTATATGGGGGAAGGTGGTGGCTTCCTTCGAGTCCGGGCCGTGGTGAGTCTTGTGTGTCAAAGTGCCCGTGGCTTGTCCCAACACCCAAGGGTGTTC
>Ga0116228_10005879_pt1 | contig 10961 bp, 10 predicted proteins | sample S1TSphfallax_2_FD_89694 | JGI IMG/M metagenome (GOLD analysis project Ga0116228, IMG submission 89694) | Host-associated microbial communities from peat moss isolated from Minnesota, USA - S1T2_Fc - Sphagnum fallax MG | ecosystem: Host-associated > Plants > Peat moss > Unclassified | place... | reverse complement strand
GTCGTCGACCGACGATTCGCGCACGACCGCGTCTGCGGAGAGGGACGATCCGCCACCTTCGCTCGTTTTGACGGAACCGAACGCACCGAAGAGGACGTTCGCGACGCTACGGTTCATCGCTTTGCCCATCATCAACGTGAGCAACGTTCCCGATGCGCCGACGAGCGCACCCGAGATGATGAGCACGTCGTTGCCGAGCGCGAAGCCCGTGAGTGCCGCCGCGAGGCCGGTGAACGAATTCAACAGCGAGATGACGACGGGCATATCCGCGCCGCCGATCGGCAACACGAAGAGGACGCCGAGCACCGCAGACGCGACGAGCGCCGCGAAGAACGCGGGAACGGGCTCGTAACCGATCGCGACGCAAACGAGTCCGGCGACCGCGACGAGCGCGAGCACGCCGTTGACGACCTGCTGACCCGGATACGTGATCGGGCGCCCGGTCATGAGTTCTTGCAGTTTGAGGAACGCGATGATCGAGCCGGTGAAGGAGATCGAGCCGATGATCGCCGTGAGCACCGACGCGATCGAGAGATCGGGCGCGACGCTTTGCACGGCGGGATCGAGCTTGAGATATTCGGCGCTCGCAACCATCGCGGCCGCGCCGCCGCCGCACCCGTTGAAGATCGCGACCATCTGCGGCATGGCCGTCATCTTCACGGAGCGCGCGAAGTAGATACCGACGGCTGCGCCCGCGCCGAGGCCGATCGCTCCGATCCACCACGAGTCCGCGAAGTCGAGTTGGAAGCCCGTAGCGATCAGCGCGATCGCCATGCCGGCGATCGAGACGAGGTTGCCGCGGCGCGCCGTGAGCGGCGTGCTCATCAAACGCAGACCGACGATGAAGCAGATGCCGGTGATGAGATAGGCGAGGGCGATCAAGAGCCCCGTGGTATCGGACGCGATCACCCTACGGCTTCCAGTCTTCGGTGAGCCGGATCGTGAGATCGTCGCGCTTCTGGCCCGCGCCGTCGCCGCCGATAGCGGCGGGGCGCGGCTTGAACATCGCGAGCATGCGGCCCGTGACGACGTACCCGCCGAATACGTTCAACGACGCGAGAAAGACGGCGAGGATCGACAGCACGGGGCCGAGGTGTGGTTCGGCGACGACCGCGATCAAGAGCGCGCCCACGAGCACGATGCCGTGAATGGCGTTGGTTGCCGACATCAGCGGCGTATGCAGCGTCGGGGGCACCTTGCCGATCACTTCGACACCGACGAAGACGGCGAGGATGAAAACGGTCAGCTCCGCGAGCAGGTGGGCGTAGTTCAAGAGCGACTCCCGGCAAGGGCGGCGTTGGTGGGTTCGTGGACGATCGTTCCGTCGCGCACGATCGTCGTGCCGCGCACGATCTCGTCGCTCTCGTCCAACACGAGCGTGCCGTCGCGGACGATCACGTCGAGGAGTGCGGCGATGTTCCGCGAGTACAGCACGCTCGCATCGAACGGCATCGTCGAGGGAAGGTTCGTCGTGCCGACGATCGTCACGCCGCTCGTCACGATCGTTTCGCCGGGCTTCGTCAGCGCGCAATTTCCGCCGGTCTCGGCGGCGAGGTCGACGATCACGCTGCCGGGGCGCATGCCGCGTACGGCGTCCTCGGAGACGAGTAGCGGCGCGCGTCGTCCCGGGACGGCGGCCGTCGTGATGACGATGTCGATCGTATGGATATAGCGGCTGAGAATGCGCTGCTGCGCGGCCTGCTCCTCATCGGTGAGCGCGCGCGCGTACCCGCCCGTGCCTTCGCCCGAGATGCCGAGATCGATCTCGACGAACGCGGCGCCGAGCGACTGAACCTGTTCCTTGACGGCCGCTCGCGTGTCGTAGCCCGAGGTCGTCGCGCCGAGGCGCTTCGCGGTCGCGATGGCGCGCAGGCCGGCGACGCCGGCGCCGATTACGAAAACCTTCTGCGCCTTAATCGTGCCGGCAGAGGTCGTGAGCATCGGCAAGAAGCGAGGCGACTCGTTCGCGGCGATCAGCACGGCCTTGTAGCCGGCGATGTTCGCTTGCGACGAAAGTGCGTCCATGCTCTGCGCGCGCGTCGTGCGTGGAATCGCGTCCATGCTGAGCGCCGTGATTTTCCGCGCCGCGTACGCTTCGACGGATTGCGGGTCGCCGAGCGGCGCGAGGAATCCGAGGAGCGTTTGGCCCGGCTTCGTCAGCGCGAGCTCTGCAGCGCTCGGGCGCGCCACTTTGGCGATGAAGTCGGCCTTCGCATAGACGTCCGCGGCATCGGCGGCGAGCGTCGCACCGGCCGCCTCGTACGCTTCGTCGGTGAACGACGCCGCGAGGCCGGCCCCGCGCTGCACGATGACCGTACTGTTCGCCTTCGCGAGGCGGGCGACGGTTTCGGGCACGAGCGCGACTCGGCGTTCGCCTTGGGCGGTCTCAGTCGGCACGCCGATGAGCATGACTTCTCCTCGAACTGGTTACGGAACGGCGCTACACGTAAAGACGGGTGCCGCGCGTTCGGCGGCACCCATTTTGCGGCGTTGGGACGAAAATTTCTTTACCGCATCTCGCGGCTCGTGTCCTCGCGGGCGAGCGGCCCGCTAGATTCCGGCGCGAATGAGGGCGGCCACGGCGAGCAGACCGAGGGTGCCCGTGCCGTGGATCGCGAGGCTCGCCGGGGCCGACGTGCCACGATTGCCGGCGACGATCACGAAGTCGCTGGCCCCCACGAGCGACGAGAGGGCGATCGTCGTTTCGAGAGCGTCGCGATCCTTACGGATGAGAAACGCGACGATCAGGAGACCGAGGACGGCGTCGCGCGCGCCGAGCGCTCGTATGAACGCGATGCCCTTCGCGTCCTCGACGGGCAACCCGTAAGATTCGGAAAGCGCGCGCGGGGCGCCGAGCGCGCCGGCGCCGAGACCGAGGAATGAGGCGGCGGCGAGCGCCGAGAGAATCGAACCGAACACGAACCTTGCTTTAGGATATGTTCGGCGAAGCCATCCTCTCGAGCCCCGGCGGGCGAAATCGCGGGCGGTGGCGCACATTAGCGCAGCAAAAGGAGCCTGCCTAGTGCCGACCCCGTTGATCGTCATTCTTGGAGGCGATACGCTCGCGTTCAAGGTCGCCGAATTGCTCGTGAGAACCGGGAGTAACGTCGTCCTGGTGTCGGATCCGGGTGGCGACACGGCCGGAAGCGCGGCGCGTCTCGGCGCACGCTTCGCGCAGCGCTATGCGGACGAGCGGCGGACGTTCGCCGAAGCGGGGATGGCCGACGCGACCGTTGCGATGGCGCTCACGGATGACGATCACGAGAACCTGCAGTTCGTTCTCGCGGCGCGCGATCTCAATCCGAAGATTCGCATCGTCCTGCGCCAATTCAATCGCACACTCGGCAGAAAAATCGAGCAGAACCTCACCGATTGTTCGGTCGTCTCACTCTCCTCGCTTTCCGCTGCGACGTACGCCGGTGCCGCGGTCGATCCCGATTGTGTGTACGGGATGCACTTCCCCGGCGCGGAGGGACCGCTCGTTGGATTCATGCAACGCGTTGCGGGTGCGGCCGGTATCGCGGGCGCGACCGCGGATGAGGCCGAGGAGTCGCTCGGGTCGCGCGTGATCGGGCGCAACGGCGAGGTCGTCTTCGATCGGACACAGCCCTTCGCGGAGGACGACATCGTGATGATGTTCGCGACCGTCACGCCGCGCGAGATCGGTGCGGGCCGGCGCGGAAACGCTTTTGCCGCATACGCGCGCGGCATCGGTCGCCGGTCGCGAACGATCACGCAACTCGATCCCGTGTCCCGCGGTGCGCTTCTCGCCGCGTTCGTGATCGTTTCGTGCGGCGCGCTCTATTTCGCGCTGACACTTCGCTTGCCGCCGCTGACGGCGCTCTACTTCGTGCTCTCGACGATGACGACGACGGGCTACGGCGATATCGCGCCCGGTCTCGGCGACCTGCGCGGGCAGGCCGTATCCATGGCGCTGATGCTCGCCGGCATCACGTTCTCCGGCATCTTCATCGCCGTCTTGAGTTCGCGCTTCGCACACGCGCAGTACGTCGCGACGCAGGGACTGCGTCAGGTCTCGGCGCGCGATCACATCATCGTCTGCGGTGCGGGAAACGTCGGCGCGCGCGTGATCGAACAGCTGCGCGACATGCGCCGTGCGGTCGTCGTCGTCGAAGCGGCGCCGCGGCCCGAGGCCATCGCCGCGTCGCGAGCCGGGCATTTCCAGCTGCTCACGGGCGACGCGAGTCGCGACGAGACGCTCGACCTCTGCAACGTCGCTGAGGCGGCGGCGGTGATCGCGCTGACGAATAGCGATACGATGAACCTCGAGATCGCGCTCGGCGCGCGTGCCCGCAATAAGAACGCGCACGTGGTGATGCGCGTCCAGCAAGAATCGTTCGAGGAGTCGGTCCGGCGACACTTCGGTTTCGAGCGCGTGTTCGGCACGGCGGCCCTCGCGGCGCCCGTCTTTGCGGGCCTCGCGTACGGGCCCGGAATGCGCGGACTCGTCGCGATCGGCGACGCGGGTTTTGCGGTTCTCGAGGGCGATCGCGAGCCGACCTTCGACGCGCAGCCTGCGCGCGAAGTCACGGTCGTTCCGCTCGCGGTCTGGCGCGACGGGCGTGCCGTGCTCATCGACGATTTCGCCGACGTGCGTCCGGGCGAAATCCGCCTCGCGCTCGGTCACGCGCAGCTCGGAACGCCCGCATGATCGTCATCGCCGACGCGTCGTTTCTCGAGCTGCTCAATACGGGGGTTGCGATCGCGACGTTGCTCGTGTTCGGCGGGACGGCGGCCGCCGCGCTCGTGCAGATCCGACATCTACGTGCGAGCAACGAACTCGATGCGCTCCTGCGCATCACGGAGTTGATGCGCGCGGACGATCTCCAAAATGCGTTTCGCTACGTGGAGACCGAACTGTCGGCGAAGCTCGCCGACCCGGCGTACCGGCGCGAGCTCGGGAAACGCGGTTTCGTCGACGCGCGGCGCCATCCGGAAATGGACGTCTGCAACTGGTTCAACGAAGTGGGAACGCTCGTAAAGAATAAACTGATCGACGAGCACACGTTTCTCGATCTCTTCAATCGTTTGGTCACGTACTATTGGAATCGCCTCGAGGGCGTCGTCGCGGTGCTGCGGCGCGAGCGCGGTCCCGGGCAGTACGAGAATTTCGAATACCTCGCGATGCTCGCGGAGCGCTGGCAGGCGAAGCATCCGAACGGCGCCTATCCGACGAGTGCGAAGCGTATGGAAACGAGCGATCCGTGGAAAGACGTGGACGCCGCCGACTGAAGGGCTCGTTACCTCCCGGTCCGCACGACGCCGGCGTCGGGTTTCTACGCGCGGCGACGTCGGGCGGGCTGCTACGCTATTTCGCCGCGACGTCGCGCCGCTACGGTCCGATCTCGTCGTTTCGTCTCGGGACGCAGCGCCTCGTGTTCGTCGACGACGCGAAGACGGTCGAAGAGATCCTCGTGTCGCGCCAACACGAATTCGTTCGCGATCGCGGCGCGACGCTTTTGCGCGAACTCGTGGGTACGGGATTGTTGACGACGGACGATCCCGCGCATCTCGTGCGCCGCCGGATCATGCAGCCGGCGTTTCATCGCGGGCGGGTCGCGCAGTATGCCGCGACGATCGTGACGGAGACCGATCGTGTCGTGGAAGGCTGGACGGGCGCCCCGTTCGACGTCGGCAAGGAGATGGCGCGCCTCACGCTCGCCGCGGTCGGCGCCACGCTCTTCGGCGCCGACTTGCGCGATGAGGCGGTCCGCATCGCCGCGATCTTGGCCCGCGTCCTCGAGCGAGGAACCTCGCTCGCCGCGTTCCTCGCGTTCGCAGCCCCCGTACTCGACCCGCTCCACCGAGTGTTCCCGACGCGGTCGAGTCTGCTCTTTCCGCGCGAACGTGCGGAATTGGATGCGATCGTCGCGCCTATCGTTCGCTCGCGGCGCGACGCATCGGGAGACGATCTGCTCTCGCTGCTCCTCGCCGCGCGCGACGACGGCGGGAGCGGCCTCGGCGAAGCGGCCGTTCGCAACGAGGTCGTGATGCTGATTCTCGCCGGCCACGAGACGACGGCGAATGCCTTGACGTGGACGTGGTATCTGCTCGCCGAACATCCGGCGGTCGCAGCGCGCGTTCGCGCGGAACTCGATGCCGTACTCGGTGGCCGGGCCCCCGCGTTCGACGACGTCCCGAAGTTGCGGTATACGGCGGCGGTCTTCGACGAGGCGCTACGTCTCTATCCGCCGGCGGGCGCGTTCGCTCGGCGGCCGCTCCGCGAGATTCGGCTCGGTGCGTATCGGATTCCGAAGATGACGAGCGTGTTCGTGAGCCCGTTCGTCACGCAGCGGAACGCTCGCTATTTTCCGGAGCCGCTCGCGTTCCGCCCCGAGCGCTGGTACGATCCGCCGTCCGAACGCTTCGCGTACTTTCCGTTCGGCGGCGGAAGCAAGACGTGCATCGGCGAGCCCTTCGCACGCATGGAGGCGATCCTCGTTCTCGCACGCATCGCAAGCCGATTCTCGCTCGAACGCGACGATTCGTCGCCGGTCGAGATCGCATCCGCGGCGCTCGTACGGCCCGCGCGCGCGATTACGATGCGCGCGACGGCGCGTTAGACCTTTGCGTTGTGGCGGCGGATCCGGTCGGCCATCACGTGCATGACTTCGACGGCGAAGAACGGTGTGTTCTGCACGAGATAGAGAAAACGACGCTGATCGATCGCGACGATCCGCGCGTCCGTTTTCGCGGTCGCCGTCGCGCTGCGCGTCTGATGATCGATCAATGCCATCTCGCCGAAAATTCCGCCGGCTCCGACGGTCTCGACTCGGGTACCGTGCACCGAAAGATCGATCTCGCCTTCGGTGACGACGTACGCCGTGTCGCCGTTGTCGTTTTCCAAGAAGATCGTCTCGCCGGCCGAAACCCCTTTGGCCGACGGATCGTTGCGCAGCATATCGAGGCTCGCCATCGTGACCTTCCCCTCGCGCGAGCGAGTTAACGTTTTCTTAAGCGAACGCCGAACGTCGCGAGGTGTCTTGTGGCGTCTCCTCGCGCGGTCCCTGCCTTTATTGGGTTAACGCGCCGCCGCGTGCGCTTCGAGCGCGACCGCGTTGCGCAGCACGCCGATCTTGGAGATCTCGACTTCCATCGCCGCGCCGTCGAAGAGAAACTCGGGCGGTTTGCGCGCCATGCCGACACCGTCGGGCGTACCCGTCGCGATCACGTCGCCGGGCTCGAGCGTCATGCCGCGCGTGAGCGACGCGATGATCTGCCGAACGTTGAAGATCATCGTGGCCGTGCTCGCGTGTTGTTTGGTTTCGCCGTTGATGCGCAGCGCGATGTCGAGCGCCTGTGGATCCCCGATCTCGTCGGCCGTCACGATCCACGGACCGATCGGGCACGTCTCGTCGAGGCTCTTGCCTTTGAACCACTGTTGGTGTTCGCGTTGTAAATCGCGTGCGGTCACGTCGTTGAGGCACGTGTAGCCGAAGATCACGGAGAGCGCGTCCGCTTCGGAGACGTCGCGGCAGCGCCGGCCGATCACGACGGCGAGTTCCGCTTCCCAATCGTATTCGCTCGAAATGTCGGGCGAGAGATGAATCGTCGCGCCGGGATCCAGAATCGCCGTCGGCGCCTTCGTGAAGAACGTGGGAACGTTCGGAAGATTCAGCGGCTTCCCGATCGCGCGTGCCACTTCTTCGGCATGTCCCATGTAGTTGCGTCCCACGCAGAACACGTTCTTCTCCGGCCGCACGGGCGCGAGCAGCGTCGTGTTCTGCATCTCGACCGGGTCCTCGGTCGGCAGCGCATCGCGCTCCGATTCCGGTAGTGCGAGATACGTTTGCAAGCTCGTGATGTGCGCCGGTAAGGGCCGCAACCAGTCGCCTTCGACGATGAGCCCACAGCGGGCGGTGCCGTTGGAGAGAAAACGTGCAAAGCGCATGATCGTGCGAGGCTTCGGCAACGCTCGATCGCGAATCCCCCGTGATGCGCGTGGCGATTTTTGGAGCGACCGGCGGCGTGGGCCGCTGGCTGATGGCGATCTCCCGCGAGAACGGCGACCACGTGAAAGTCCTGGTGCGCGACCGAGCCAAGCTGCCGGGCGATCTCGGCGCGATCGGCGTGGTGACCGGTAACGTGTTCGATCAGGAAGCCGTCGATACGACCGTCGGCGGCTGCGACGTGGTGTTCTCCGCGCTCGGCGGCGACGGCCTCGGCAAGACGACCGTGTACTCGCACGGCATGGCGAACATCATCGCCGCCATGCGCAAGACGGGCGCGACGCGTCTGCTCGCGATCACGTCGGCCGGCGTCGAGGACGACCCGAACATGAACCCATTCTCACGCCGCATCGTGATGCCGTTTTTGTTAAAGAACCCGCTCGCGGACATGCGCGTCATGGAACGCGAGATCGTCGAGAGCGATCTCGTCTGGACGATCGTTCGCCCGGGCCGCTTGACCGACGGACCGCGCACCGGTCTCTATCGCGGGAACGATCGCTTCGTTCCCGAGAACGGCCGTGAGATTTCGCGTGCCGACGTCGCGGATTTCATGCACCGCGTCGTCGTCGACGAACGGACGATCCGCAAGGTCGTCGCGCTCACGTACTAGACGTTTACGGTTGCGCCTCGTTCGCGTCGGCCCACAGAAGAAACGCGTACGCTTGGCGGCGGATGATCGCGACTCCGCGGCGATCGTCGGGGGTTGCGCCGACCGAATCGAATGACGCCGCGTCGGTATTCCCGGCGGCCGCCTGCCAGCGAGCGACGAATTTCGCCGCTTCCCAATCGTCCCCGATGCCGAGCCCTTGCAACGAACGCGCGAGTACGCGCGGATACGTCTTGTAGGTGCCGATGTGTTCGTACGGACTCATCGCATACAGTGCGTCGAAGCCGTCCTTCGTCGCGGTCGAGCCGAACTCGGAAAAACTCTGCTTGCCGAGTGGCGTCGTTTCGCTTCGCAGCATGTCGAATGCGGGCGCATCGAGCACGGCTCCCGAGAAGAGGTCGGGGCGCTCCTCGATCGCGCGACCGATCGCGATGCTCGGCCCGATGCCGCCGAGATACGATTGGATCGTGCCGTATAATCCGATCTTTCGCGGCGACGTGTAACCGCGCGAGACGAGCAATTGCGCGGCTGCGATCAGGTCGTTCCAACTGTTGCTCTTGTGCGCTCCCACGCCGGCCGCGTGCCACGACTCTCCGAGTTCGCCTCCGCCGCGTACGTGCGCGACGGCATAGACTCCGCCGAGCGCGAGCCACGCAGCGGGTACCCCATCGTACGTCGGTGTCGTCGAGAAGCCATACGCACCGACGACTTGCAGTAGCAGTGGATGTGAGCCATCGAGGGCGGCCCCGGCGTTCGCAACGACGGAGACCGGAACCGCCGTTCCGTCGGGTGCGATCGCGGTGAGCTCGCGGGCTTCGCGTGGCGTGGCTGCTGGATCGACGGCGACGATGTTCGTATCGGTCGCGGTGCCGACCGCGGGTTCGTAGCGATAGATATCGCCCGGCTGTGTCCAACTGGTGACGTTGAGAAACGCGAGCGATCGATGGACGTTCGTCGCGACCTCGAGGATCGTGCCGGCGAGAGGGAGCGAAACGTGATGCACGGTCTCGCTCGCACCATACGGGATGCGTACGATGCGCGAGACGCCGCCGTCGAGCAACTGGACGTACTCGGCATCGGACGCCGGATTCAGCGTGAAGATGCCGGCCTTCGGAATGCCGTCGAGGGTGCCGCTCACGATCGTGTGATCGGAGTCCGGTAAGATATCGTGCGGAACGAAGGGGCCGTTCAAGCTCGCGCGCACGACGCGATAGTTCGGCGCGTCGCGCTTCGTGACGAGATCGATCGTATCGCCATGAACGCCGCAATCCGTGTAGCCGGAATCCGGTCCGCCGAGTTCTCGCCACGGCGTATCGGGCATGCCGATCGTCGCGACGGGCGCGGTATAAAATCGCGACCCGCCGGCCGCAACGTCGCGCACCTCCGCGACCGCATGCGACGAGCCTTCGTAGATTCCGACGAAGGCGTACGCTCCTTTCGGGATGACGACCCGTGGCGAGGTCGTGCCCCCGAAAACGATGACGTCGCTCGCCTGATTGGTTCCGAATCGATGAAGGTGCTCGTAGGTGACGTCGGGCGTGGCCATCGACGTCGTTTTGCCGACTGCCGCATCGTAGATCAGGCTGCGGCTGTCCGGCATGAAATCGATCTGATCGAAAATCGTATGGTGTAACGGCGGCTCGGCATCGTTCCCGGTCGCCGTCGAAACGATATGAAGGTCGGAGTCGATCGCGTCTCCGACGTACACGTGAATTGCCACGAGCGCGGAGTCGGGTGACGGGCCGAACGCGCCGATCGACGCGCGCGCACCGGGCTGGTCGAACCGACTCGCCGATGTGACGACGTGCTCGACGTTCGTGTCGAGCCGGCGCTCGACGATCTCCGCGCGGCCATCGGCACCATCGCGTTCGTAAAATAATGCGTCGCGCTCGAGCGCGATCGACGATGGACGATGGATCGGCGGGTGTGCCTTCGCGTACGCGTCGAAGCGCGCGAGGTCCGTCAACGTCGCGAGGCGCGTTTTCGTCGCGGCGAGCTGCGCCGTGCGCCACGCCGCGAACGCCGGGTCGTCCGCGCGCTCCATGTATCGGTACGGGTCGACGACGCTCGTGCCGTAGTAGGTATCGGTGACGGGCAGCTCCGGCGCGAGCCCGATCGGCGCCGCGCCGAGTAATAGGCACGCGAAGAAGCAGCCGAACGAACGAACGCGCGTCATGAGCGTCGGGTTCGAATTAGGCGCCCTTCGGCCTGCGCCGCGTCAGGTGCCACGCATCGCAATAATTGCAGTGGTACGTGAAGAGCGCCCCCGACATTCCGTTCATCGTCGCGTGCGCGCGGGCTTCGGCTTCGGTTCGGTAGCCGTCCTTGGAGCTGCAGCTGCGGGCCACGTCGCGGTCGACGAGATCGTCGAGACCGTCGCGGCT
>Ga0116228_10005878_pt1 | contig 10964 bp, 6 predicted proteins | sample S1TSphfallax_2_FD_89694 | JGI IMG/M metagenome (GOLD analysis project Ga0116228, IMG submission 89694) | Host-associated microbial communities from peat moss isolated from Minnesota, USA - S1T2_Fc - Sphagnum fallax MG | ecosystem: Host-associated > Plants > Peat moss > Unclassified | place: USA... | reverse complement strand
CGCGCCGCCCAGCGGCTCCATCTCCGTGACATTGGCCGCTGCGGACGGCGGAACCCCATCGCCTGGTCCCGGACCCTGAATCGGCGACACCGCTTCCGCATGCTGCAGCAGCAGCGCCTGCGCGAGGCGCTGCTGCCGTTCCAGAGTTTCGCGCTCGATCTCCTCTTCGCTGCGCACCTGGATCTTCGACACCGTCGTGACCGTATCGAACTTGATCCGATCCAGCATGGCGGAGAACAGTTCGAAAGCCTCGCGCTTGTATTCTTGCTTGGGATTCTTCTGCGCGTAGCTGCGCAGGAATATGCCCTGGCGCATGTAATCCATCGCCGCCAGATGCTCGCGCCAATGCTGGTCGAGCGTGCGCATCATGACTTCTTTTTCGATGTAGCGAAGAATTTGCGGTCCGACGCTGGCCTCCTTCAAAGCATACGCCTTGTTGAGACCGGCGACGATCTTGCCGCGCAGGCCGGCGCCGTCGCCCGCATGTTCCTCTTGAACCCAGTCGGCCACGGGCAGGCTCGCACCGAAGTCTCGTTCCAACGCTTCCGCCAACCCGGCAACATCCCACTGGTCCTCGGGTGCACCGGCCGGCACGTACTGGTCCACGAGCTGTGCCACCACGTCCTCGCGAATGCCCGTGATTGCCTCCGCCACATTCTCGGCGGCCATCAAGTCCGTTCTCTGCTGGTAGATCACCCGCCGCTGATCGTTCGCGACATCGTCGTACTCGAGCAGCTGTTTGCGGGCATCGAAGTTATGCTGCTCGACGCGCCGCTGCGCGCGCTCGATCTGGCGCGTGAGCAAGCCGCTCTCGATGGCCTCGCCGGCTTTCATGCCGACCCGCGTCATCAGCGATTTCATGCGCGTCGGGTCGCCGAAGATGCGCATCAAATTGTCCTCGAGCGACAAGTAAAAGCGGCTCGAGCCGGGATCGCCCTGCCGGCCTGACCGGCCGCGCAGTTGGTTGTCGATGCGCCGCGATTCGTGGCGTTCGGTGCCGATGATGTGCAAGCCGCCGGCAGCCAGCACCTGATCGTGGCGCTGTTGCCAGTCGGCATGCACTTGCTTGAGCTGCGCCTCGTCCGGATTCTCCAGGGCGTCGATCTGGGTCTGCGGACTGCCGCCGAGAACGATGTCTGTGCCGCGACCGGCCATGTTGGTGGCGATGGTCACCGACCCCGGCCGCCCTGCCTCCGCGACGATGTGGGCCTCGCGCTCGTGCTGCTTCGCGTTCAGGACCTCGTGCGGTATTTTCGCCCCGGCCAGCAAATTCGCCAGCCGTTCCGAGGTTTCAATGGAAGTGGTGCCCACCAGCACCGGCTGCCCGCGCTTCACGCAGTCCTGGATGTCCTCGAGAATTGCGTTGAATTTGTCCGGCTCGGACAGAAACACGAGATCCGAGCGATCCTTGCGGACCATCGGCTTGTGCGTCGGTATCACGACGACTTCCAAACCATAGATCTGCTGGAATTCGAACGCTTCCGTATCCGCGGTACCGGTCATTCCCGAGAGCTTGGCATATAGGCGGAAGTAGTTCTGGAAGGTGATGGACGCTACGGTCTGATTTTCCTCGCGAACCTTGACCCCCTCCTTCGCTTCGACCGCCTGATGCAGTCCGTCGGACCACCGGCGACCCTGCATGGTACGGCCGGTGAACTCATCGACGATGATGACCTCGCCCTGGCGCACGATGTACTCGACGTCGCGTTTGTACAAGGCATGCGCCCGCAGCGCCGCGTTCAAGTGATGCATCAGGCGGATGTTGGTGGCGTCGTAGAGACTCTCGCCCTCGCGCAGCAGCCCGATTTCCGCCATCAGCTCTTCCACCTTGGCGTGGCCATCCTCGGTCAAGGTGGCCTGCTTGGTCTTCTCGTCCACCGCGTAGTCGCCGGGACCGTTCTCCTCTTTCTGCCTCTGCAACCGCGGGATCAGCGTATTGATCTTGAGGTAGAGCTCGGTGCTCTCTTCGGCCGGTCCGGAAATGATCAATGGCGTTCGCGCCTCGTCGATCAAGATCGAGTCGACTTCATCGACGATGGCGAACGACAGCTTGCGCTGTACGCGATCCTCGAGCCGGAAGGCCAGATTGTCGCGCAGATAATCAAAGCCGAATTCGTTGTTGGTGCCGTAGGTGATATCGCACGCGTACGCGGCGCGCTTCTCATCCGGCGATTGCGCATTCTTGATGACGCCGACGGTGAGCCCCAGGAATTCGAATACCGGCCGCATCCAATCCGAATCGCGCTGCGCGAGATACTCGTTCACGGTCACCACGTGCACGCCCTCGTTGGTGAGCGCGTTCAGGTATGCCGGCAGCGTGGCCATCAAGGTCTTGCCTTCGCCGGTGCGCATCTCCGCGATCTTGCCGGCATTCAGCGCCAGACCACCGATCAGCTGCACATCGAAGTGGCGCATCCCGAGCTTTCGGCGCGACGCCTCGCGAACCAAAGCAAATGCCTCGGGCATCAAGTCATCCAGCGGAGTGCCAGACGCGAAGCGGGATTTCAATGCCTGTGTTGCGGCGGCGAACTCTTCATCACGGAGCTCGCTGACCTTCTTCTCGAAGCCGTTGACAGAGGCAACCTTGCGGCTCATCTCCTTGATGACGCGCTGATTGCGGCTGCCGAAAACCTGGGTCAATAGCTTCCACACGGGTGAACGTCCTTAAAGAAAACTGGTTATTGTACGGATAGACCGAGGGGGCTGGAAATCGTTTCGGGAGCGCCCGCTCATCCGCAGCGCAAGACCGGATCTGCTTAGCGGTCCTCGCCGATGAAGCGCAACGGATCCACCTGGATGCCGTTCTTCAGCACCTCGAAGTGCAGGTGCGGGCCGGTCGAATGACCGGTAGAGCCGAGCAACGCCACATCCTGGCCCTTGCGCACCATGTCGCCCTGCTTCACCAATAATTTCTCGTTGTGACAATATCGCGTCGCCAAACCGTTGCCATGATTGATTTCGACCATCTCGCCAAAGCCGGGGCGATCGCCGGCGAAAGTCACCAAGCCTGCCGCAACCGCTGACACCTTACTGCCCTCGCTTCCGGCGAAATCAAGGCCCTTGTGCACCGCCGTATAGCCGGTGAATGGATCGGCCCGGCTGCCGAAATACGACGATATGAAGCCCTCCTGCACCGGCCTGCCCTCGGGATAGACTTGTTTGTTGAGTTCGCGGGTCAAAATGAGGTTCTCGAGAACCCCCAGCTGCTGCTCTCGACTCGACAGTTGGTTCTGCAGATCATCGACCATCGCAGTGAGACTCGGCACTTGCGCTGGCTGGCCGTCGGCCGCGTTTTCAGACCCTCCGATCGCCGGCGGGTGGCCAAAATCGAATTCGCCGTCGTCCAGATTGGCCATGCGGGTCAGGCGTTTGCCTAATGCGTCTAGGCGGATGACGTTGGCGTTCATTTGACCGACCCGCATCGCGAGCGCATTGACCTTTTCCTGTAGAACGCGCTTGGTATCCTCGATCTGAGCCTTCTGTTTCAGCAATTCCGCCGACCAATCGCCCAATTGGTCGATGGGGCTGACGCTCTTGTGGTGCGATCCCAATCCGACGCCAATGGAAAATGCGCTGCCGACGATGACGAGCACGCACACGATGGCGGCCGCGATGATGACGGGGTGGCGCAGATCAAATTGTTTCACGCGGCCCGACTTGCGGCCGACGAAGATCACATTCATCCGGTTGTTTCCAACGCAAACGTCATAGTGGTACCCGATTGCATAGCGGCATGGACTGGATTATGCCCCGCTGCGGTGCACGTAGACTAAGCAGTAAATTGACCCAAAACAAGGAATTCCGCACAGTCTACCCGTAGGAATCCGCCGCGCAAACTGTCTCCAAAATGGAAAAAACAAAGAATATCAATGAGTTACTTAAAGCAGGCGTACGCTTGGTGCGGCTTGAGCAGCGCGTTCGTGAACGCGCCGTGGTCTTGGATGAGGTGCGCGCCTCGCTGCCGGAGCGTTTGGCGGAAGCCGTGGTCAGCGCCGGGATTGAGGATGGCCGCCTGACGATCGGCGTGGCCGGCTCGGTCTGGGCATCCCGAATTCGTTATTGTTCCGAAATCACCCGCCTCGCGTTGAGCCGAAAATTGGGTATGCAGCTGCTGGCCGTGCGCGTGCGGGTCGTTCCGGCACCCCAAGGGACCTGAGTATCCGCGCTGCACAACTGCCGTTGGTGTTGCTGTGCGCCGCCGTCTGGATGCTGGTACATCCCTACGAAGGCATCTTCCACGACGCCAACCTCTACACGCTGCAAGCCTTGGCGCGCTTGCACCCCGACTCCCTGACCCAGGATGTGTTCCTGCACTTCGGTTCGCAGGATCGCTTCACGCTGTTCAGTCCCGCCTACGCGGCGGTGATTCGGCTGCTCGGCGTCGATCATGCCGCGGCACTGCTGACCTGCCTGTCACAACTCGCGCTCATCGCCGCCGGATGGTGTCTCGCGCGCGCCGTCATGCCCGCGCGCTACGCGCTCCTCGGCGTAGCGCTCCTGATCGCCATGCCCGGCGATTACGGTCCCGGTCGCGTATTCACCTGCATCGAACCCTTTCTCACGCCGCGCATGGGCGCGGAAGCCTGCACGCTCGCTGCCCTGGCCTGTGCGTTCAGCGGCCGCCGCATCTGGAGCCTGCTGTTCATCGTCGCGGCTTCCGCACTGCATCCGGTGATGGCGGCGGCCGGCGTCATGGCATTGCTGGTGGCCTATGTGGTGTTGCCACGCCCGGCGTGGGGGGCAGTCCTCGCAAAGCTTGCCGCGATCTGGATACTGCTGTCGGCCTACGCATTTCAGGCTGGGGAATGGGGCAGGCTCGATGCCGACTGGCTGGACCTTGCATCGCAACGCAGCCCGTATCTTTTCCTGTCATTTTGGCAGCTGGATGATTGGGGCGGCGCTGCCGTCACGCTCACCACCCTGGTCATTGGCTGCTTCAACCTGGAGCTGCGCGCGCGCCTGCTGTGCCGCGCGGCGGCGTTCACCCTGGTTGGCGGATTGGCACTGACATGGCTTGCCTGCGACACGCTGCATCTGACCTTGCTCACGCAGATGCAACCCTGGCGCTGGCAATGGTTGGCCGCGCTCATCGCCGCGCTCACCTTGCCGCTGACGGCCATCGAGCGCTGGCGTCAAGGCACGGCCGGACGCACCACCGCAGTGCTGCTGATCGCCGCGTGGATTTTCGGTGCGGCCGGGTTCGCGCTCATTGCCTCGGCCGGGGCGTTGCTGACACTGAGCCTGGGCAGGCTCAAGCCGAGAGAGCTGCGGCTCGTGTTCTGGGGCGGTTGCGCCGTGCTCGGACTCGCATTGCTGTGGCGCCTGGCGTCCAATCTCGAATTCACTGACGTGCATTACATGGACGCGGCATTGCCCCTGTGGCTGCGCCGGGCCACGAGCTTTGCGCACGATGGGGTGGTGCCTGCCGCCGTGATCGGCATGGCAGCATGGATGTCGAACCTGCCGCGCGTCGCCATCGGCGCTCGAATCGCCGCCGCCGCGCTCGCCATCGTCTGCATCGGCGTGTTGCTGCCCTTCGGTTGGCAGGCATGGAGCCGGGAAGAATTTTCGCAGCTCGAGGTCGTGCGATTTGCGGCCTGGCGGGACATCATTGCGCCCGGCGAAAATGTCTTCTGGGGTGAATCGCCATTGTCGAGCTGGGTGCTGCTCGATCGGCCGAACTACATCTCCGGATTGCAAACCTCCGGCATGATTTTTTCGCGACCCGCCGCAGCGGAACTACAGCGCCGTGCCCTGGCACTGAGCGGCGTCATCGGGCCGTCGACTTTTCTCTCCTGGAACGGCGCGGGCGCGCATCTGTCGCTGTCACCGGATCAGCTGCGGGGAATATGCCGCTTGGCGCCATTCAAGTATCTCGTGACCAACGCCGATCTCGGCATGCAGCCGCTGGCAGTGATGGAAAAACTGAGGCTATACCGGTGCGACGCTCAGGCGCGAGCCGCCGCGGCCGCGACATAGGAAATCGGCGCCTGCGCCAGACTCTCGAAGGTCACTTCCTGCCACGCGCTCGCCGTACTCATCAAGGTACGCAGCAATTTGTTGTTGAGGCCGTGGCCGGATTTGTAGCCGCTGAATTCGCCGATGAGGCTGTGCCCCAACAGGTACAGATCGCCGATGGCGTCCAAGATCTTGTGCTTCACGAATTCGTCTTCGTAACGCAGACCGTCTTCATTGAGCACACGGTAATCATCCAGCACGATGGCGTTGTCCATGTTGCCGCCGAGCGCCAGATTCCGCGAGCGCAGGCTCTCGATCTCGCGCATGAAGCCGAAAGTGCGGGCGCGGCTGATCTCGCGCAAGAATGAGGTCGTCGAGAAATCCATGGTCGCCACTTGCGAGTGCTTCTTGAAAGTCGGGTGATTGAACTCGATCTCGAAATTCACCTTGAAGCCATCGTACGGATCGAAGCGCGCCCACTTGTCGCCATCATCGACACGCAAGCTCTCGAGTATCCGGATGAAGCGCTTCGGCGCCTTTTGTTCTTCGATCCCGGCCGACTGCAGCAGGAATACGAAAGGCCCGGCGCTGCCGTCCATGATCGGCACTTCGCCGGCGCTCACTTCGACCAAGGCATTGTCGATGCCCAGCCCCGCCAGCGCGGACAGCAGATGCTCGACGGTCGACACCTTGACGTCGCCCTTGTGCAGGGTGGTTCCCATCATGGTGTCGCCGACATTGGCCGCGTGTGCGCGGATGTCGACGGGCTGATCCAGATCCGTGCGTCTGAAAACGATGCCCGTATCGGGTGACGCGGGCTTGAGCGTCATCAGGACTTTCTTGCCTGTGTGCAGCCCCACCCCCGTGGCTCGAATGGTGTTCTTTAGTGTTCTCTGATTGAGCATGAAGTCAGACCGGACAGACAGACGCTAACGGTACCATAAGTGGGACCGGTTCCATCGCGTTAAGTTCGCGCTACGGCGAGCTTTGCAATTCTTTCAGTAGCTGCTGATAGTCAGGATCCGGCTTCAGCTGCAGCGCAATTCTTGCCTGTTCCACGGCCTCATTGCGCTTGTTGAGCATCAGGTACGCCTTGGCCAAATTGAAATGCGCGCGATCCGAACGGGGTCGAATTCGCAGCGAGTTCTCGTAGGCTTGCGCGGCGGCCGCGTAGTCTTGACGTTGGATGGCAAGATAGGCCTCTGCCTCCAAAATTGGCGCATTGTCGGGTTGCTCGCGCGACACACGCTCGACTATCTCCCCAGCCTCCCGCGGCCGGCCCATTTTTATGTAGCCCCAAGCAATCTGGTCCCAGTGCAGCGGCGGTGAGCGCACCCCGGCACCCAACGCAAACGATGCGCTCAACAGCGCAGCGGCAGCCACCCCGAACGCGAGTGCGGGCTTGAACTTGCGCGACTGAACCTCGCGCAGCACCGCATCCAGCCAAATCCCGGAACACAGTGCCAAAACCGCAAAGGCGTGGAAGCGAAAACGATCTTCGGCCCAAAACACCGCCGTCGTCAGCAGGGCAATCGCCGGCGGCACGGCGACCACCAGCCAGCGCCGATCCTCGAGCGCCAGCCAGAGAAGTCCCACGCATCCTAAAGCCACCAGCCAGGGGGCGAGCACCGGCAGCCGGGCGATCACAACTGAGAACAGGCCTTCTTCTTGGAGCGAGCGGTTGATGGGAATATCCACCGATGCAAAGAATTTGAGGGCTTTGCGCCCCACATCCTCGAGCACTTCCCGCGGATGGGTACGCATGAACTCCAGCGCCTGCGATCGCCAGTAGCGATCCACTTCCGGCGGCGTCAGTGTGTTACCCGCCCGTCGCTTGGCTTCCGCTGCATAACCACGCCAAATCTCGCTTGGCGCAAGATAATTGACGAATTCGGGAATCCAGATCGCCGATTCGGGATTGTGCGGATTGTAGGCTTGATCGAGCACGATACCGCCGTTGTGCGGCAGCGGAGAGAGGCTGTGATAAGCCGCAAAATTCCGCAGCGACCAAGGCGCCAATGCCAGCAGCAAACCCATCGTGAACGCGGCCGTGCACACCAACCGGTGAGGCACCGGCCTCTTCAAGATCGGGCCGCTGATCCACGGCACCGCCAGTGCCGCCAATGACAGCGTGAGCAGTGTTGATCGGAACGCCACGGCCACGCCGCAGAACGCGCCGAAAGCGAGCCAGGCAATCTTCCGCTCGCTGTGCAGCAGACGCAGGACGATCACCACCCACCAGGTCATGAAGGCCGCCACCCAAACCTCTTTGAGCAGCGAGCAGCAAAACATGATGGCGGTGGAAGAGACGCCGTACAGAACGCCGCCGATTAATCCTGCGCGCGGCCTGCCCAACTGCCGCCCCAGCATCACGACGGCGAGACTGGTGAGTGCGTCCACCAGGCATTGCAGCAGATAGGCCGCGAAAACGCCGGGGCCCACCAGTCTGAATACGCCGCCGAGCAAGTACCCGTAGCCCGGGTCCATGAAGGTGAATTCCGCGCTGTCTTGACCGACACCGGCCGCCACCGCGCGGGCAAATCGAAAATAGTAGTCTTCGTCGGGGCCGAGCTGAAAACTCAATGGGCTGATGACCGCGCTCGAGAGGTGAATGAAGCGCAGCACCAGCGCGACCGCCACCACCGCCAAGACACTGAGCGGAATCTGGCTCGGCCGGCCGGGAGTCGTGGTGGTCATGGGTCCTTATCCAAAACCGGCGCCCTTGAGACTTCTTCGCATAGGCTCGAGTCCAAAGGGCGCCAATATCTGGAATGATCGCGCGAGCGCGATAATCGAATCGACGTCAGTCCGCTTGCCGGCGCAGGAACGCCGGAATATCCAACAAATCCTCAGAGTCCGGTTCATTGCGTAGGCCGTCTCCTACCGCACGCTGACGCTGCACCGTCGGTTTGTCCAGCATCGCGTAATCGGTCGGCGCCAGCGGCGATTTTGGCCGCACCACCCGCATGGTGAGCGGCGGCGCAATCGTCGCGGCAGCCACCGGCTGCGGTGCCACTTTCGCCACCGGCTTGCCGAGACCCGTGGCCACCACGGTCACGCGGATATGATTGGCCATCTCCGCATCGATCACCGTGCCCACCACCACGGTGGCGTCATCCGAAGCGAACTGCTTGATGACATTCCCCACTTCCTGGAACTCACCGATGGACAAATCCATGCCCGCCGTGACGTTGACCAGAATGCCATGAGCGCCGGACAGGTTGATGTCCTCGAGCAACGGTGAGGAAATGGCGGCCTCGGCGGCTTCGCGTGCGCGATCTTCGCCCGCTGCGCTGCCCGAACCCATCATGGCCATGCCGGTTTCCGACATCACGGTGCGCACGTCGGCAAAATCCACGTTGATCAATCCCGGACGGGTGATCAATTCGGCGATGCCTTGAACCGCACCCTGCAGCACGGTGTTCGCTGCCTTGAAGGCATCGAGCAGCGTGGTGGTGCTGCCGAGCACCGACAGCAGCTTCTGATTCGGAATGGTGATCAGCGAGTCGCAATACTTTCCGAGCTCGAGCATGCCCTGGTCGGCGACGCGCGAGCGCTTGCTGCCTTCCATCTCGAACGGACGCGTCACCACGGCCACGGTCAGAATGCCGAGCTCCTTCGCGACCTGCGCCACCACCGGCGCAGCGCCGGTGCCGGTACCACCGCCCATGCCGGCGGTGATGAACAGCATGTCGCAACCCTCGATGAGTTCGATGATGCGGTCGCGATCCTCCATCGCCGCCTGACGCCCGACCTCGGGATCCGCGCCCGCACCCAATCCCTTGGTGATGTTGCAGCCGATCTGCAGCGCGGTTCGCACCTTGGAGTGCTTGAGCGCCTGCGCGTCGGTGTTGATGCAAATGAAATCCACGCCCTCGAGGCCGGCTTGGACCATGTGCGAGACGGCATTGCCGCCGCCGCCGCCCACACCCAGCACCTTGATGACGGCGCTTTGACTATAGGTATCCATCAATTCGAACATTCCAGTACTCCTCGTCGCTTGTTTTAGAAATTACCTTGAAACCAGGTCTTCATCCGCTCGAACAAATTCTTCACGCCGCCCGCGAGCAACGGCGGCTCGGCGCGATGTGCATCGAGGTTGCTCTTCGCATACAAGAGCAACCCCACACCCGTGGCGTGAATCGGGTTGCTGACCACCTCCGCCAGCCCGCTCACGTATTGCGGCACGCCCAGGCGCACCGGCATGTGAAACACTTCTTCCGCCAGCTCGACGGCGCCTTCCATCTTGGAACTGCCGCCCGTGAGCACGATGCCGGTGGCCACCTGCTCCTCGAGGCCGGCGCGGCGCAGCTCGTCGCGCACCAGGCCGAACAACTCCTCGTAGCGCGGTTCGACGATCTCGGCCAGGGTCTGGCGCGCCAGGCGCCGCGGCGGCCGGTCGCCGACGCTCGGCACTTCGATGGTCTCGTCGGGATTGGCGAGCTGCGACAGCGCGCACGCATACTTGATCTTGATGTCCTCGGCGTACTGCGTCGGCGTGCGCATCGAGACGGCGATGTCGTTGGTCACCTGATCGCCTGCGATCGGAATGACGGCCGTGTGGCGGATCGCGCCGCCGCCGAACACCGCGATGTCGGTGGTGCCGCCGCCGATGTCCACGACGCACACCCCTAGGTCTTTTTCGTCCTCGGTGAGCACCGCATAGCTCGACGCCAGCTGCTCGAGCACGATGTCATCCACGGAGAGGCCGCAGCGTTGGACGCATTTGACGATGTTCTGGGCGGCGCTGTCGGCACCGGTCACGATGTGCACCTTGGCCTCGAGCCGCACCCCGGACATGCCGATGGGATCGCGGATGCCTTCCTGTGAATCGATGACGTATTCCTGCGGCAGCACGTGCAAAATCTTCTGATCCGCGGGAATCGCCACCGCCTTGGCGGCGTCGATGACCCGCTCAACGTCGCCCTGCACGACTTCCTTGTCCTTGATGGCGACGATGCCGTGCGAATTTAAGCTGCGAACGTGGCTGCCGGCGATGCCTGCAT
>Ga0116228_10005877_pt1 | contig 10965 bp, 9 predicted proteins | sample S1TSphfallax_2_FD_89694 | JGI IMG/M metagenome (GOLD analysis project Ga0116228, IMG submission 89694) | Host-associated microbial communities from peat moss isolated from Minnesota, USA - S1T2_Fc - Sphagnum fallax MG | ecosystem: Host-associated > Plants > Peat moss > Unclassified | place: USA... | reverse complement strand
CTAGACCCGACGCGAGTCCGCCGGCGATACCGGAGCCGATGCCGCCACCGCCCATGCCGGGACCCCCATAGCCAGGACCACCGTAGCCAGGAGCGTACCCCGCGCCGCCGCCACCGCCGACGACCGGCCCACCGGCGTACACCGCGGTCTGGCGCGGACGAAAAACCAGGTAAAGGACGAAGATCGCGCCCACGACGATGAGCAGCAGCCCCCACGGAAAGGAAGCGTGGGCCGGCGCCGGCATCACGGTCATTCCGGTCACGTGCCCGCTCTGGCCGCCCCGCGGCAGCATACCGAGCTGGGATTTGAGCGCTTGAACCGACTGCGGCTTTTCGTGGGGCAGACCCGGCTCGATCTCCTCGGCGCGCGCCAATTCGGAGCGAGCCTCCTGGGTCCGGCCCTCTTTGGCGAACAGCTCGGCTTGCACGTAATGTGCCTTGGCGCTGGCCGGATGATCGCGCAAGACCTGATTCATCATGGTCTGTGCCTGATCCAAATGACCCGCCTGGGCGGCCTCATAGATTTCATGCACGGTCGGATCGGCGGCGGGGCCGTCGGCGAGCGCGGGTGAAGCCAGCGAAACAGCCAATGTCAAGGCCGTCGCGGCTATGGATGCCGTCATAAATTTACGCATTTCGGACCCCCAAACGGTCGGTATGACCAGTGCTGTGTTAGATATGGGCGAGTCGGCTAAGTTCAACCGCTTCAGATCACGCCGCGCCGCTTCTGGTCGAGTTCAATGGACTCGAACAGCGCTTGAAAATTCCCTTCGCCAAAGCCGTCGTTGCCCTTGCGCTGAATGATTTCGAAGAAGATCGGGCCGATCACGTTCCTGGTGAAGATCTGCAGTAAAATGCCCTGCGCCTCGGTACCGTCGATCAGAATGTCGCGCTGACGCAGTTCCTCGATCTTCTCCTGGTGTCCGACCACGCGTGCGTCCACGCCCTCGTAATAGGTGGCCGGCGTTTCCTGAAATCGCACGCCGCGGGCGCGCAGCGCATCGACTGCGGCATAGATGTCAGCCGTGCCGAGCGCGATGTGTTGGATGCCCTCACCCTTGTATTCGTTGAGATACTCTTCGATCTGGCTCTTGTCGTCCTGGCTCTCGTTGATCGGGATGCGGATCTTGCCGCACGGTGAAGTCAGGGCGCGGGAGAACAAGCCGGTTTCCTGACCCTCGATGCTGAAATAGCGGATCTCGCGGAAATTGAACAGCTTCTCGTAAAATCCCGCCCAGACGTTCATGTTGCCGCGCCTGACGTTGTGCGTCAGGTGATCGATGCGGTCTAGCCCGGTCGCGACGCCGGCGGGGACCGCCAGCGGAACGAAATCCACGTCGTAAATGTTGCGCTCGCCATAGCGATCGACAAGATAGATCAGGCTGCCGCCGATGCCGACGATCGACGGGATGTTGAGCTCCATCGGACCTGCCGTGACCGGGCCGGGCTTGGCGCCGAGTCCCAGCGCCCTGGTGTACGCGTAGGCAGCGTCGGCGACGCGGAACGCCATCGCGCAGGCCGAGGGCCCGTGCGCGCGCGCAAAACTCTGCGCAAAGCTGTCATGTTCGGCGTTGATGATGAAATGAATGTCACCCTGACGGTGCAGTGTCACGTTCTTCGAGCGATGCCGGGCAACCGCGGGCAAACCCATGTTGTCGAACAAGCGGCGCAGCAGCTCTGGATCGGGCGCCGCATATTCGACGAACTCGAAGCCGTCGGTCTGCATGGGGTTGGCAAACTTCATGCACTATTTCAACACGAAATCTGCAGAATGTGTTCATGCCCAAGCGCGTGGTGATAGTCGGCGGCGGTTTCAGCGGCACGGTGGTGGCGGCCAACCTGTTGCGGCGTGCGCCCGCGCGTTGCACCGAAATCGTGCTCATCGAACGCGGCCCGGAAATCGGCCGCGGACTCGCCTATGCGGTGCACGACCATCCTTACTTGCTCAACGTGCCGGCGGGGCGGCTGTCGGCGGACTCCCGGGAACCGCTGCAGTTTCTCCACTTTGCGCGGCGAACTCGGCCCGACGCGGATGCCGAGGAGTTCCTGCCAAGGCACCTTTACGGCGCCTACCTGCAGGAATTTTTACTGCAGGCGGAGCGGGCGTCGCGCGGCATCGCATTCACCCGGGTGACCGGCGAGGCAACCCGGGTGAGCCGACCTGACCCGCCAGGCGGCGGGGCGACCTCGGCGCTGGCGGTCGAGATCGATGGGCGCGAGCCGCTCGCCGCGCAGTGGGTGATTCTGGCGCCCGGTAACCCACCGCCGGCCGCGCTGCCCTGGGCAGAGTCGCTGGCCGGCCATCCGGCCTATCACGACCATCCTTGGAAGCCGCTGCCGCGGCTCGGCGAAGAGCACCGGGCGCTCATCATCGGCAACGGCCTCACCATGGCGGACGTGGCATCGGCGTTGTGCCATGAAGCGCCGCGCGCGCCGCACGTCATGACGGTGTCGCGGCGCGGGCTGGTGCCGCTGCCGCAATCGACCTTTCACGCGGCGGCGGTTCGCGGTGACGGGGCCGGGCTGTTGGCGTGCGCCGGGTCGATACGGCGGGTGCTGGTGGCGAGCCGGAGCATGGCGCGCGAGGTGGCCGAGCACGGTGGCGATTGGCGCGAGGTGGTGACCTTCATCAGAAACCTGGCGCCGGCACTGTGGCAGCGACTGCCCGAGGCCGAGCGCCGGCGGTTCGTGCGCCACCTCCAAGGGCACTGGGATGTCCACCGGCACCGGCTGCCGCCGCAGCTGGCGGAGCGCATCCGCGTGCTGCGCCGTGACGGTCATCTGTCGATCAACGCCGGTCGCATCGAATCGGTGGCCGCCGACGGCGATCGGCTGCAGGTCACGTGGCGCCGGCGGGGGAGTGCAACGCTCTCCAGCGTCACCGTCGATGCGCTCATCAATGCGATGGGGCCGAACTACCGGCTCGAGGACTCGCGCGACCGCTTGATGCTGGCACTGCGCAGCGACGGCTGGATAGCCGCAGATGCGTTGCATCTCGGTCTTCGCACCGGGCCCCATGGTGGCTGCATCGGCGCCGACGGTGCGGCCAGCGGGCAGCTTTTCTATTTGGGCCCGATGCTGCGCGCGAGTCACTGGGAGTCGACCGCGGCCGCGGAGCTGCGCAATCACGCCGAACACCTGGCGCGGCATTTGGCCGATACCGCGGCCTGAAAGTCACTCGAGCTGCGTGATACCGTCCAACAGCCGTCTGATGTCCTCGAGGCTGGTGTACATCGAGATGCCGGTGCGCAGCAGGCCGCCGCCCTCGGCGAGGCCTAAGATCTCGACGGCGCGAGCCGCGTAGAAGTTGCCGTCCCAGACGCAGATGCCCGCGGCGCCGAGCGCGTTCGCGGCCCGTTCGGCGGTGTGCCGCTCGAGCGTGATCGAGACGGTGGGCGCGCGGGCGGGAGTCGAAAAATCCGGACCCCACACATGCACTCCGGGTATGCCGCGCACCTCGTCATGGTACAGCCGGGCGAGACCATGCTCGTACGCGCCGATGGCGGTCATCGCGTCGACGATGCGTTCGCGCAATGTCGCGCCGTTGCCCCAACTCGCCAGATAGTCGACCGCGGCGCGCATGCCGTCGATGGCGGCGTGATTGAGCGTACCGGTCTCGATGCGATACGGCGCCGCCGGGTCTTGCACACGCAAGCGATCGGTGGGCAGGCGTTCGAGTGCGCCCGGTTTCGAATACAGCACGCCGACATGCGGACCGTAGAACTTATAGCCAGAGCAGAGCAGGAAATCGGCGTCCAGCGCCTGCACGTCCACCGGAAAATGCGGTGCGTAGTGCACCGCATCGATGACCAGCAGCGCGCCCACCGCATGCGTCAGGCGTCGCGCCAGCGCGAGATCGTTGACCGTGCCGAGCGCGTTTGAGGAGGCACCAATCGCGAACACTTTGGTGCGTGGCGTGACCTTGGCCGCCATGTCCGCGGCATCCAATTCGCCCGACGGATTGAGCTTGACCTCACGAATCACGGCGCCCACGTCCGCGAGGCGCTGCCACGGGCCGCGATTCGCCTCGTGATCGAGCTGCGTTATGAGCACTTCGTCGCCGGGCTCGAGCGTGCGGCCGATCGCGGTGCTGAGCGCGAAGTTCAGCGTGGTCATGTTTTGACCGAAGGAGATGCATTCGGGTCCGGCGGCGCCCAGGAACGCAGCCAACGTTTCGCGCGCCACCGTCATGCGGCGGTCGACTTCACGGGAGGGTGGAAAATTGCCGTGGGTGTTGACGTTACAGGTGCGGTAGACGTACGCGATGGCGTCGATCACCGCAGTCGGTACCTGACTGCCGCCGGGTCCGTCGAGAAACACCATATTCGCCCTGCCGTGCGCATTCGCCAGCGCCGGAAAGTCCCGTCGGCTGCGCGCGCTATGCGCGGCGGTGAAGGCCATTACAGTAAATCGTAGGTGAAGTCATAGCCCGTCGGCGTCGGGTCGCGGGGATGCAGCTTGAGACTGCCCTTGGCGCCGGCATACTTGCCGGTGCCACCAGTGACGGCCAAGAGCGAATCACCCTCATCGAGAAACGGTCCCTCGACGGTGATCTGACCCGCTTTGAGCGTGATCGTCCAGAAGCATTCCCAGCTCTTGCCGACGATCGTGCGCACGCAGTACCCCTGGTCGGTGCCGACCTGCGTCTTGTTGGCGGCATCGAAAATACCATTGGCAAAGACCAACAGGTCGCCCACCGAATCGCCCTTCCCCGCAAGATCGACCGTGGTTTCGCCCACCGGCCGTTCGACGACTTTGATCGTTTCCGCGGCGGGCGCCGATGCGAGCGGGCAGACGGCAATGCCGGCGGCGATCAAGCCTGAGACGGTCAACGTAAGCCGCGTGACCTTCGAATCCTTCGTCATGGTGGTCCTCTTGGTGATACCTGCGATAATGATACGCTTATGAACTCATCAGTTGCCATGTCTGCCCGCGACGTGCAGCCGCTCATAGACGAAGCCGCTGCGCGCGTCTATTCGGTGGTCCGCGAAACGCCCGTGGTCGCCATGGGTGCGGCGTTCGCCAAACTCGAACAGCTGCAGACCACCGGATCGTTCAAGCTGCGCGGCGCAACCAACAAGCTGTTGAGCCTGGATCCTGATGCAGCGCGGGCCGGCGTCATCACCTCATCCACCGGCAATCACGGCCTCGGCGTGGCGACCGCTGCGACGCGGTTGGGGATCGATGCGGAGGTGTTCCTGAGCGCCCAGGTGACGACTGCCAAACGAGACAAAATCCGCGAACACGGCGCGCGGATCCGGATCGTCGGCGCGGATCCGTTGGCGGCCGAAGTCGCGGCGCGCGCGGCGGCGACCGCCTCGGGACGTACGTATATCTCGCCCTACAATGATCCCCATGTGGTGGCTGGGCAGGGCACGATTGCGGTGGAGCTGATGCGCCAGGTGCCCGATCTCGATGCGATCTTCGTCGCCGTCGGCGGTGGTGGACTCATCAGCGGCATCGGTGCGCATCTCGCCCGGGCGGCGCCCGCTGCCGAGATAATCGGCTGCTGGCCGGAGAACTCGGCCGTGCTGTACGAATGTCTGAACGCGGGCCGGATCTTCGCCGCGCCGGAAACCGGCACATTGAGCGAGAGCACGGCGGGCGGTGTGGAGGAGAATTCCATCACCTTCGCGCTGTGCCGGGAGGTCATGCATCGCGGCGTGCTGGTAAGCGAAGCGGAAATCCTCGCCGCCATGCGCTGGGCGCACGCCCAAGGGTGGGCCGTCGAGGGTGCGAGCGGCGTCGCGCTCGCCGCGTACTTCAAAGAGGCGCCACGCTACGCAAAGCGCAAAGCGGTGGTGCTCATCTGTGGCGGCAACCCGTCGCCGGATATTGCCGCGCTGCTGCTCAAGGTACCTTAAGGATATCCGCGTATGAAGTTTTCGAGCTTGGTGGAGCGCATCTCCGGTTCAGGCGCCGATGCCTGGAACATTCATGCGCTGGCGCGCGCAGCGCGTGACCGCGGCGATGACGTGATCCTCCTCAGCGTCGGTGATCCGGATCTGGACACGCCACAACCGGTGGTCGAGCGGGCGATCGATGCGCTGCGCGCCGGCGACACGCACTATACGGCCGCAGCCGGCCGGTCACCACTGCGCGCCGCGATCGCCGCGCAACACCGCCGTCGTTCGGGGCAGGAAGTCACTGCCGAGCATGTGATTTTTCTCGCCGGCGCACAAAATGCCCTGTTTGCCGCCGCGCTCTGCCTCGCCGGCCCTGGCGACGAGGTGATCGCGTTCGAGCCGCTGTACCCGACCTACCCGGCGACGATCGAGGCGGCGGGCGTACGGCTGGTGCGCGCGCCCGCGCCGGCGGCGGCCGGGTTCCGCATCGACGTCGCCGCGCTCGAGACGCTCATCACGCCGCGTACGCGGGCGCTGTTTTTTGCCTCGCCGAATAACCCGAGTGGCGTCATCTTGAACGAGGCGGAGCTTGCCGTTATCGGCGCACTCGCGCGACGTCATGCGTTGTGGATCGTGGTGGACGAGGTGTATGCGGGACTTGCGCCGAATGGTTGCGTGCCGAGCCTGGCCGCGACCCTGCCCGACCAGGTCGTGACCATCGGCAGTCTGTCCAAATCGCACGCGATGCCGGGATGGCGCGCCGGCTGGCTGGTGGGGCCGACAGCGCTGATCCGCCACCTCGAAGCCTTGTCGCTGTGCATGCTCTACGGTCTGCCGGGGTTCATCCAGGAGGCGGCGCTGACCGCGCTCGGCATGGCGCCCGAGGCCGAGGCACACATGCGCGAGTATTGTGCCGTGCGTTGCGCCGAGCTGGTCCGCGGACTCGACGACATCCCGGGCCTGCGCTGCGTGTTACCGGAGGCGGGGATGTTCATGCTCGTCGACGTCGCGGCCACCGGACTCTGCGGACACGAGTTCATGACGCGCTTGTACCAGGCGGAGGGCGTATCGGTGATCGACGGGGGTGCGTTCGGTGCCGACACGCGCGGCTTCGTGCGCGTCTGCTTTGCCGCCGAGGCGGCGGTGCTGCGCGAGGCATGTGAGCGCATCCGCCGCTTCGTACAGGGAATGCGACATTCATGACCAATCCGACCCGATTGCATTTGCCGACGCCGCCGGCGCGTCCCGGCGAGGTTCCCGATTTCAGTTACGTGCATCTGTCGCCGCCGGGGGCGGTGAGCCGGCCGGAGATCAGCGCGCGGGCGCGCGACTTGGGCTCGCTGTCGACTGAGCTGGTGCGTGTCCTCGATGATGCGGGCGTGGCGGTCGGGCCATGGCACCCGCATCTCGATCCCACGGAGCTGCAGGTGGGCTTGCGCCACATGCTGCTCACGCGCATCTTCGATGAGCGCATGCAGCGCACGCAGCGTGCCGGCAAGATCTCGTTCTACATCCGTTCGCTCGGCGAGGAAGCCGTCTCGGTGGCGCAGTGCATGGCGCTGCGACCCGGCGACATGTTGTTTCCCTCGTATCGCAATCAGGGCTTGCACATCACCCGCGGCATTCCGCTGGTCGAGCTCATGGACCAGCTGTTGTCGAACACGCATGACATGTGCAAGGGGCGCCAGCTGCCGGTGATGTATCACTCCAAGGCCGGCAATATTTTTTCGATTTCCGGCAATCTGGCGACCCAATTTCCGCAGGCGGTGGGCTGGGCGATGGCGGCGGCGATCAAGCGGGAAGATCACGTGGCCGCGAGCTGGATCGGCGAGGGTAGCAGCGCGGAGGCGGATTTCCATCACGCTCTGTTGTTCGCCTCGGTATACCAGGCGCCCGTCATTCTCAACGTCGTCAATAATCAGTGGGCCATCTCGACTTTCCAAGGCTATGCCGGCGGGGAACAGCGCTCCTTTGCCGCACGCGGTCCGGGCTACGGCATCGCCGGTATCCGGGTGGACGGCAACGACTTTTTGGCGGTGTACGCCGTGACGCGGTGGGCCGCGGAACGCGCACGCATCGGCGCCGGGCCGACGTTGATCGAGCACGTCACGTACCGGGCCGCCGCACATTCGACCAGCGACGATCCGGCGCGCTATCGCGCCAAGGACGATGCGGAACATTGGCCGCTCGGTGATCCCATCGAACGACTGAAACAGCACCTGATCGCCTTGGGCGAGTGGTCGGAGGAGCGCCACGTCGCGCTGTCGGCGGAACTCGACGCACTGGTGGCCGCGAGTTGGAAGGAGGCGGTGACGCACGGCACGATGACCGAAGGACCCAGGCTCGACGCGGACCTGATGTTCGAGGACGTGTTCAAGGAGATGCCGGAGCATTTGCTGCGACAACGCGACCTGATGCGCGCGGAACGGGGTGCCAAGTAATGGCCAACATGAACATGATCCAGGCGTTGAACTCGGCGATGGACATCATGCTGGGCAGAGACCCCTCGGTAGTACTCTTGGGTGAGGACATCGGCTACTTCGGCGGCGTGTTTCGCGCCACCGAAGGTTTGCAGCGCAAGTACGGCGAGCATCGTGTCCTGGACACGCCGATCGCCGAGGGGGGCATCGTGGCCGCGGCCATCGGCATGGGCGTGAATGGCCTGCGACCGGTGGCGGAGATCCAATTCGCTGACTACATCTATCCAGGCATCGACCAGATCGCGAGCGAGCTCGCGCGCCTCCGCTATCGCAGCGCCGGCGAGTTCTTCGCGCCGGTGACCATTCGTACGCCATGCGGCGGCGGCATCCGCGGCGGTCAAACCCATTCGCAGAGTCCGGAGGCGATCTTCACGCACGTGAGCGGTCTGAAGGTGGTGATGCCCAGCAATCCGCACGATGCCAAGGGCTTGCTCATCACGTCGATCGAAGACGATGATCCGGTGATTTTCTTCGAGCCGAAGCGGCTGTACAACGGTCCCTTCGACGGCGATCCCAACAAGCCGGCGGTGCCGTGGAGTGCGCATCCCAAGGGCCAGGTCAACGAGGGTTATTACACGGTGCCGCTCGGCAAGGCCGACGTGGTGCGCCGCGGCGCCCAAGTCACCGTGGTTACTTACGGCACGATGGTGTTCGTGGCGCTCGCCGCCGCCGCCGCGCTCGGTTTGGACGCGGAGATCATCGATCTGCGCTCGCTGGTGCCGCTCGACGTCGACACCATTTGCACGTCGGTGAAGAAAACCGGACGCTGCGTCGTGGCGCATGAAGCGACGCGGTTCGGCGGATTTGGCGCGGAAATTCTGGCGCTGTTACAGGAACAGTGCTTCTGGGATCTGGAGGCGCCCATTCAACGCGTGGCCGGATGGGATACGCCGTATCCGCACGCGTTCGAATGGGAATACTTTCCGGGCCAGGAGCGCGTCAAGAAGGCGCTGTCGCTGGTCATGGAGGCTGCATGAGCCAGTTCGTCTTCAAGATGCCGGACTTGGGCGAGGGTACGGTGGAGGCCGAGATCGTCGCCTGGCATACCAAGCCGGGTGATGCAGTCGATGAGGATCAGGTCATCGTGGAAGTGATGACCGACAAGGCGGCGGTCGAGGTACCCGCTCCGGTGAGCGGCCGGGTGGTGTCGATCACCGGCGAGCCCGGTGACAAGGTGGCGGTCGGGTCACCGCTCATCGTGTTCGAATTGGCCGCCGCGGCGGTCGAGTCGAGCGCGCCAGCGGCAACGGTACCGTCACCGGTCCAGGCACCGTCACAGGCACCGGCACCGGCAGGGGCGTCGGCAGCGGCCGCGACCGCGCCGCGCACGGGTCGGGTGATGACCTCGCCGGCCAATCGGCGCCGCGCACGCGAAGCGGGTATCGATCTTGCCAGCATTGCGGGGTCGGGTCCCGGCGGGCGAATCCTGCGGGGCGACCTGGTGGCGGCGGGCGGTGAGCTACGCGCCGCCGCCGGCCACGTTTCCGCGGAAACGTCGGTTGTCCGCTCGTTGGTCGCGGGTCCCGGCGTCAGTCGCACGGTGGGCGGCACGGCGAGCGGGGAGGTTACTGAAATCAAGGTCATCGGTCTGCGCCGGCTGATTGCGGAGCGCATGAGCGAGGCGAAGCGCACGATCCCGCATTTTGCCTACGTGGAGGAAGTCGACATCAGCGAACTCGAGTCGCTGCGTGCGCATCTGAACGGCACGTTGCCCAAGGGCGCGCCGACGTTGAGCTACCTGCCGTTCGTGGTGCTCGCGCTGACGCGGGCGCTGGAATCGTTTCCGCAATGCAATGTCCGCTACGACGCGGCGCGCGAGGTGCTGGTGCGGCACCGCGCCGTGCACGTCGGCGTGGCGACGCAGACGCCTGACGGGCTCAAAGTGCCGGTGGTACGCAACGCTCAGGCTTTGTCCTTGTGGGAACTCGGCGCGGAAATCCGCCGCGTTGCGGAGCGGGCGCGCAGCAACAAATCGACCCGCGATGAGCTCGTGGGCTCGACCATCACGGTGACCAGTCTGGGCAAACTGGGCGGTATTGCCTCGACTCCGGTGATCAATGCGCCGGAGGTGGCCATCATTGGACTTAACAAGGCGGTGGAGCGCCCGGTGGTCCATCAAGGGGCCATCGCCGTGCGCCGGATCATGAACTTATCGTCCTCATTCGATCATCGCTTCGTGGACGGTTATGATGCTGCTGCCATGATCCAGTTGCTCAAAGATCTGCTCGAGCACCCGGCGATGATTTTCATACCCAAGGTGAACAGCCCATGACCGCACAACCTCAACGACCTGCTTTCGGTTCCCTGCTGACTTCTCACATGGCGGTTGCCGTTTACCAGGATGGCCGCTGGAGTGCCACGGAAGTCAAACCGGTGGCGCCGATCGAGTTGAGCCCCGCCGCTCACGTGTTGCACTACGCCAGCACCTGTTTCGAGGGGTTCAAGGCGTTCCGCCGGTCCGACGGTTCGATCCACATCTTTCGCATGGACCGGCACATCGCGCGCATGCGGCAGAGCGCGCGGCAACTGGTGCTGCCGGAACCTGATCCGGTGCAGCTCAAGGAGATGGTGCGCGCGGTGATCGACCGCTGTCGTGAGGCGGTGCCGGAAGCTCCGGGCGCTTTGTACCTGCGGCCGATT
>Ga0116228_10005875_pt1 | contig 10966 bp, 8 predicted proteins | sample S1TSphfallax_2_FD_89694 | JGI IMG/M metagenome (GOLD analysis project Ga0116228, IMG submission 89694) | Host-associated microbial communities from peat moss isolated from Minnesota, USA - S1T2_Fc - Sphagnum fallax MG | ecosystem: Host-associated > Plants > Peat moss > Unclassified | place: USA... | reverse complement strand
AGATTTGTCAAGGACACATGTCTTGTGCAAATATCTTGGTGCACAAGAGTTTGACACCAAGTTTGTCAATTAAGTGTGATATTAGTGTTTCGTGTAGGGTACCTCCCCCCTTCCCATGGTTGGGGCATTCTCAATATAAGGGGCCTAGGATGAAGAAAAACCCTGTATAAAAAAATCAAGGATGGGAACCCATCCATCAAAAGTACAAGGCAAATAGGAGGCAATAGTCTAGAAGTCTTGCCCAACATTTGGGCAATTCATGCATATCTCACACAGGTGTGGGCCCATCCTAAAGCATGACTCAGCACTAGAAGTGAGTGAGAGGCACCTTATGCCTATATGAGGCATCTTGCAAAGTGCCTACTTAATAGGTATAAGTAAGTGTATCAGGCCTCTTGTAAAACTAAGGAGGCTCTTGTTTTTTTGAGAATGTATTATTCAGGTGTACTTATAAAGCACAAAGTGCCCTCCCATGTCCATAGGAAATTAATCTAAGTGTTTTATGATAAAAGTGGCTCTGCAGCCTTTTTATTCTAGAGTACTTATTAATCTTTGTAATAATTAGATGGGGTGTTTCCCAAGTTTGAATTTCATTTTTGCAATGAACCATTTTGATTGGCCCATAAGAAACAAAAATCTGAAACTTCATGATATCTGCAAAAGATTATTTGTCTCTTGAAACATTGCAGTGTTTACATGGTGGCCCAGCTATGTAGCTGAGAAGAGGACAACTTTGGGCAAAGCATATGGTATGAAAGTGTGGTGAAATTAGGAACATATGGAGGAACACATTGGGAACTTGAGGATTCCCATGGAAAATTGATGGGAACCCATTGGGAACTTGATGAGAACACATTGAGGCCAGGGAACAAACCAAAAAAATCGGAACCTAATCATCAGGAGTGGATGCATTGCAAGCACAACATCCTGGGCAAAAATACTGGAAAATTTTTCTGCCAGGCAAACCATCATACACTTGAGTGTTTTTCATTCCAAACATACTTCACAAGGCATCTATTAGGATGCTCTGGGACCCACTTTACACAAGGAAAAGGCCAAAAGATGAACCCAAATTGAGTAATCCTATTGGTGCAGCCACTGAAAGGAATCCCAAGGGCTTTACACTTAGAGTCAAAAAGGCCAAACTAAAACTATAATATTTTAATCCATCACTGTTTGGCCCATCAGAGTCATACCTATCAACTTGGTGAGCCAATTCCCAACCCTTGGGGCCAATGTTGTAAGAATATAGTTTCATTTATACCCTAAAATTTACATGGTGGTGCTATCGAATGAAACTCTCCACCCCCCCTCCCTCTCTCCATTTTTCTCCCATCTTTTAACTTACTGGGAGATGCTATCTACCTTGCATGGAGCTCTGTCCAGCGCTTGTTTCACTTTGTCTTCTTGGACATGTTTCTCGTCCCTGCATTATTCTGCATAAAGCAGTGTGGTTTTACATGTTTTTTTATTCTGCAAAAGAACTTAGCAATGTTATTTAATTGTAATTTTTTTAAAAACGTTTATTTTGTTTTGCTGTGCGGTTCAGCAGATTCGAAATGAACTTCTCAGCTGTAAAACATGGTACTACCCACTGGAATAGATTTAGACTCTCAGAAGAGCGTGCTTTCTTTTCTATTTGAATAATTTTCACAGTCAAAAAGTGAAACGCCGTGGCAGAAGGACATGGTTCCCCAGGGCTGCAATGTCATGCCCAGAAAGGGCGCCCGACAGTGCTCAATTAGAAGGCGAGACGCTAATTAAATAGTTAGAAATTACAAGTTTACATGTTTCAGAGGATGTACATGAGACTTCTTCCACAAGTTGCTTTCACAGCCAAGAACATAGACTTCTTCCACAAGTTACTTTCACTGCCAAGAACACAGACTTCTTCCACAAGTTACTTTCACTGCCAAGAACAACTTTTCCACCGGAATGTAACGTGAACTGCCTTAATTGGTAAATGATTTCTTCTTACAGAAGCAAAACAGGGAAATCAATGGTTTAGTTCTTTCTTTGCTGAGCCACAAGCATCATAAATAACCATGGTTTACAAAAACAAGCAATGCTACCTATGACAAACCAGCTTTTCCAAGCTCGCCCACCATTGGAGGCTAATGAGATGTGACTACACAAGCACCATGATCAGTGCTTGCTTCCATATTTGGTCTGCACCCGCTATGAAGGACCCTACCTGCCTGTTCCTGGTAGGGCCTTAAGGTAATAACAACTTTTATACTAGTTTGATATCGATTTCAATTATAAAGATAAACTGGTGTTGTGAGGGTCTCCGGTTTGCAGGTTTAGAAATGGAGGTTCTGGTTTGGGCCAGTAAAATCTGAACCAGAATTAGATTTCATTTTGGGAATCAGAATCAAAACCAGATTTTGGGGGTGGGGCTCTAAAACCCCTTCAGGAGCTCTGTCCGGCGCTGATTTCGCTTGTCTTTTTGCATGCCTTTTTCAGCCTTGCATTGGTTTTCAATGTTCTTTATGAACTTCAAAAAATGTGAAGGACAAACCCTGTATGTCCTTCATCACCAATGTTTTGCACAAACGCTTTGCATTGTGGAACAGATTTGATCACAAAACCTCCCTTGCAGAAAATATAAAACTAACCACTGGCACACCATCAGGCGCTGAAGATGGGGGTTTAGTTTTTAGATTTAGTGGAGACACAAAGTCAAAAAGGGAAAAAATTAAAAAACCCTGCAACAAAACAACACAATTCTTCGTAGGGCTGCATTGTCAGGCCCATAAAAGGCGCCGGCTAGAGCTCATTAGGAGGTGTTTAACGCCGCATGATTTGGGGTTCCCAATTATTTGGGAATTGGGATCAGAATCTGAATGGCAATTTATGAAGATTAAGTTTTTTCTGAAAAAAAGGACTATAACTGAGAGCTAATAGAGGGTTAATCGACAGTTAGTCACCGATTCTGGGCTGGGTTATCCAGAACTAAACTGGAACCGGATTTGTTTTTTTGAATAACCAGACCTGGAACCAGATTTGACACTCCAGCTTTTTGCAAACTAGAACTCAAGGGTTCTAATTTATTTTTTAAGAACTGGAATTGGAGGCTCTTCATAAAAGTCAAGAACCGCCCAACACTGATATATACCAGTGTTGGGCTATATATCAGTGTTGGGTGGTTCTCATATTTTCGCGAGAACCGTCAGTTTTGATTCTCATAAGAGTTAGAAGAGACGAGATCTATTTCAAGATCTGCAGATCTTTCATCTCTTACGAGAGTACACGAGAATACATAACAGGAGTTGCCAAAGTACTTAGGATCACGGTTTTTTTTTCAAATCTGCAGTGAAGCATGCAGGGTTTTTGTTTAGGAAACGTAAAATATTGCACAGGTGAAGATCATTAATGTAAATCTGGTGCACTTATGACGATAATGGCAAGAATCCCAAGACAAAATGCTAGATAAATGACGACAGTTTAATGATTTGGCCATTAAAACTGTTGCCCGCAGGCAGCCCTGTGACCACACTCGCTCCCTTTAAAACTGTCTCAATTTGACGATTTGTTTTTCAGAAAATAGGCCATTTTGGCCAGATTTTGGAGGCAGTGACGCGTTTTGACGAATTTTCGCCAAAACATAATAATCACTGCTTTGGATCTGCCAAAAATGTGCTCTCAGCGTCTTTTCATTTAAACCAGGCCGAGAACCAGTTTGAAACCTGACGGATTTACTATACCTGCCCAACACGGATTCATGGTTGACGCTAAATGTTTTTCGGCGCACGGGGTTCTGCATAGAACAACGCAGCACAGTTCTCATGTTCCACTGAACAGAGGAAAAACAGGTCAATGTTCTGTGATCTGCTTAAATTGTTTTATGTTTAGCTGCCGCCCTGCAGATTAGAAATTCGGATCCTCTCAAACATAGAACATGGTACTACCCACTGGCATAATCTCATGCGCTGACGGAGTTGTGATTTCTTTTCTATTCAAATAACTCCCACAGTCAAAAAGTCAAACCCTGCGACAGAACCACACGGTTCTCCCCAGGGCTGCTCTGTCGGAAAGGGCGCCGGACAGAGCGCGATGGGAGTCAAGAATCCATCTTGGACCCAATAATAGGGCAAGGTTGGTGTGAAAGATTTTTGAAAGCACACAATACCAGGATCATGCTGGTAAAGAAAGTTTTAAAGAGTACCCAATACTAAGATCAGGCAGGTATGCTAAAAAAGCCCACATATAAGATAATGACTTGACTTTGGAGGTTTTCAATCTCCAAAAGTGAGGGGGAAAAATTAGTAAAAGTTGCCAGATTCCTATATTTTGTATTCAGTGTGTAGCCAAAAATATAAAAGGATGATTAAGGTTTTGTACTTCATATGTGGTTTATAGCCAGATCTGGCTGAATCTTCCTAGGGATGATAGCCACTTTTTCGACATCTTACTATGGATGATTGCTAAAAACAAAAATTCCTAAAGAAACCACACTGCTTTGCTGGCATAATCCAAGGGTTTTCAATGACAATTATGTTTCAAAGAGGCAAGTTCATTGAAACTTGTGCATTGACCTGAGACGCATCCAAACGCCTACAGAGCGTTTCAAGTATTGGACACAAATGCAACCATCTACTCCTTGGTCCTGACAATGATCAAAATGTAGGAAAACCAGTGTTGTTTGAATACACAAAAATTTACAATAGATATTAGCTTTCTGAATTACTTTGGCTGGATCTCTGTGCAGTGGGGTATGTAAGGGTGATCTCACAATGCAGTGGGGTCCTTTCCATCCATGTTGGTTTCCCCCTACCTAGGGAGGGGCAGAGCTTGCACCTGCTGTGGGTGCTTATTAGCTCAAAGGCCCCACAGGGTGTATAACAAGTATGTACATAAATTTGCTTAGAACAGTACTGTGAAGATGAAAACTTTACTCCCATGAATTGTGGCAATAATGGCAATGCTATGTAGGTGGATCTACCACGGACACTGCAGCCTGACCAATGCTGAATCACACCTAAAAGAATTATGTAAAAAAAATTTGTACAAAAAAACTTGCAGTTTCAAGTCTTGTATTTTGGTCATGAGATTCAGTAGATAGATGCAGATGCTAAATTTTAAATTGGCGTTTGAAAACTTGGCCTGAAAACAAAAGTTAAAGGATTCAAGGTATGGAGCTTGGAGAACTCGGTCCCGTGTCGAAGAAAATTAGGTGGTGGAGGAGGCAGTGAGACTCTAGTATTGGAGTTCAGATCATACACCACCACGGTGTGCTCCAAAGAACTGAAAACACACAGTTTCCCTTCACCATGCGGAAGACAGATGTACTCGGGATACACCAACAGTCCCCTGCTGTGGCCCTTCCTCTTCTCATCTACTAGCAGCGTCCATTTCTTCAGTCCATGATGAGCTTCTTCAAGCTTTGCGATGCAGAAATGGACACAATTGCCAGACATCTCTTGCTCGGAGAACAGATAGATGGAACCACTGCCCTCCAACAGCTGGGTTGTTGCAAAAGTTGCGTCAGCTCTCAAGCGAGGGAGAATGCATGAGCTAGAGCTGGACCAAGTCTTCTCCTTCAAACTGTAGGCTAGGAGTCCCTTGGAACAATGAGATTCAGCTCCCGCAGCTTGATCCGGAGCAGTTTGAGAACTACTACTGATCAGTGCGATGCAGTAGACTATACCATCGGAGTTCACACCAACTTGGTACTCGTTGAGTGCAAACTCAGGACCAGGAAGATCTGCAACCACTTCCCACGAGGACGTCAAGGAATCATACACCTCTGTTTTGCGGCACAGATGTTCGGATCCCATGCAAGAGCTTCCGGCGACAAGGATCATGAAGCTGTTGGTAGCATGATTCACCACCACGTGCATGAGAACTGGGTGTCGACGGAAGTTCAATGGCGGAAGCTCCACTGTGGATTGCGTCAATGGGTTGCAGACAATCAGCTTCTCAAAGGGAGACTCGAAAGGATTGGCGACGTTGATGCATAAGAGTCCGTCGCCGCCTGACACGAAGAAGTTCTTGAGCGCTCGACGATCGGGAGACGGAAGATGAAGGCGGCAAGCTGAGAGAGTGGGCAACTTGCGCCATTCGTGGAGGTTTAGATCATAGCCTGACCATTCCCATGTCCCAAGCTCGTTTGCAGAGAAAAAAATGGGACTGAAGGAGCCTTCGCAAGTTAAATCATGTGTCGCGCGAGTTGCCGTTGAAGCTGTGGACGAGGTGGTCAGGAGCTGCTGCAGTCTTCGAGCGTGACGGAAAGTTCCCCTGTGGATTGCTTGATTGAAGCTCTTGGACACTGTTCGGGTTCTGTAAAGCTCTTGCAAGCTCAGATTGGCAAGCACTTTGTCTTCCAACTCTTGTGGCAACGTCTCCCACAAGAATGTAGCACTCGTGTCGCTACTACGATTTTCAAGTCTTTGTTTCTTTGCAGCAGCTTGTCGAGAAGGAACCACATCGGCATCATACCTTCGACGCTTTGTACTCGATTGATTCTGCATGGTTGTGCTTCGGATCATGGCCTGATACAATTGCATAGCGATCTGCAATGACAATGCATTGCATAGAATCTGTTGCAGAGGGAACTGCAAAAACAGCAGCTCACAAAGTTGAGCTGCATTGCTGAAGCAGCAGGTGCACATTGAGCTCATGCTTAACCTGGAATTCTGATCTCGCGAGGTACTACTGGAGTCTTCCACTGGGTCCATCCATAGACTCGGTTCTTCTGCAACTGCGTCGGTGCGATGATCAGTGAAACTGTGCAGCTCATCAGATTCCGAGGTTTCGATTTTAAGCATGATGCACGAGGATTTCAAGGGTTCTTCTTCTTCCGATCTGGATTGCACAAGAGATTTCGCACCGGACAAGGTCCTGTTCAAGTCGAAAAATTCCAGTCAGATCATCATGACCTACACATGACTAATAATGCCCATGGCGCGCAATCTGTATCGAGACCATGGTCACGGAAAACTTCGAAACGCAGATTTTGGAATCTGTACGTACCTGGAGAATTCAGAATCCAATTCCAACATCGACCCACCATCATCTGTGCTATCATCACAGCTGATCTCCTCACGATGTTCTTCTGCACCTAGCAGCTGGACCTGCGTGATCTCGGAACCACGCTTCTCCCGAAGCTGCTGACGCACACAGTAATGGCATGGAGGAAGACGGATCAGTTGGTCCACAAGCGACATATTCCGGTGAGTGCTTGGCGGGCGATTAGAATGCAGGAAGCCACCTCCTCCGATATATACAACGCTGATCGACTTATATTGATTACAACACAATTGATCTCAAGACAAGGTCCAAATCAAAGAAGTTCAAACTGCAGCTGCAACCAATCTAGAACTCACCACGAATTCAACAGCACCTTGAAATAGCAAAACATTAAATTTTCCAGAAACTGCGAACTTAGGGCTACATCAATTCTGCAAAAACCTAGTGCAAGTCCAAAGACCAATATCTACGACAATGATCAGAAATTATTATGCATTTATGGTTAAGTCAATTTTTCAAAACCCTAGGTCAACTCTAGACACCAAATTATATTACAGTGCATTTCTGGTAACGTCCATTCTGCAAAAACCGACGTACAACATCAGCAATTATACTGCGATTCCTTCTTAAAACATGACTCGAAATCGAAAACGAGAACTTTGGTCCTCATCAGGCTGCACCCAAAAGTCAAATCAAGACACTGCGATCATGGAAACGCCTGCAGTCGGTTCGTCAGGGCACGCAGGACACAGCAGCTTGTAAATTTGGATTCCAGTCAGATCCAGAGATCTCAATTATAGTACATTGGTCAAGGCGCAAGCTGGAAACGTGACAGCGGGCATGAGCTGCTGCTGCATTGGATGCTCTCCAAAGCAGCTAGCAGTTAGGTTTTCCAGCCAAGTTATTGAAATCCGACGCAAACAAACGTGCGCAGGAAACTAGCTGGTAGCAAAAGATTCAACTTTCGAAGAAGAAATGGTGCAGGTTTCCATGCGAGTCCGTGATTCGCACATGGAAAACGCACATGGTGACAGAAGGAAAAAATATTTCCACAAAAATTTTCTTTTGGGCACTTGCTGAGCAAGCGAAAAGATGTCGAAAGTCGGCACCGGTGGATGGGACACCAGTTTTGGATTGCGGGACTTGGGATATGGTAATTGTTTCCCGCTGAGCTTTCATCACGTGAAAAACTCGGCGTGTTGAACTAGGCAGCGGCGCCGACGGCAAGAAACCGCGTAGCTGCGTCGGTACGTTCAATGGTGAAAGAAACACATGTGTTTCTTGAGGCTCGTGGGATACGTGATCTGACTCGTCCAGCGGGGGGAACACTGGTTACCCTCCACTTGTGCTCTGAGTCAAGGATGGGGAACGCTTGTTACCCTCTGGCCCTCATGGGACCCCTAACAACCACAGTTACCCCGGTTTGGTAGGTTAGAAATCGACCTACGAACCAGAGCTGGGGTTAGGTACCCCAGTTTGGCAGGTTAGAAATCCAGTTACCAACAAGAGCCGGATAGGTACCCCGGTTTGGCAGGTCAGAAATCCAGTTACCAACAAGAGCCGGTTAGGTACCCCAGTTTGGCAGGTTAGAAATCCAGTTACCAACAAGAGCCGGGTAGGTACCCCGGTTTGGCAGGTTAGAAATCTAGTTACCAACAAGAGCCGGATAGGTACCCCGGTTTGGCAGGTTAGAAATCCAGTTACCAACAAGAGCCGGATAGGTACCCCGGTTTGGCAGGTTAGAAACCCATCCAACAACCAGAGCTGGGTAACTATCCCGGTTTGGCAGGTTAGAAACCCACATATCAACCAGATCTGGTTAGGTACCCTGGTTTGGCAAGTTAGAAACCGTCAGTTCCTGTTAGTAAAAACGAAACCAAAAGGAGGTCTGATTTTTGGAATTGGGTTTGGAACTGGAATCAGAATACAGAACTTTTTAAGAAATGGACCTGGAATTAATTGGGTTCCACCTTCTATTTATGTATGGAACCAGATCTTATGGAGCAGGACCCTTCATGGATTGAAGAGGGGGGTACCAAATTTTTAAAAGGCCATGTATGCAAGAAGACTAAAAATGAGAGTGTTGGCTCCAGCCCATGGGCAAATCGTGAAAGATTCTTTGGGCTGGGGTCCTTTGACATGAAAGATAACCTATCAATGTCTTGTCCAGTGTTGTGAGTGTAAATGTCAATAAATCATATATATGGTGTGTAAATCTAGTGTAAGTTGTAAATCATTTACACTTACACCTCTAAATGTTTTCCACTTACAGTTTTGTGTTGCAGTGTGTATATTATATATTTTTTACACTTACACAAGGCCAGTGTAAATATTTGTCAAATACATTTTACATGTGTGAATGTTTTGGGATGTGTAAGTGTAAGTACTAAAATTATTTACAGAGTCAACACAGTCTTTGGGCCTCATTTCACCTCGAACCCTTCTGTCACGGGTATCCATAAAGGAAGAAAATTTGATTAAATCTGGGAATGAAATGCTAAAAATCAGCATTTAATGCCCAAGGTTCAAGATTAATTATAGTAGCTTTACAAGTAGGAGCAGTGAAAATATATGCAGCAACATTCAAAACAGTCATTTGTGAAAGCATAATAACATTATGAATGAATTTTGGCTTAGGTTTGGGGTAGGCTGTAGAATATTCTCATAGCTTGGATTTTTGGGACATGTTGGATACATGTTCTAAAGTGGGCCCGGCCACCATGTCCAAGCCCCCTAATAGTCAAGGGTCATTTGGTTTAACCTCATGCAGCCCACGGCCATAATATCTTAGACCTTAGGCTATCACATCCCCACCCTTGTCTCAACCCCTCAACCAGTGATTTTTTAATGATAAATATTTTTTAATATAATTAGATGAAAAAAAAACACAAATTTTTGAAAGAATTGCCAAACTTTAGACACCGCAAAACTGAAAAAAATATCATTTCCCTTAAAAAAAGGGTTTAGACCCAAGTGGACTACTTGGCTTTCTACAACTGTTGTTCACAATAACTTGGAAGAGTACCCTTGGTGCCAATAGGTAGAAAGAAGCCATTCCATTCATTACAAAGCTCCTTTCATTGCAAATCTACATAAACTCATTATGATGTGGATGTATAAAGGATTTTCCATGTGAATAATGGCCCAAATTCACCATATTTCAAAGAACTACCATTCCAAAACCAAATTAGTATGATATCATCTAAATTAGTACCAAATTAGTACCCGGCTTGCTGGAAAAAAACCAACTATTTTTGTTTTGGTTGCTAAGAACCTACCTAGAATGAGTTCTTAGTTCTAGAACCAGGTGGATTGGACCTGGGTTGAGACTGGTTGGTTATGGAACTAGGTGTGAACTGACCCCCTCAATTTTGACCTTGAGTGTAATTGGAACTGGTCCTGAGGGTTGGTCTCAAGTTATAATCAAAACCGGAACCAAACACTTAGGTCCAGTTTGTGAACTCACTTGAAACTGGGTCTCAAACCAAATCTAAGGATCAGTTCCAAATTGCAATGAGAATCAAAACCAGACTACTCAGAGGTCCGGTTCATAACAATCTATTCAAAACTAGGTTTCAAATTGAAACTGAGGGCCAGTTTTGATATTTGGTTCCAAATTGCTATCAGAATTAGAATTGGACCTGAGGATCTAATTTGCAAGAATATACTGCCCTCTACTTTTAAAATCGAACTTAGAATCAGGTCTCATATTTGTTGATAAAAAAAACAGAAACCCAACCCAATTCAATCCCTTGAAAATATTGAGAACCATCCAACTGGAGGTTCCTCCTAAAACCTAGAAACTACCGAACATGGGTTGTTTCCGGGGTGTTGGGTGGTTCCTAGATACAACATTAGACCAATTATATAGGTATATAATCAGTGGTTCTCATTTTGTGAAACCTTCGCCCCTGGAACCAACTGAGAAAAAACTTACAAAATAAAACAAACCTGCAAAGAATCAGCAATGAACTATGAAAACTAGAATAGAATT
>Ga0116228_10005874_pt1 | contig 10967 bp, 6 predicted proteins | sample S1TSphfallax_2_FD_89694 | JGI IMG/M metagenome (GOLD analysis project Ga0116228, IMG submission 89694) | Host-associated microbial communities from peat moss isolated from Minnesota, USA - S1T2_Fc - Sphagnum fallax MG | ecosystem: Host-associated > Plants > Peat moss > Unclassified | place: USA... | reverse complement strand
GCCGCCGCCGCCGCCGCGGCCGTTCTAGGTGCCGCCACCGCCGCCGCCGCAACCGCCCGCCCAGGTCCCGGTGCAGCTGAAATCCGATGCGAGACAGGACGTTCCACCGGTGCCTCCTGTGAAGACGAAGGCGCCCGCGCCGCCGCCGCCGGAACTCTTGGCCGCGCCAGCCGTGCCGCTGGAGAGCCAGCCACCGCCACCGCCGCCGTCATCACCGTACGTCGCCCCGGCATAGGTTCCGCCAGAGCCACCGCTCCCGGCGCTTCCACCCGCGCCCGCGCCTGGGATCGTGCCGCCGCCGTTCGAGCCAGACGTCGTGCCGGTGGCATCTCGACCCGTTTCGCCATAGCCCGCGCCGCCGCCGCCGCCGGCGACGATCAACGGGTTGGTATTGCCCACGATGTAGACGAAGCTGCCGCCGCCGCCGCCGCCCGCGTAGTAGCTGGTGCTGCTCGTGGACTTGGCCATGTAGGTGGTACCGGCGCCGCCCTGATCGCCGACGATGATGCCCAGCGTAGTGCCGGCGGTGAGATAAATTTCGCCGGTGATGTCGTCGCCGCTACCGCCCGCGCTTGCGCCCGAGGGCGAGTTCGCGAGACCGCCGGCGGCGCCCTGTACGTTGATGTCGTACAGCCCGCTTTGTGTCACGGTAAAATCCTGCACGTTGTCAGTGACGTTGAATGCCTCGGACTGCGCATGCGCCGTCAAAGATCCCGCTGTGATTCCCATCAAGGTCATGAGTGCTTTAGATAAAGTTCGCATGTTCCGCCTCCGAAAGTTGATCGTACATATCTGCTATACGCCATCATCGTCGTCGTCGTTCATCGGCCGATGCCGTGTCGGCGGCTGATGCCGGCCGACAGTACTTGCCTTCCCCGCAACACGGCCGGCAACCGTCTGCTCACGCCGCTCCGCGCGCCGCGCCTGTGCGGCGGCTTGGATTTTGCCGGTTCGCTGCGCCGGGTACGGCCGGTTACCCACCACGCCCTGCCAAACGAGCCGGTTGAATTTATCGGCGGGTAGCCGGTCCTCGTCGCGGAAGTTGAAGCTGCGGGTCTTCTCCGCCCACCACTTGGCATCATGCAGGGGTTTGATGTCCGGGCCGCCGGCGAATTGCACCGGATGGTCCGGTCGCGCCAGATACGTGGTCAACGTGGTCTGCTTCAAGACCGTTGAGGCTGTCGCCGTGTAGGTCCAGGACGGGTTTTGGTTGGTGTTGAACACATCAGTCATTGGCCGCGCATAGGCGGTATTCAGGTTCAGGTGCTGCAATCCAAGAATGTCTTCGATTGTGCGCAGCAGATTGATGGTTGAGTAACGGGTGCTGACCACGGCATGCTGCTTGACGTAGGGCCCCACGATGTAGGCGGTGCTGCGATGCGCGTCCATGTGATCCGCGCCGTCCTGGGCATCGTCCTCGATCACCATCACCAGCGTATTGCCGGCGTACGGACTGTTTGCGAGGAGTTGCATGGTCATGCCCACCGCAAAATCGTCATCAGCTTGTTCCGTTTCCGGGTACGCTTCGGCGCCCGCGAGGCTCCCGGTGCCGAAGTCGCCCATGTGATCGTGCATGTAACGCAGCAGAACCAGGTTCGGCAGGTTGCCGTTGCTGACGAACTGCGCGAACTCGCGTTCGAATTCCTCCAGCCGCCAGGTATCGGGATAGGAATTGTCGAAGCCGCGGAAATAGATGTCGGTGTAGGGAATGAGCGCGGATGCCGCCGTCCAGCATTGCTGCGAGCCCGAGGCATACGGATGTTCCACCGGTTGCGGATAACCGACCGATCCTGAGCTCAAGCCATAGTGGCTATTGTCCGAGTTCATGCCGTAGTTGCGCACCGTGAGGCCGGCGGCCAGTGCCGCATCCCAGATGTGACCAGCCTGATAGCCGCCGTTCGCACCGTCCGCCGCGCCGATATCGGCATTCCCGGGCAGGAGATTCAAAGCACCGCCGGCCAAACCGTTGGCCGTGCCTTGATAATCGAAGCCCCCCGCTTCGGCCTCTCGCGCGGCGACGGTTGCCGACGCTGTTGCCCCCACGTAGGCGACGCTGACGTTCTCGTTTTGGCCCTCGGAATCGTAGGGGGCATTCTCACGCGTTACGCCATAGGCATAGTCCATGGGCATCGTCTTCTCGTCCCAGTCGGTCTCGCGCGCCTCGAGCGACCACGCCCAGCCATTGCCGCTCACTTCAGCCGGATCGAAAAAGTTATCGAGCGTTACGAAGTTGTTCGCCAGGGCATGCAGATTCGGCGTGATGCGCTTGCCGAACACGGTGAGCGACGGGTCGCCGTTCGAGCCGTTCGCCAGATCACCGAGGATCTCATCGAAGGTGCGGTTTTCCTTGACGATGTAGATGATGTGCTTGATGTTCTGGTGCAGGAAACTCATGACCGTCTGGTCGGCGGCGTAGCCCGCGTTGTTCCAATTGTTATTGGCGGCCACCTGGGCGGTGAGCGCGGCGTAAGAACTGGTCGCCGGCACGGGCAGCGTCAACATTCCCGACTGTTCCAGCAGGAACACATATTGATTGGTGGAATAGGCAGTTGCTGCGGCGTTGCCGCCCGGGTAGGTGTAGTACTCGAGATCGGCGACCGACGTGGTGCGGTTCAGCGGGTTCGAGCCCGGATCGCTCTTGTTATTGAACACGTAGAGCGTCGAGCCGTCGGCGCTCACCGTCACGGTGGTCGGGTACCAGCCGGTGGGGACCAAGGCCGCCACGCTGTGCGGGGCAGGTCCCGACAGCGGAATGATGGCCAGATCATTGGCGCCGCCATTGGTGACGTAGAGCGTTTGTTGATCGGGCGACAGCGCCAGATTGTTGGTGCCCGCGCCCGTGTAGCGCGTCGAGGCAAGCGCGAGCGTGCCCGGTGGTGCGATGGCGTCGATTTCCTCGACGACGCTATTGGTGGCGGTGCTGATCGCCGCGACCCGGTCGCTGTTGTCCTGCGTCACGTAGAGCATGGTTTGCGCCGCGTTCATGAGCAGATTATTCGGGTTGCCGGGGACCGGTATGCGCGTGACCAAAGTCGGTGTCGTGCCCGTGAACGTGAACACATCGACCTCACGATCACGCAACGAGGTGGCATACAGGGTGTTGCTGCCCAGGAAGGCGACGCTGTAAGGGCGCTCGCCGCCCGCGACGCCGCTGCCGGTCGATGGCGTCGTGTTGTAGGGGCGTAGATCGTACTCGAACAACACCCTGTTGGTGGCGGTGTTGATGACCGAAACGCTGTCGTTCAGCGTGTTGGCAACCGCGAGCTTGGTGCCATCGGCCGACAAGGCCAAGCCGCCCGCCTGCGGATACTGTCCGATGCCGTTGCCGGTGTATTCGTGTTTCAACGCGATCTTGGTGCTTTGTGCCCAGGTGCCGTTGGATTTGGTGTAGACGATAACCTGATCGTCGTTGCCGCCGGAAACGTAGAGCGTCTGACTGTTGGCGCTGAAGATCAGACCGACGAAGGTGTTCGGCGGCCGCAGGGTTTGAATCATCGTCGGAGACCCGGGAGTCGTCACGTTGTACAGCACGATGAACTCGGAACCCGCCGCGATGCCGGACCCCGAGGGGGTCGTCAGCAGACCGCCGCTGCTGTTGTTCAGCGTGTTGTAACCCGACGTCACCACGGCGAGCGTCGTGCCATCCGGGCTCAACGTCGAGGCGATCGCACCGTCGGGCTCGAAGTTCGGGTAGTTGCCCACCGACGAGGTGTATTCGACGATCGTCGGCGAGACCACGGAAAACGTCGACCCCGGTGCGAAGGTGGGCGTGATGTATTGCTGGGAGGGCAGCGGCTCCAAGCCCGTGTTGTCGGGTATCTTGTCATCCGTCTGGGCGCCTGCGGTCGCGTAAAGCACTGCGCTCAGGCAGGCAACGAGGGTGAAGCGGCGCGCACGGCCAAGAATCGCGGGCCGCGCGCGGGGAGCACCGTCAAACATGGATCTGATGGGCCTATGGTTCACCGGTCGACGTGCTCCCTGTCACTTTGAATTCCAATGTGCCGGACCCGATGTCCGCGGCGACGTGTCAAGCCGCAGCCTCACGGCAGTAAAAATAACGGAGGACACATTGCGGCATATGTCCGGCTCGTGAAATTTACATAACAAGGTCGCCAACGGCGCGTCGAGCGGCCGCGATTCGGGACGCGAGGGACGACGCCATCCGAGCGCCAGCGCCGTGTTACATAACCTTCACTGGATCGAAACCCAGGCGTGGGATGTGCGCGTTATTGTGGAGGGAACTTCGTGCTCTCTGCGCCGATCGTGGGTTTTGGCGAAGGACCGTGGCCGTCTCACTCCAAAGGAAGGGTAATGAATCGATCATCGTGCACCACTCGACGCACTCTTACATTGAATGCCTCGCTGATACTGGCCGGCATGCTGGCCGGTGTCGCCACCGGCTGGGCCGACGACGGCGTCATCGACAACACCGGCCAGGCGCCGCTCCCGACGGGCCAGTACGTCACGCCCACGGCCGCGCCCGGCTCGACGTTTACGACGCTCAATCCGGGACTTTCGGCGCACCCGAACTTCAGTGCCAATGGTGCGATCAAGACCGCCGTGAGTCCGGATGGATCGACCTTGCTGGTGCTCACCAGCGGCTACAATCTGCTCACCAACGCCGCGGGAACCGGCTACGACGCCACCAACCAGTACGTATTCGTTTACAACATCGCCGGTAACTACGAGACATCGCCGGTCCTCTCGCAAGTCGTCCAGGTGCCGGATACTTACGAGGGCCTCGCCTGGGCTCCCGACACCAGTAAGTTCTATGTGTCCGGTGGTACGACCGATAACGTGTACGTGTACGCGCACGGCACGACCGGCTGGACATTGAGTGCCACCATTCCCCTGGGACACACGCCTTTCGTACCCACCACCAGTCCTTACTATGGGTTGATCCTGAACGGTATCGGCTTCGAGGAAGAGGCGACGGTGGCCGGTCTCGGTCTGTCGGCGGACGGGACGGTGCTGGTGGCCGCCAATATCTATAACGACTCGATCTCGGTCATCGATACGGCCTCCAACAAAGTCCGCTACGAGTATGATCTGCGGCCCTACAACACCACGCCGGCGACCGGTAGCGGCGTCGCCGGGGGCGAGGCGCCCTTCACCGTGGCAGTGCTCGGCACCTCGGTCGCCTATGTGTCCTCGATCCGTGATCGGGAAGTGGATGTCGTCAGCATCGCCGGTACCACGCCTGGCTTGATTGCGCGCATCCCGCTGCCCGGGAACCCCAACAGTCTGATCTTGAGCGCCGATCAGTCCACTCTCTACGTCACCCAGGACAACAGCGATCGCGTCGCCGTCATCAACACCACGACCAACATGGTGACCGAGGAAATTTCGACCATCGCGCCGCCCGGACTCGTCCCGAGCGGCACCAAGTACACCGGCGCCGCCGCCAACAATCTGTCACTCTCACCCGACGGCCATACCCTGTACGTGACCAACGGCGGTGCGAATTCTGTGGCCGTCATTTCCCTCGCCGGTCCCGCGCCGCACACCGTGTCCGGTCTGATTCCGACGGCCTGGTATCCGCATTCCGTCAGCGTCAGCAAGGACGGCAGTATGCTTTATGTGTCGAACGGCAAGACGGATCCCGGCTCGGATCCGCTCTACGAGACCGGTTCCGCCAATCAGTACGTACTGCAGCTGGAGGGCGGCGGTCTCACCACCATTCCCGTTCCGTCGCCGACGGTGCTGCCGACGCTCACCGCCCAGGTCGCTGCCAACAATGGCTACACCAATCTCGGCAACGTCAACGACGCCGCGGTGATGGCGGCGCTGCATGAGAAAATCCAGCACATCATCTACATCATCAAGGAAAACCGCACGTTCGACCAGATACTCGGCGATCTGACCAACGGCGCCAATGCCGACTCGGCGCTGGTGATGTATGGCAAGCGCGTGACGCCGAATTTTCATGCCCTCGCACAGAACTTCGTCACCCTCGACAATTTCTTTTGCAGTGGCGAGGTGAGCGGTGATGGCTGGGCCTGGAGCACCGAGGGCCGCGAAAGCGATCATGGCACCAAGAGCATTCCGTTGAATTATGCGAACCGCGGTGCATCGAACGACTCCGAGGGAACCAACCGGGACGTCGATGTGGGCTTTCCGACGCCGGCGGGCCGCGATGCAGCGCTGGGCGGCCATGAACTTTATTATGCGGTGGCGGGCAACCTCAAAGGGGGCTACGCCAACCTGCTCCCTGGCACCAACAACGACTTCGCGACCGATGGTCCGAACGGACTCGCGCAAACCGGCTATCTGTGGGACGCCGCCGTTCGCGCGGGCCTCTCGGTTCGTAATTATGGGTTTTTCATCGACATCAGCCTCTACAACCTGCCGACCGCGGATGGCGGCTTGGTACCGAGCGCCTATCCGCAATACAACTATCTCGAGAGTCCGTATGCGATTGGTCTCAAGGTGGCCACGTCCACCAACCCGACGCTGCAGCCCTATACGGATCCCTATTATTGGGGATTCGACAACTCTTATCCGGACGCTTGGCGGGTACAGGAGTGGCAGCGCGATTACGCCACTTATAATCCCAGCAGCCCAACCTACGTTCCGGGTAACACGCTGCCGACCCTGACCCTTCTGCGGATCATGCATGATCACACGGGCAACTTCGGCGGCACGGATCCCGCGGTCGCCGGGCTGTCGACTCCCGAGCTACAGCAGGCGGACAACGATTATGCGGTGGGCCAGGTCGTGCAGGCGGTTGCGAGAGGCCGCTTTGCCGGCAACACCCTGATCTTCGTGCTCGAGGATGACGCACAGGACGGTCCCGATCACATGGATGCACATCGCAGCACTGCTTACATCGTGGGTCCCTACGTGAAGCAGCATGCGGTGGTCAGTACACGCTACTCCACCGTGAATTTGGTCCGCACCATCGAGGACATTCTCGGTCTGGATCACTTGAATTTGAACGATGCGTATCAACCGCCGATGACGAATGTGTTCAATCTGTCGCAGACTGCATGGACCTACACCGGTACGATCTCCGCGTATCTCGCGCCGACGCTGATCGGCAAGACTGTCACCGCCTTGAACCCTTCGCTCCGGTTCGCCGATTCGCTGCCCGCCAAGCCGGCGCGCAGCGCCCAATGGTGGGCTCGTGCCACCCGCGGCTTCGACTGGTCGGACGCCGACAAGGTGGCCGGCAAAGTGAACGACGAGGGCTCTTATAACAAGATCGAATGGAAGGGCGTGCGACCCGGTGCACCCTATCCCACGCGCCGCTCGGGCAAGGATTTGCGCGTGCACACCCCGCCGTTCGCCGCTGTCGGCGTGACCTCCGGGTCAGCCGAGGTTGCGGCGGCGGGCAAAGGCGAATAGCCCGCCAACGCCCGACAGCATCAACCAAACTCCGGCCGGCAGCGGTACTGCCGAGACCGAGACACTGTCGAGATAGGCATCAACCTGTGTGATGTTGTTGCCCTGCGCATCGCCTTGATAGTAGGTGACCGTGCTGGGAAAGCTGCTCGCGGCGCCCGTAAAATCGATCTGAGCGGCGAGCGCTGCAGGAGTCTGCAGCAGGAAGGCGACGGGGTCGGAACCGGTGAAGCTGTTGAGGGCCGAAAAGTCGACGCTGATGGAGTTGTTGACAGCGTCCCCGCCCGAGATGAACAGACCTTGCTTGTAGATGGCATCGGTCGAGCTCAAAGAGGCCGCAGGATTGCTGGCATTGATGTTCGCCGAACTCGGTGGGGGAAACAAAGTGCCGAGGTAGGAGCCGGTTACCGCATCGGTCACGCTGTCGATGAGAAAGCCGCCGGTGATCGTCGCGCCGTCCGCATAGCCCGAATTCGATGAGGTGCCGAGCGCATCCGACACCGTGGCGGTGTAGGTGACATCGATCGTGTCAGCGAGCGCGGGCACCGCGGCGAGAGCCGTACTCAGGCACGCGGCGAGGGCAGTCAATTTCATGGTCATCTCCTGATGTGGCAACGACGGGCTTGGCGGTGTCTTGCCTGGAGATTAGCGAGACGTGGTCTCAACCATGTGGCGCCATCGTGACATTTGCACGACGTTCGCCGCCCCACTTTGCTGCCGTGGGCAAGGCCCTGTCCCCGAACACCGGAGAGAGGACCTTGCCGAAACTTTTGGTTCAGGCTGAGACTGTCTTACGACGCCGGGACAGAAAGCCCACACCACCCAATCCTCCGAGCATCAACCAAGCGGAGGCGGGAAGCGGAACCGGCGCCACGGCGGTGCCGTCGATCTGCACATCGGCGAAACGCCAGTTGCCGGAATTGTTGTTGTAATCAGCGGGAGCTCCCGCAATGACCGACGAGGCCGACGCGTAGGTGCCGAGAGTGGGGTTGTAGGCAGAAACCAGGCGTACACCAAGGGTTGCGTCTTTGTCGACCGAGCTCAATCCCAGGGAATCGAAATCGATGGTGTCGGTCTGGAACGTGCCTCCCTTGGAGCTATTGGCAACCGTGGCGGTGAGCAGTGATCCCACGTTGGTCCAGCCGTTCGCGTTGTTGATGTTCGTATTGTATTGCACCTGGAGGTTGGCGATACCCTGCGCGGTCGACGCCCAGTTGAACGAGAGCACCGTGTTTTGGAAACCCAACGTCGAGACATCGAATTCCGCACCTTGCGTGTATTCAGGAGCATTGATGCTCCAGCCGTTGCCGGGGGTGGGGCCCGCGCCTCGTATGCGCCAGACATTCTGGTTACCGATGGTGCTGTTGGTATCAGCGGTAATATCGTCGTAGGTCGTCGAGACATTGCCGCCGCCACCGGTCTCTGTGTAAGTGTTCGTCATGCCGAGTGAGGTCGCGCTGCCAGCGCCCGTCGTGGGGGCGGGCGTGTTATCCGGAGCGACCGCAGCGAGCGTTCCAAAATTCCAATCGGTAATGACGGAGGCATGCGCAGCGGCGCAGGTCGCAAGCGCTGTCGTTGCGAGTCCAGCTCGGACCAAGAAGTTGATGTGGCTCATGGAAGGTTCCTTAAGATGCGAAATTGCTGACATAGTCGTTTCGGTTGCTGACGCTCAAACCAATTGACGCTTGCGCCGCGTCATGCCGAGTCCGCCCAGCCCCAAGCTGCTCAAGAGCAACCACGCCGTCGCCGGCAGTGGCACCGGTGCCACGGCGACGCCGCGGTACACTTCACCGAGAGCGGCGGTATCGAGCACGTTGAAATTCTCCGATGCCGACTGTGCGGCCGTCGTATCGGCCAAAGTGTCGGTGATCGACACGATTTGGTTGGGATCCGCACCCGCGTCGCCCAAGGGGCTGCCCTCGGTGGAGGTGACGGCATACAGCGTGACGGTACCGTTGGCGTTCACCTGGCCGGTGAGGTTGCGCAGGCCATCCGTCGTGGTGGTCAGGCCGCATGAACTCAAGCCGCCGCAGACCGCGCCGCTGCCGTTCACGCTGTAGCTGCTGCCGATCAAAGTGCCCTTGAGCTCATAATCGAGTTGCCACGTGCCGTTGACCAAACTGTATTTGTCGAGACCACCGGCCTGCGTGGTGGGGCTGGCGCCGAAATCGGTCGACGCGCCCGAGCCTTCGTCGGCCACGTACAATGTGGTGGAGTTGGCAAACCACAGCCCGAATGGGTGCGGACCATCCGTATCGGTCTTCGCCGGCGCCGTGTTGAATCCAGGCAATACGTTGATGGCGTTCGAAGTGCCCGTCGGCAGGCTCCCCGTCGTGCCGACCTGGTACACCGTGTCGATGCCGTTGGACCCGCTGCCTTTGCTCACGTAGAGCGTGTTGCCGAACACGGTCTCACCGCGAAAGTTGTTGTCCTTGCCGATTTTGTCGGCGGGGTTGCCAACCTGCGTGGTGTTGAATTGCCCGACCTGGGTGTTGGTGCCGAGACCGCCGTTGGTGGTCGCCGCCGTCAGATACTGTACGCCGGTATTGAGGGTGGTCTGCGCGCTGCCGTTGCCGTTGCCCGCATTGCCGACGAGATAATAACCGCCGGCGGTTGCGATCGCGGCACGGCCATTGTTGCCGTTATAGGCGTTGGTCGTCGTCACCTTAAGGGCATTGCTCGACAGGCTGATCTGCCCGACGGCGCGGTAGGTGGCGGTTTGAATGTCGGTATTGCCCGGCTCGAGAGAGCCCGGCGTATTCGCATTCGACACGTCGAACAGGCCGGTGGTGCTGTTGTAGCCCATGAACGTCAACGAAGAACCATCGGGTGATAGATTGATGGCGAGCTCGGATTTCGAGGAGAAGCTCGTGACCAGGTTGACGCCGGCATTCGCCGCCAGTTGGGTGACGTTCACCGTGTTATCGACATTGCCCGTCGAGGTGTTGATATCCTGCAATAAGATCCCGGCGGTGATGCCGAAGTTGGCGTCGGTGGTATCGTTGTTCCAGACGTTCCCCGAGCAGTTGGCAGTCGAGCAAAACGCACTGCCGGCAATCGTGCTCAGCGTCGAGCCGCCGCTGAGGTTGCCCAATGCATTGTAGGGCAGTGCGGTGCCCACGCCGAATCCCGTATCCGTGTAGGTACTCGCGCTGACGATCAAGTCGCCGGTGTAACTACCGAGGCTCTGTTGGGCATTGGCCGGCGTTGCGATGAGTGCCGTGCCGCCGATGGCCGCAGTCACGGCCAGCGATAAAGTGGTTCGATTCATTGATTACTGCATCCCGATGTTATTTATTCGTGAAAACAGGCGACATTGAAGTCGCGCACAGGCGTATTTCGCGCCTGTATTGGTAGATCGTGCGCCACCACAATCACATCAGAATTGCAGATTTGTGACGCTTGAGTAACTAGAGGACTCAAGCGGGGGATTCGCTCGCAGCGCGAGCGAGCGCCGCTCGCCGTCGGCCCGACCGACGGCGGCGGCGGTTCTCTCAGCCGGAGGGATACACGGGGAAGCGCCGGCACAGTTCGGTGACATCGGCGGCCACGCGGTTGACGACCGACTCATCGCCCAGTTTGTCGAGCACGTCGGCGATCCAGTTCGCCACCTGGCGCGACTC
>Ga0116228_10005873_pt1 | contig 10968 bp, 10 predicted proteins | sample S1TSphfallax_2_FD_89694 | JGI IMG/M metagenome (GOLD analysis project Ga0116228, IMG submission 89694) | Host-associated microbial communities from peat moss isolated from Minnesota, USA - S1T2_Fc - Sphagnum fallax MG | ecosystem: Host-associated > Plants > Peat moss > Unclassified | place... | reverse complement strand
GTCGTAGGTGGAGATTGATCCCGGGGGGGTACCGCCCGATCGATCTCAGGTCCGCTGAGTGTCTTCGGCTCGGGCTCGATCGCCAAATGGGTGTCGGGCGGCGTGAGATCCAATCGTCTCGGGTCGAATGGTTGTGGCTTCGGCGGTGGCGGCAGGTCCCGCAGTTTCGGTTCGGTCACTGCACGGTTCTGCAGCGGTGGCGTCTTGGCCGGGACCATGGTCTGCGACAACTTCGCAATGAGCACGTAGAAAAACACTACGTGCAGACCCACCACCAATAGGAAGGTCGTGGTCCGGCGCGATAGGAGGCCGGAGCCACGCCGACCCTCGCCGGCCAACAGTCGGGTTCCCGCCATGGCGCTGCTCGGCGCCAGGGTGGGCGCATAATGTTGGTACGCGATGACGCGAGTCGCCCAGCAACAACCAATTGCAAAACGGAGTCGCGACCATCCCGATTGGCGCGTCGAAAGGTCCGCAAGCCATTCTTCTTCCAGTCGCTCCGCCAAGGATTCCGGCGCTGCGCGCGCTGCATGATGCAGCAGCCACGCAATGAAACCGCCGCCCGCGTCCGCCGCTTCATCTTTGCGCTGGCTCATGCAAGCACTCCTCGGTTAAAGCTCGCGAAGACTTCAGTGACACGTTTCAGTCCGGTCGACGTCAATCGATACAGACGACGCCGGGGTCGTCCGGCGCTCGACGGATCAATGGTTTCCCATTGACTGACGAACCAACCCGCCGCCTCCAGACGCAGCAGAATCGGATACAGTGTGCCCGAGGCGATACCACACCGCTCATGCACGTCAGCGCCGGACAACTGTTCGGTGGGATTCTCCAGGAAGGTTTCCAACACGCGCAGCGTTTGCAGCGACATGCGGACTTTTTGCTCTCGTTTACCCATGGTAGTAAGTCTACATAGGGTAACGATCATGTGCAAGCCGGCATTTTGCGCCCTGCCCGAGGGGCTGCGATCAATCAGTGCCGGAGCGCTGCGCGAAGCTGTTCAGCACCGGGACCTCGGTGCCGAACAGGGTTCGAGTCGAATCCCAATCGACCTCGGCCGCCTTCGTGACCGGGTTGTACTTGAGATAAATATCCTGGAAATTGGGGTTTGCGTGGGTGTCGTCGACCAACCGGGTACCGGTCGGCGAGGTCGAGTCGGCCACGATCCGCAGGCTCGACAGCTCCGCACGCGCGCAAGTTTTGAGCTGTTGGACGAGGTGCTCCTCGATGTACGCAAGGGCGGCATCTTCGTCCTCGGCCTGGAACGATGCGGGGCCATGTTCTCCCGTCATGGGTGCCAACCGCGAGTCACCTATGCGTTGCTCCATGAAAACCACGGTGTACTGTCTCATCGACCTCTCCATAGAGCACGCCGCGACTTGCGACTTATCCGAGCCCCAGTTGTACACGAAGCGACGGGCGCCGGGTGGGAGCGGGTTCTCACAATCCGTGTTGGGGGTTGTTCGCCAAGCCGGCGATCGTGTGCGAGAGTAGCCGCTTTTGCGCCGGAGGCTCAAAGGTGGCGATTGAACACCGGTCCATCGACTTCATTCCGGAAGATGAACGGCATGGACGCGTCACCGATCAGGGACCTTTTTGGTTCCTCAGCAACTTCCATTTCTTCGCCATCGCGATCGGCTTCGTCGGCCCGAGCCTCGGCCTGTCGCTCGGGTTCACGGCACTGGCTGGAACCCTGGGGATTCTCATCGGAACCACGTTTCAAGCATTCCATGCGTCTCAGGGTGCCGAGTTGGGATTGCCGCAAATGATCCAATCGCGTGCTCAATTTGGGTATCGCGGTGTGATTGTGCCGCTGGCGGGGACCTTCGTGAGTCTGGTGGGCTATAACGTGGTGGCGACCGTGATCGTCGCGGAGGGGATGCATGCGTTGTGGTCGGCGAATCGCGTTGCCACGGCCATAGGGATATCGACGCTGGCCGCAGTCCTTGCCTTGTGGGGCTATGACTGGCTGCACCGCGCATTCCGCATCTTGTTCTGGATCAGTCTGCCGTTGTTTTCGGTGTTGAGCATTGCGATCCTGATCGGCAAAGCCGGTGGCACCACGCCCTCGGCCGCTGCCGCAGGCGGCTTCAACTGGGTCGCCTTCCTGACCCAGCTGGCGTCCGCCGCCAGCTTCAACGTCACGGCGGCGCCCTATGTTTCCGATTATTCCCGCTATCTGCCCACCCGCACTCCGCGGATCGCGATCATTCTGAACGTGTTTGTGGGTTCCGCCTCATCCGCGATTTGGCTGATCATCGTGGGCGCATGGCTGGCGACGCATATGGGCGTGAGCGATGGCTTGCTGGCGTTGAAGCAATCCGGCGACGCCGCGGCGCCCGGCTTGGGCTCCCTGCTCGCACTCAGCTCCATCGTAGCGCTGGTGGCCACCATCGGAATGAATGCCTACAGCGCCATGCTGACGCTCGTCACCACGGTGGATTCGATCCGCTCGATCCAGCCGACGCGGACGCTGCGAATCGGCTTCATCGGCGCGATCATGCTGCTGTGGATCCTGGTTGCCATCTCCTATGGTGGCGACGCGGTCACCTATGTCAACGCCATGCTGGTGATCATGCTGTATTTTCTGATGCCGTGGACGGCGGTCAATCTGATCGATTATTTCCTGCTGCGGCGGGGTCGATATGCGATTCGCGATTTATTCATTCCGAACGGCATCTATGGGGAATGGGGCGGCCGCGGATTGACGGCCTATGCCGTCGGCTTTGCCGCGAGCGTGCCTTTCTTCGTGGTGCCGAACATCTATACCGGGCCGATCGCCGCGCGCTTGGGCGGGGTGGACGTCGGCTGGCTGGTCAGCCTGGTAACGGCCTCGGTGGTTTATGTGGCGATCAGCTATAAGTTCAACGCGGGCGAGGAATCCGCCGCGGTCAGGGCGTGAATACGGCCCGTATATCGGCCGAGAATTCCCGGCGTTCGAACAACACCAGATCGGCCTCGATTTCCTCGAGATGGCGACGCATCGCCCGCGCCAACCCTTCCGCGTCACGCCGCTCGATGAATTTGATGAGCTCTGCGTGGGCTTCATGCGAACAGCTGCTCACATCCGGTCGCTCGTAGATGGCGGTAATCAGCAGCGATTGCGTCATCAGTTCGCGCAGGAACTCGACCACCACGCGATTGCCGGTGATCTCGGCCAGCAGCGAATGAAAATCATGCGACGTCTTCAGTTCGAGCGCCCGGTTCGACTTGGTTTCACCCTGTTTTTCCCGCTTCACGTGCATCTTGAGCCGCTGCACTGCCTTGGCATCGGCCCGCGCAACGATATCCGCAGCGAGCGCAACTTCGATCAGCCGTCGCGCCGCGAAAACCTCCTTCGCTTCGCGCACGCTCGGATAGGCAACGACGGCGCCGCGATTGCGATGCAAGGTCACCACCTTGTCACGCGCCAGGGATTGCAGCACCGAGCGAATCCGCATGCGACTGACACCGAATACGTCGGCGAGTTGATCCTCGACCAGACGGACGCCGGGCAATATGCGCCGCTCGACGATGGCGGCATGGATTTTGGCGTAGATGGCAGATTCTTCGGACTGCCGGGCGGCCGGTTGAACGCTCTGCTTCGATCTGATGGCGCGAATGTTCATTGGCAGCGCAGTATAACCGGAGTCAAAAGCGTCAATACACGCCGGTGAACGGCTTGCGGACCAGTGCTGCATGGAAGTGATCGACGAGCGTGGTGATGTCGAACACCGGCACTCCGATGGCCTCTTGGACGGCGAAGGCATACGGCGGCAGGTCAACGCATTCGAACAATATCGCACGCACCGCCGGGTGTTGTTCCATTAACCGGCGCGTGACGCCGATCACCTCGGCAGTGACCGCGTCGAAGTCGAGTTCTCCGTTCTCGTCACGGACCGCGGCGGCGAAGGCCGGCTGGCCCTCCATACTGGCGAGCACGATCCGCTCGGGATCGGCACCCGCCATCTGCAGGTGCCGAGCGCTGAGGCTCGTCCCGCCTGACGCGATCACACCGATCGCCGCCTCAGGGGCCCACAGTCGCGCCATCAGCGGCAACTGCAGCAGACTCGACAGCAGCACCGGCACGGGTAATGCTGCGGCCAGTGCCTGCTGGTGAACGATCATCAGACCGCAGTTTCCCGCGATTGCCCATGCCCCCCGCTCCACCAGGCGTCGCCCGGCGCGGATGAAGCTGTCGAGGCCGGCCGGCTCTGCTTGGCGCAGTCCGGTCGTACTGACGCCGTCGGCGACCTCGTAGCAGACCGGGTAGGCAAATGTGGTCGGATTACCCGGCGTTCCGGGCGGGCACGGGATGTGCTCTTCGAGGACAACGATACCGATCGGTCGCCCGTAACTCGTCTGCGGTTTGCGTGCTCGATAAATCATGGGTCGTCATTCTGCATGATTGTGAACAATTAGGGTACCAATTGTCCATTATCCGTGCACGCACCAAGGCAGCATGCACCAATGAATGGCGTGGCCGCGCGGCGCCGGGAGTGGGCGGGCCCACCGGCGGGCCGGTGGGTCGAAACATACGCGCACTGCATGGCACATTAATTGCTCACCCCAGTGGTGATGACGACAATCATGCAATCGCGGCTGGTCGCCTGGCTCGCCTGGCTCGCGTTCGCAATGCCATGCGCGCGTAGCGCACATGCGGTGGAACAGGTGATCCTGATCTCTCCCCTGCCGTTCGGGGTCGACGTCTATCTTAATATGACGCGCCAGGGCACGCTCAACGGCGGCCGAGCCGTCAGCGCGAAGGTACGGGTCTTCGAAAGCAGTGATCCGGAGACGCGCAGTGAAAACATCCGCGCCGCAATCAACTATGGGGCGACCATCATCGTCGCGCCGGGGCCGGAATTCCTCGACATGGTCCCGGATTTCGCCGAGGACTATCCGGCCATCCGCTTCTTGATGGTGGAGGACTGTCCCGCGAAACTCGCGCCCAATGTCTATTGCGTGCAGCTTCGCACGTATGAGGCTGGCTTTCTCGCGGGTGTCGAGGCGGGACTGACCACGCGGACGGGAAAGGTCGGCACGCTCGCGCCGGTCGATTACCCCGAGGCGCACCGCTTCACCGACACGTTCGCCGACGGCGCTCGCTATGCCCGCCCTTCCGTGATCGTGCATCCCACGCTGTGGATCGGCGGTGACAATCCGTGGTCCGATCCACTGCGCGCGCAGAGTCAGACCGCGGTCATGTTGAGCGATGGCGTGGATCGTGTGCTCGCCACGGTGGCCGCCGGCAATGGCGGTGTCTATAAAGTCGTCACCAACAGCCCGGGAACGCTGGCCACCGGGCTTGACGTCAACGAATGCCCGGATGCACCGGGCCATATCTTGGACAGCGCGGTGCGGCACGTCGATCTGGTGATCGCACGCGCCATCGCCGGGATCGCCGCGGGCACCCAACCCGGCACCGTGTCGTATGGATTGAAGGAAGGCGCGGTGAATCTGACCGCGCTGGAGGCGAATGCGGCGGCCAGCCAATGCGTGGCCGCCGCCGAACCCACCGTGATCGCCGCCGTCGCGGCGGTGCGCGACAAGATCGTTGCCGGCCAGTTGGTGATCGCCGACCCCGCCGGCATCATCCATTGAACGCTTGAGATCCGCACATGGCATTCCTGGAAATGGTCGACATCGTCAAGCGCTATCCCGGGGTGCTCGCGAACAATCAGGTCAGTCTCGAACTCGAGCGCGGTGAAGTTCATGCCGTCATGGGTGAGAACGGCGCCGGCAAGTCCACGTTGATGTCCATTCTGTACGGCATGCAGTCGCCCGACGAGGGTTACATCCGCCTCAAGGGGAGCACGCTGTTTTTGCAATCGCCGCTCGACGCCATCGCTCACGGCATCGGCATGGTGCATCAGGCCTTCAAGTTGTTCGAGTCCTTGAGCGTCTGGGAAAATGTGGTCTATCGACGCGAACCGCGACGCGGCATCTTCATCGATGGTGCGCGGGCGCGGGCCCAGGTCGAAGAACTTGCGCACCGGCATGGCCTGCCGATCGACCCCCGGGCCCGGGTGGCCAACCTGCCCGTCGGCGTAAGGCAGCGACTCGAGATATTGAAGGCACTCTATCGCGAGGCCGAGGTGTTGATACTGGATGAGCCGACCGCAGTGCTCACGCCCGCGGAAGTGGCAACGCTGTTCAAGGTCATGAAAAGCCTGGCGGCGGCCGGCTGCAGCATTCTGCTCGTCACCCACAAGCTGAATGAAGTCATGGCGGTGAGCGATCGCATCACCGTGCTGCGCGACGGACGCGTGGCGGCGCAACTGGTCACGGCAGATACCGACCCGGACGCGATTGTGCGCGCCATGACCGGCCAGCAGATCACCTTGCAGATGCCGAAACAGCCGCACCAGCCCGGTGCCGTAAGGCTGGCCGCCAAAGACTTGAGCGTCGAGCAGTACGGACGGCGCGTGGTCGATGGCGTGTCGCTCGAGGTTGCCGGCGGCGAGATCGTCGGCATCGCCGGTGTGGCGGGCAACGGGCAGTCCGAACTCATCGAGGCCATCATGGGGCTCACACCCATCGCACGAGGCTCGGTGATCATCGAGGGCCGGGACCTCACGCGCGCATCGGTTGCCGAGCATCGCGCCGGCGGCTTGGGCTATATCGCCGAAGACCGCGCCCGCACCGCGAGTGCGGCGAGCGCGAGCGCCACCGATAATCTCGCGATGGGCTTCCACCGCTCCCCGCCGCTGGCGGCGGGCGGGCTGCTCAAAACCGCCGCGATGCGTGCTTGGGCGCGCAGTCTGATCGAGCGCTTCGATATCAGGATCGCCACCGTGGATACCGCGGTAGGCACGCTGTCGGGCGGAAATCTGCAGAAAGTCGTGACCGCCCGGGAACTCGCGCACAACGCGCCGGTGCTGATTGCGGAGCAGCCCACCCGCGGGGTGGATGTCGGCGCGATCGCCTTCATCCATGGCGAATTGCTGAAGGAGCGCGATCGCGGTCACGGCATCCTGTTGGTCTCCGCGGAATTATCGGAAATCCTCGCGCTCGCCGATCGCATACTCGTCATGTACGAGGGCCGCATCGTCGCCGAATTTGCGCGGGCGGATGCTGATGAAGCCATTCTCGGCCTGTACATGGCGGGCGGGACGCGGGCATGACGATCGCGGTCGAGGTGCGCCTGCAGTTGCGCCGCCATCTCGGGCCGCTGCTGCCGGTGGTCGGTGCGGTGGCCGTGGGGTTCGGGATGTGCGGTCTGATCGCCCTGTGGGTGGGATTCAGCCCGAGCCTGATGTTCGTGCAGCTCATCAAGGGCGCGGTAGAAGGGCCGCAAATGTTCGAGACGGTGGCCCGAGCCGTGCCGCTGGTCGGCATGTCGCTGGCGGCAGCCATCCCCTTGCGCGCCGGAATCGTCAATCTCGGCGCCGACGGCCAGCTCGCGCTCGGCGGCTGTGCGGCGGCCATCGTCGCGCTCTACCTGCCGGCCCCGGACCTCGTGAGACTGGCGCTGGCGCTGACCGCGGGCATGGTGGTGGGTTCCTGCTACGCGGCAGTGGCGGCCGCCGGCGAAATCTATGCGGGCGTGCCGTTGCTCCTGTCAACGTGGCTTCTGACGTATCCCGCCAAAGGTTTTTGCGGCTACCTGGTCCGTACGTCGCTGCGCGATCCCGCGACGGCATGGCCGTCCACGACGCGCATCGCGGTAGGCGCGCGCCTCGGGCATTTGTTCCCCGGCACACCGGTGAACCAAGGATTTCTGTTGATCGCCGCGGTCGCGCTCGCCGTGATCTTCATCGATCGCCGTTCCTCGGTAGGCTACGAACTGCGGATGCGCGGAATCAACGAGCGCTTCGCACGGTATGGCGGCGTGGCTCTCAACCGCCAAACTCTCGGCGTCATGTTGGCCAGCGGCGCCATCGCCGGATTGGTCGGCGCCATCATGGTGCTGGGATCGCAATTCCGCTACACCGACGGCGCGCTGACCGCGCCGCAGTACTCCTGGTCCGGTACCTTGGCGGCACTGCTCGCCGGCGGTGAACCACTGGGATCGGTGATCGCCGCCGTGCTGTTCGCGGCCCTACAGACGGGTGGCTTTGCGATGGAGCGGTCGGTCGAAATCCCGCGGGTGCTCACCATGGTGCTGCAATCGGTCGTCATTCTATTTCTGGCGATGCGCGGCGCCATTTGGAAGCGGTCGTGACCTTCAGCTTCTTCAACGCGACCTTCTTCGATCAGGCGGTGCTCGGCATCACCCCGATCCTGCTCGCGGCACTGGCGGGCACGCTGTCGGAGCGTGTCGGTTTGTTCAACATCGCCCTCGAAGGCGAAATGCTGGTGGGCGCATTCGCCGCCGTCGCCGGCAGCCATTTCGGCGGATCACTGCAGGCGGGGGTTCTGGCGGCGATCGCGGCCGGCGCCCTGTTCTCGGGACTCTTGGCGGTGGGCAGCGCGCTGCTGCGCGGCAACGACATCGTCATCGGCATCAGCCTCAATTTGCTGGCCGCCGGCTTGACCTCCTTTCTGCTCCGCACCCTGTTTGGCGTCAGCGGCACGTTCAGCGATTCGGCGATGGCGGGGCTGCCACGCCTGACCATACCCGGTGTCGTGGCACTGCCGCTCGTGGGGTCGGCCCTCGGCCACCAGAACGCGCTGGTATATGTGTCGTGGGCGCTGGTGGTGGTGATCGCCGTGTTCTTGAACCGCACGCCGTGGGGCTTACGGCTGCGCGGCATCGGCGAGCAGCCTGCGGCCGCCATTGCGCTCGGCGCCGATGCCACCCGCTACCGCTTCATCGTGACACTGATCGGTGGCGCGCTGTGCGGCCTCGCAGGGTTACAGCTCTCCCTCGGCAGTCTTACGCTGTTCAGCGAGAACATGACCGCCGGCCGCGGCTGGATCGCGGTGGCCGCCGTCATGCTCGGTCGCGCCCGGCCACCGTACGTGGCGGCCGCCTGCGTGCTGTTCGGCCTGTCCGATGCGCTCGGGCTGCGTCTGCAGGGCGAGGGGCTGCCGAATCAGCTGACCGATTCGGCGCCGTATATCGTGACCCTCGCCGCGCTGGTGATCGCGGGCCTGCGCGAGCGGCGCCTGACGGTAGCGGTGCGCTAAAGATCCCGTTGCTATTGTTCACAATGTATATAAAGATTGTCGACAATATGAAAACGCATACGAATATCGAAGCCGCCGGCATGACCTCGCCGATCGAGGCCGCCGGTGCGGAACGCCCGGATTTCGATTCGGTACCGCTGATCGATTTTTCCGGCATGTTTGCCGGCTTGGCGGACGGGAAGCGTCGCGTCGCCACGGAGTTGCGCGAAGCCTGCATCAACGTGGGCTTCTTCTACATCGCCAACCACGGTGTCCCCCAGGAACTGGTCGATGCAATGTTCGCGGCGGCACCGCGCTTGTTCGGCCTCCCTCTCGAGGAGAAAATGCGCTGGCACGTCAAGCGCTCGCCGCAATTTTTGGGCTACATCGCGATGCGCGACGAAAACGCGAACCCCGCGGCCGGCAAGGGCGACATGCACGAGGCTTACGACTTCGTGCCGGAGGACGTGCAGCTGGAGCATGATTTCCTCGCCGGCGACTTTCGCCGGGCGGGCAATCTGTGGCCGGACCTGCCTGGCTTTCGCGAGCTCGCCGACCGCTACGGCATCGAGATGCGGCTGTTGGCAAGACGGCTGTTCGCGGCATTCGCCCTCGCGCTCGATCTGCCCGAGAATTATTTTTCCGCGCTCGCGGGCTCACCCATGGCGCTGATCCGCTTGCTGCACTACCCGACTCAGCCCGGCCCCTTCAGCGAGGAAACCATCGGAACCGGCGCCCACACCGACCACGAATGCTTCACCATCCTGTGCCAGGATCAAATTCAGGCGCTGCAGGTGCGCAATCGTCGCGGCGATTGGATCGATGCGCCACCGATCCGCGGTACGTTCGTAATCAACATCGGCGATCTGATGGCCCGCTGGACCAACGGCATTTTCGCCTCGACCTACCACCGCGTCTCCAATCTCTCGGGTCACGCCCGCTATTCGCTGCCGTGCTTCATCGGCGCCAACGCCGATGCCACGATCGAGGCGCTGCCAAGCTGCGTGAGCGCCGAGCGGCCCGCGAAGTACCCGCCGGTCATCGCCGGCGAGTACGTCTCGAACGCGATCTACCACTCCTTCAACGACAAGACCGCCATCAATCCGCTCAAAGAACAGATGAGAGAACCGCCGGGAACCCCATGACCGACATTCACTCGTTGGAATCGATCGTCGCTGCGGGACTGTGCATGGGTTGCGGACTGTGCCAGAGCATTGCCGGTGCCGATCGAGTCCGGCTGCGGATGGATCGCGAACAGGGTGAACGACCGGTGGTCCTCGAAGCATTGGACGCCGCGACGCTCAACACGATCAACGACGCCTGCCCCGGCATCCATTGCGAGGGGATCCAGGGCGAGCTTGCCCCGGAGGTCGAGATCAACATCCTGTGGGGTCCGACCATCTGGATGGCCACGGGTCATGCCACCGACGAGGCGGTCCGCTTCCACGCGTCGTCCAGCGGGGCACTGAGCGCGCTGGGTACTTACCTGCTCGAGAGCGGTCAGGTGGAATTCATCTTGCACGTGGCCGCATCGCGCGATGCGCCGCTGCGCAGCGCCGCCCATTTGAGCTTCAGCACGGCGCAGGTCATGGAAGCCTCCGGATCCCGCTATGGTCCGGCCGCGCCGCTCACCGATTTCAAGTCGGTGCTCGATCGCGGCCGGCCGTTCGCGTTCATCGGCAAACCCTGCGACATCTCGGCGATCCGAAATTACGCGCGGCTCGACCCGCGGGTCGATGAACTGCTGCGCTATACGCTCAATTTCTTCTGCGGCGGCGTCTCCGAATTCGCCAAAACGATGGATTACGTGCGAAAAGTGGGACTCACCGAGCCCGAGGTGTCGCACCTGCGCTACCGCGGCGACGGCTGCCCCGGACCCATGGTCATGAAGTCCGGCGACGGCCGGGAGTTCAAGTTCGATTACAACGAGATGTG
>Ga0116228_10005871_pt1 | contig 10969 bp, 8 predicted proteins | sample S1TSphfallax_2_FD_89694 | JGI IMG/M metagenome (GOLD analysis project Ga0116228, IMG submission 89694) | Host-associated microbial communities from peat moss isolated from Minnesota, USA - S1T2_Fc - Sphagnum fallax MG | ecosystem: Host-associated > Plants > Peat moss > Unclassified | place: USA... | reverse complement strand
TTATGGAAGCCCAAAGAAGCAAGAATTTTAAAGAATTTTATAGAATTTTAATTGGTAAATAGTGTAATTTGGTAAACATTCGCGGGTAAAGAATGTTATGACAAGGTGCTAAATGAAGAATTTAAAAAAAATTTAAGTTGCAAAATGAAGAATGTCATCACTAGGAATTTGCAAGTTAATGCAAACTTGCTTGCAAGTAAACTAACAAGCCAAGGAAAAGGTCGAGGTGGTGGCAACATAGGACATAACACTAGAAAAGTTGTGAAACCTTAACAATGACATGACAATTGGGAACATAATGATACATTCAAATTCATTTCCTACAAACATGCAAAACAAAAATCTTTGAAAGCACTTATTGATCCAAGAACATAGATGATACATGTAACACAATGTTGGGAGAAGTTTGTTGAAGAACTACAAAAAAATAGCAACATCAAGATTCTGAAAAGATGACATCATGTGTAAAGATAAATGGAGTCCAATCAATTTTATTTTTTAAAATATTGATTATCATAATAATACATGGAATCATACCTATTTTTGGGATCCATCTTTTGAAAAAAGAAAAAGAGGTTCCATTTACATTGTTAGTATAATAAAAAATATTATGAATTGATTGAAGCATTCCAAGGGGTAAAGTTTGTGAATACTCTGCATACTAGGGACATGCATGCAGAAGGGGACAAAGTTTACAAACCTAGATGAAGGAAGCACAAGATGAGAATCAAAACTTGAAGTCACAAATGAATGTGCCAAGCTTTCAAGATAGTGTTGCTAACATTCAAGGAAAAAAAAAATTCTATGGTGGACTTATTTAAAGAATGGAAAGAGCTTTCCCCAAACAATGAAAAAGTCCCCTACATATGTGAAAAAACCTCTTAAAAAGGCATCACAAATGAATAGGTTGCTTGTGATGATCTAAATAAACATTGTTGCAAAAAAGAAACAAAGTTGTTTTAAGGAAGGCATTGATGCAAAACAAAAACAAAAAAACAAAAAAAAAAAAAAAAAAAATTAGATAAAAAAAAAAAAAAAAAAAAAAACAATTGTCTCAAATCAACCAAAGATGATATCAAAACAACCAAAAACGATGAGTAGATAATACATAGATAGATAAGGAGGTAGGTAATTATTGAAAAACCCAATGATGGGTAGGTACATAAATAGGTAGGTAGGTAGGTAGGTAGGTAAGTAGGTATTGAAAAACCAATGACAAGTAGGTACATAGATAGGTAGGTAGGTAGGTATTAAAAAACCAATGACAAGTAGGTACATAGATAGGTAGGTAGGTAGGTATTGAAAAACCAATGACAAGTAGGTACATAGATAGGTAGGTAGATAAATAGGTAGGTATTGTAAAACCAATGACAAGTGGGTACATAGATAGGTAGGTAGATAAATAGGTAGATGGGTTGGTAGGTAAGTAGGTGAGTAGGTACCTTCCCAAATTGGTCTTAACGTGTAGATATGGTGGTGATGGTGGAGAGTGAGAGAACGAGAAGGAAGAAACCACTCTTGTTCGTCATCGCCATCGCTTCTCTCTCTCTCTCTCTCTTCCTTTGCGTTTTGTTTGTGTTCCGTTTTGGTGAATTGGGTGTCAATGGGTGCACTGCATGTGTCATGCAGAAGGAAGGGAATGGGAGAAAGAAGCAAGAGAGAAAGCCATGGAGTGCAGAGAAAGTGGTAGTAGTAGTAGTAGTAGTATTAACAGAAGCACCAGGGATGTTGTTGTATGGGACAGTTTTGAGAACACTGGTGCAGTCGTCAGTGTCTTCAGCTATGGCCAGCAGTAGTGGTAGCATAGCAGCAACAGCCGTAGCCGCAGCAGCACCAGCAGCAGTAGTAGCGGTCTCCCACCAGCACCAGCAGCACCAGCACCAGCAGCACCAGCAACGCACGCTGCGAGGAGTAGTGTTCGACATGGATGGGACTCTGACGGTGCCTACCATTGATTTCGCCTCTATGTATAGAAGGGTGTTAGGAGATGACCATCCTCGGATTGTTTCCGGCTCACCCATCGACATTCTGCATGAGATTGCAGAGTGGAGTCCCGAGAAACAGGTGCAAGCTTATGCCATCATCGCAGAGTATGAGAAGCAAGCACTTGAACGACTCCAGATCATGCCCGGTTTGTCTACATCCCATCTTTCTTCTTCTTTCTTCACCCTGAGAATCTCTTGTCAGAAATTCCTGTAAGGAAATTTTTTCTCTCACTAGAAGCCAAAGAATCTGTGATGATGGTCAGGGATCATAAAGCACCTACCTACCTGCACCAGCGTTTTTTTTTCCTTTGAAAATGGCTAAAACAGATGTTTTTTTTTGGTTTTCTGGTAGCCAGATTTTGAACCTTTTTTTTTTGAAAAATTGCCAGATTTCTCTATTGGGTTCTAGCATGTAGCCAAAAGTGTGAAAGATTGTTAAAAGTTTTTTACTTTCACACCTGGTCGATAGCCAAATTTGACTGAATCTTCTTGTCGATGATTGCCAGTTTGGCTACACCACAAAATTGAAAGCAAAAACCCTGACCTGCACCCATCAAGAAGGGTTTCAATATCCACTACTGTCACCCTTGTTGGGATTCAAGGGTGGGGGCCCCCCAATAGTCTTCTTCCCTCTTCTGATTAGGGTTTTTGTTGTTGTGGGATTTGGTTTGAAAGAGAGGAATGGAGTGTCTCTGTCCTGCACTGAAACATGGAACCGGGTTTGTTTGTTTGTTTGGGCTTCTTGTGGTTTGATGGATCATGATGCAGGAGCTCATGAAGTGTGCAAGCTTCTTGATTCGAAGGAGATCAGGTTGGTAGCTAAGCTAGCTTGCTTCCATGGGAGAGAGAGAGAGAGAGTCCAATTTGCAGGCAGCTGTCTGTCTAAGAAGTTAAAAAAAGTCTTTGTACCTCTCCACCAGCATTGGTTGCATGTTGGTCAGTCCATGCATGTTGGTCCATCCATACATGCTTCATGGGTTATAGTAATTTCCAGAGGGACTCTCTCACCAGGGCAAGCACCCATGTTGGTCCATGGATGTCGGTCTATCCATACATGCTTTGCTGGTGATAGTAATTTGCACAGAGCCTCACTCACCAGGGCAAGCACCCGTGTCAGTCCATACATGCTTTGCTGGTGATAATAATTTCCAGAAGGGCTCACTCACCAGGGCAAGCACCCATTGTGCTGCTGCAGGCGGGGTTTAATAACACGCAATGTCAAGGAATCAGTTGATTTATTTCACTCCCGTTTTGAGGTAAAACAATTCATTCTCTCTCTGTGCTGCACTAGCAGTATAGAATTCTATCTGGAAAATTATCATGGAAGCTCAGTGCAGCACTCTTCCTCAGTTTATCAATGCTCACGGTCGTCATAGATTCAAAGAGCTTGGTGGAGGGGTGCTTCCTCAGTACCTCAATGCTCAGGGTTGTCAGAGATTGAAAGAGCTTATGTATTTTCAAGGAGTTTTTCAATCTTTTTGGCATTGTGGCATCTCCTTTGAATCTGCATTTGCATCATTTGATATGCTCCTTGCTTTCTTGCAGTTGCAGGAGTTTAGTCCAGCATTGAGTCGGGAGTTCAAGCCTTACAAACCCAGCGCAGCTCCTTTGTTGCACATTTGCAATACATGGGGGGCGAGTCCAAGTGAAGTGCTGATGGTTGGCGATAGTGCCAAGGATGATGTAAGTTTTTAGTCATCCACTAGGTTTGGAAAATCATTTTTTCTTTAGGCAGTTGTAGTTTTTTGATTGTGGAAATGGCAGTTTCTTTCCACCAGGCACCTTTTTCCCTTATGCATGCATTCTATACTGTCCATTTTTTGTTTCCTGGTTTTTGTTTGGTTGCATATATGTGCTGAAAACCTTTGAATCTGCATGGGGAGCAGATTGCATGCGGCACACGTGCAGGTGCCATAACATGTTTGCTCGATGAAAATGATCGGTACGAGGTTTCACAACTCCCAGAAGAGCAGCGCCCTGACTTCAAAGTACGAACATTGTTTGAGATTAACTCTTTGTTGGAATCATGCTTCAGATTGGAACCTTTGTTCTAACTAAGGATGCTGGAAGGTTTACCGACCTTTGTCCAGTGTGCCTGATGAATTGCATTTGCTGAGGAATTCTTGTCAGCAAATTTGTTGCACATGTTTTCTTGTTGACAGAGTAGTCCAGTAAAGTAAAAGTTCAGTAGTAGAGACACACTTCAATTCACATCTATTGGCCAGTCCAGATGCAACACTAGACAAGCCTTCTCGATTCACCTGATATGTTGGGGGGGGGAAAATCTAATGCACCCCAATATAGTCTTCTTAAAGGTTTGAAGAAGCAGTCCCCATAATGGCTGCAAGGAAAGTGGCAATAGTCCTTACCAACATATGCTGATTTTCCTCCGTGAAAAGTACTAGCAGACCCTGGCCAATCACCATGTGTTACACCATCACTGTACACAATAATCTACTAGCACCAATGAGCTAATACAGTCCTGTACATGGATAATTCATATCAACATTTCTGTCAATTGGCATGCAAATTACAAGCCTCTAATTGGAAACAATCTTATCTAGTGATTTGTGGAGATGGATGAGAAGTCTTATAAAGAAGGGTCTTAGGGGAACAGGTTTTAGTGTACAAGGAAGAAGCTATTTGTTGGTTATTAGGAGCATCTAGGAAATGTCTGGGCTGAAACATGGCTTTCAAAGTGAGTTATGAATTGATAGATGCTGCCAGAGATAATGGAAATGCTATTTGAAGAAAAGAAGCTCATAAAATGGCTGAAGCCAACAGAGCTTTCGCACATTTTCATGAATTAGTCAATACAAGAAACAAATAGGAAGGAATTTTTAATTTTTGAAACAAGAAACCCTCCATACAGGGGGTGGCTTACATGATGAAGGTTTTTGACAATAAATGATAATAACAAATTTTATTATTCTTTGAAATAGGAATTATATATACAGGGACAGAAAGATGATACTACCCATTTGTAATAATTGAAGTTTAGAGTGCGGATGCAAGACAGGAGTTGAAACAAATGGTGGGTATCAAATAAGTTGCGGAAGGTTTAATCTCATACCTTCATCTTGCAAAAACCTTGGAGCCTGTCTTTTCATGAGCTGAGTCTTTTCAAGTGCTAAAGGCATTGGCAGATAGATCACAGTCCACTGATTTCAGACTCAAAGCAGAATAGATGTTTGTAACAGACTGCAGTGCTCATTGCAGTCTTACAACATCTGAAACTACAAAAGTGGAAACCCGCATGTAGACAAAGTTGGCAAAAATGCAACTTTGTCTATATGAAACCTTGCAAAAACAGTTGTAACAAGAGCTGACAACCCTCAGTTGTAACAAGAGTTGATTCCCTGTCTGCACAATGATATTGACAACCCTCAGAATCAGAATATCTAGAGCACAAATGACAGCACTAAATACACCAAACTGTGTTTGTCCTTCCAGAAACTGACAGGATACATGAACATTGGCATTGATAACCGAAAGCAAATTAGTATCGGCTATCTGACTGAACTGCATGTGAGAGATATGAAACAGTTTGCTACTAAAACTACATGGGCATCTGCATCACAGTTTTGGCTTCACTGGTCTCAAATGCTTTCTTAACCAGAGGGTAGAATCCAGGCCCCCTGGCTGGCACTTTTGCTAGGAAGATAAAGGACCTTCACCAATGTGAGCTAGATGGCAACTTAAATAGTGATTCTGCCACTTACTGCAGCTGAATAAGATGTCACTATTCACAAGAGAATCATACAGGAAATTGTCACCATCTGAAACAAAGTGCTGTACCTCTTATGATGGACAGATCTACCTGAATTTTCTCTCTCTCTATACAGGCCATTAGGCCAAATAACGGTACAATTTTCTGTCTACTCTGTCCCTTTCCAGAAATTCCCTCTCAATTAGGGATTCAATCCGTTTCTTGATTACAGCAGGATTAGGGAGAAAACGAGCTTGCAGCTGCTTTGTCACTTCGCTGATGATATTATTGTGATCCAAGAGGCGCCTAGCCTTCATGATTCTGACAATAGCAGCCTCTATCTGTGGCTTTCTATCTTCCTCCACCTTTTGGCGCGTCTCCTGTTTTTCAGGTTCACTCTCCTTTTGTGCAACAACAGTACTAATCTTCACCTTGTAGAACTTGCTTGAAAACTTGTCATTGAACAAAAATATATCACCCTCACTGATGTCCTTGCTCATTGGATCCTTTCGCAACACATTTTTCCCCTTCACACAGGCCAAAGACTGCAGACTCCTCTTCAGATCTGGTGCAAGTATATCTGTTGCCTGCTCAATTTCTCTGTAGGTTAGTCGATCGGCTGTGTTGAACAAACAGAGAATGAACATTTGGTATGTGGACACATTAAGCTCATGCTTATTTCCATTTCCAAATGTGGCCTTCAAGTCTGCTGTGCCCATATTGGTTTGCCATGTTAATCGCCGACCTGTGTGAGTCGACAAATAATACTGCTTGAACTTATCACATATGGAAAGAATCTCTGTTGGCATGTTGCACCTTGCACCAGACTGAGTTGGCCATGATCCTGTCGTAAGCACTTGCACTGCAAGAGTGGGTCCTTCATTGGATTCACTTCCTGCCAGTGTTGCATTGAACCCCTGCATTGTATCTCGTGATGTCTTCATATCTGTGAACATACCTTCCAGTTTTGATGTGAACTGATAACCACACTCAGTCTTCAGCTTCACAATCAGGCTGCGCTCTGCATCATCTGACACTGTTCGGCCTGACAATAGCCGTTTAGCCAGATGCTGCTTATAGTACTTCTCAAAGACATCCTTCTCTTGCAAATAGCGGAACAGCATCATCACCTTATCAAGCACTGATTCCACATCCTCTTCACTCACCCCTTTCAAACCCTTCCTCAGCTTGTCATCCACAAAGAGAGAGATGAACTCTGGTGACCTAACATTGAGATTGATGAAGAACTCAAATGAAGAATTAAGTGCATTTTGGAAAGTCTTATCATTGTTGAATGAAAGCTGGATAACCTTATCATACTTGTCCTTCTCATCAAGCAACCGTTGCACAAACTCCACAGGATCTTTCAATCTTTCTGGGTCCAAAACAAGCTGCCTCCCAGTGTCCCGCAAATGGCTTGTCATTAGGTCATGGATTGTCTGCAGGCCTGTTGGCACACGACGGAACAGATTGTACATGCGCCCCAAATCCTCATACTTGTCATCGATGAGCATAGACACCAGCCCTGAGTTGTCCATTTCAACCAAAAGCTTCATGCGGTTCCCAATGACTTCCCTCTCAACCACAGAGGTAATTTTGGGCTCACTTTTGGGATCTAAATAGTGAGTTATCCTGTCTATCTCCTCATTGAGCCTTTTCTCTGCCTTCCTCAAGTAGTCAGCACAGTCACTTGTTTCTATAAACTGCTGGGACTCCATCCTGTAAAAGTCTGATGCAGCATCCAGAAATGGTCTCTCAAAGTCATCCTGATAAACACTTGGACCCAAGTCTACCAGCATCTTTGTAATGTTCCACATTAACCCTCTGTTGATCACCTCCCCTGTCCGTTCTCTGTGCACAAGGTCTAATAGCATATCCAGCAATCGATCCTTTATCTTTGGGGACCTTACAATGTTATCTCGCCACAAATTGAGACCAAGTTCATGGACAGGGGTCTTATTGAAATTGTTTACATATGTTCTATCCATATACATCAGAATATCTCGGATCATCTGCAGTGACTTATTGTGCTCACGCCACTTGGAGTCAAGTTCCTCCAGGAACAGGTCTCCTTGGGAAGCTTCTACAATCATTGCAATCTCACGCATGTGCTGTGTCATTGTATTTACAAGCTCTGAATAAAGCTTCTCCCCATACTTGTGGAGCACCATGTTATAGGCATTCCTGCAGGATAACCCAATCTTAGACCAGGAATGGCACACATTCATCCTGGAAGTGCCCTTGATCCTATTCACTTATACACACCAAAACCTCACACATTCACATGTATTGCTTCAAGCAAATAATACACTTCATGGCACAAAAATGGTGATAGCAAATAAATTCATAGGTCCTGAGAATTTCTCCATACTCACAATCTAAGGCAGGCTGAAAAGAATTGAGAAATGATCTGGTAATAAGGTTATGGATACTTCATCTCACAACATACTAGCTACTAATCAGCAATAATGAGAAAAAGGAAACCCAATCCTGAAGAGAGTGAAAAAAAGACCAAACCAAAACACTAAGTGGTTTGATTGACACCAATGGTCACATGCATGTTCAGGGACCTCCAACAGCAACTTGTGTGGTAGTGACCAGTGACAAGGGGTTAACAAGGACCTTTCTGGAAGACAAGTTGACAGATACACAGCCAAATCAGCATCACATAAATACAGAAACCCTCATCAAAGCAAAGAATATCATGCAGTACCCTTTGTGACCTTTGCTTGCAGAGCCACTGGGACAATCTTGCTTTCACAATGGGTTGAAGTGGCAATCTGGTGTACTCTTCAGTAATTACTGATGAGCTTCAGTACCACACTTCATATGAGTGTATTCACCACTTGCAAAACCCTGTGAAAAGCTACAACCACCTGATTATAATTTTGATACTACCACTACTTAAAATGGTCCCTTCACTGGCTGGATTTGTGCAGCTTCAATGTAATCCACTGACCCAAGGTCATTTGGGGTATGCAGTTGCTCTGTCATAGTGGGATAGAGATTGCAACCTTAGAAAGAGTTGCAAGCCAGTTTACAAATTGCATTTGTCAATTCAAGACTCATACACTAAATGCTCCATCACAATCAGGAATAACTGTGCAAGACACACAGATCCTCTTGCCAATGTAGAACAGACTCCAAATTCCAGTCATGAACACATCTGCCTCTGCAAGCACAAGATACATTCAACAATTGTCTGCAAAACCCTAATCTGCGAACGTGCTCAATGGTTCAAGTTGAGCCAGCTTCCCTCCTCAAACAAGATTGTCAAACACAGAAATGACGACATCGATCAGAAGATCATCCAAATAGGCGCAAGTCCAGACCCCAACGGCTGCAGACGGAAAAACAGGTAGCGGAACAACAGATGCAACGCAAAGTCCTTCCCAAATTTTTACCTGTAAAGTTCTTCAAAGCTCAGGCCGCTAGCATTATGATTGTAAATTTCATGAATTGCGTCCTCTAGGATTTTCCACGTCTTCTCCGCGTACTTGGGATCCATCTCCACCTTGTGCTTGAACGGCTCTATCTTGAAATTCTTCTTCTTTGCCTGACTCATGGTGCTCGACCAGTAGTGCACCGCCGAAACCACGGCTTCCAACTCCCAAATCAGGCTTCAAAGAAGCCAATTTTTTACTCTCCGGACCGCACACGCTGCCTCTACAACATTCCTCCGCACCGAAACATTTCAGAGACGAGCAGCGACACCGATCTCGCCGGAAATTTTATCGCAAAACCACCAAACCCTAACCCAATCCCGTTCGTCTTCTCCTTCTCCTCCTCCTCTCGCAAGCGCTTCTCTCTTCACCTGCCATGTCCCAATCCACATGCCGTGGTGATGTGGACACACAATATCGACGTTCCGTCCCTTTTTGACCTCTCGATTCGGGCCAAATCCAGATACCGTGGCGATGTGGACATATAATTATCGACGTTCCGTCCGCTTTTAACCTCTCGATTCGGGCCAAACTCGAAGCGCCAAAATGACGTGTGCACGCTTCTTCTTCGCTCTTCTGTTGCTGACATGGCATAATTAAATTGACGTTACGTGTACACCATTCTTTAGCTTGGCCTGTGATGACATGGCAAAATGGAGTGACGTGTACACCATTCTTTACCTCTTTTTTGATGACATGGCAAGCATGATGTACATCATCCACGTGTGCCATTATTTAGTGTTGTAATTATGACATGGCATCCTATAATGACGTGTAAAATATTATTTTTAGGTCTTTTTTATGACGTGGTAAATATGAATGACATGTACACTTCTCATCAGCTCTGTTTTTGGATGACATTAGCATTATTCATCCGAGAGGACATGACATGTCTCTTATAACTATAATTTTTCACCATAATCCGCGTGACTGTGAGGCTATTGGGTCTTAGAATTTCATCCTGGGAGGCCGACTCCTTAGATCATAATCCCCGTTACTGTGAGGGCTCGGTCTTATTTATTCATCGGAGAGGACGCTCATTCTTATTCATTCATCCGAGAGGACGATTCCAAGTATTAATAATCCAGTCTTTGTTGTCCGACGGCACGCACAGAAGAGAGAGGAAGGCACACACGGCGGGCGCAGTTGTTGTGAGTGTCTTTGCAGCAGGCGAAGGTTTGGCGCTGGTTGGAGGGGAGCTTCGGCTCGAGCGACGATTTTGTTGCGCTGTTGTGCCGGGGTCCGAGGCGTTGGCTGATTTGATCGTGACGGCGAAAAGAAGAGTTTTCCTGTATAGTAGATTCATAATTCCCTTTGTCTTTTGCGTATTGTTGAGTCCTATTACAGTATTAGAAGCCGTGTTGTCTTGTTATTGTCTTTATTACACACAGATTTCTGTAGATTGTTCTGAAGGAGCTTCAATGCAGTCCAAAGTGGGTTTCCCCTTCGATTTCAATCAACAAGTGTACTCCGATAAATCGTTGTCTCATTTTTTCTTTCTTGTTCCCATGGCTGCTCCTTTCCTACCGTGGCATCAGATCATCCTCGTTCTAACGTTAATGTTTCCTTTTCTCTGCACACATGTACGTACGTTTGGTCTTTCATGGACAGTGTTTGAATTGCAGCAAGTTCTCGAAGAAACTCCCAGCGGCGAAACATGTCGAATGTGGCAGTGTGTGTTCGCATCAGGCCATTGAACGAAAAGGAAGCCCAGTATGGATCCATGGTACCTTGTATACGTCGATCTGATCAGGAATCCTTCACTTTCAAGGTAAACACTCGTATCTTCTAATCCCAAACAAAAAAACCGGAAGAGATAAGCCGCTCCCTGG
>Ga0116228_10005870_pt1 | contig 10970 bp, 7 predicted proteins | sample S1TSphfallax_2_FD_89694 | JGI IMG/M metagenome (GOLD analysis project Ga0116228, IMG submission 89694) | Host-associated microbial communities from peat moss isolated from Minnesota, USA - S1T2_Fc - Sphagnum fallax MG | ecosystem: Host-associated > Plants > Peat moss > Unclassified | place: USA... | reverse complement strand
CGGATCGCCGACGATGCGAACGGAATGAAATAGACGATCCCGGCCAGCGGCGTCGAGGACCCGAGCAGCATCAGCAGCCCGAAAAGGCCCAAGAGAAATAAAACGGGGTAGTCGCGCACTAAGCGCGCGATGCGTTGCCGGGTTCGGGGCTCGAAGCACGCGGAAAACAAGATCAGGACCGGCACGGCGCCCAGGAAGAGCGCGTCGCCGTCCGGGATCTCGAACCTGGGGTTGAGGAAATTCACCAGCAGACCGGGCGAGACGCCGCCCTGCAAGAACGTTTCTAGCGGCACCTTCGACGTCCCGAGAACGGGATCGGGCGCGCCCACCCAGCGGTAGGCGTGGGCAAGGTACTGGAACCCGAGGATCAGCTGCGGTGAGGCCAACAGGATCGCGGTCACGGCGAGCAACGCGAGCCCCGTCAGGCTTCGGAGGCGCTCCGCCGCGGTCAGGCGTCCCAAGAGCACTCCGGCGCACAGCAGCAACGCGATGGCCGGCGGCTGGAAGTGGCCGGCCAGGATCTGCGAGCCGATCACGAGACCGCCGGCCACCGCGAGATACCATCGGCCGCCGGACTTATACTTTAGCGCCAAGCAAACCGCAATCGGAATCAGCGCGTCACCGAAAAAAATGCAGGTTTGGCCTTGAGCGCGGTGTGCGACCGCGCCGCTGAAGGCGAAGAGGATCGCCGTAACGGCCCCGGCCGCGGCTGAAAAGCCGAGCGTCCGCGCTAGCCAGAACATCCCCGCGCAGGCCACGAGGAAATGCGCGATCACGAGCCACTCGAGCGCCTGCACGCCGAGCCCCGCGCGCGATCCGAACGCGAGGGCGAACGCGAGGTTCGGCAGATAGAAGACGCCGGTTTGAAACTCGCCCACGAAGAGATGGCCCGAAAGCACGCCGGCGTCCCAGAGCGGCAGATACCCCGCGTGCACGGCGCGCGCGAGTTCTTGATACCACGGGTACGCTTGGTGCACGTTGTCGGGGTTGACGAAGAACGTGCCCTTGCCCGTCATCACGTTCCACAGACCGGCGATCGCGACGTAGAGCATCGCGCCGGCGGCCAGCGCGTAGTTTAAGGCTCGCGACGAAAGCAAACTCTCCGCGGCTTCGAAAGGCCGCGCAGTCCGCTCGAGCGTCAGCGGGTCCGGGCTGTCGCCAATCACGAGCGACGCGTTCGCGGCGCGTGGTGAGAACCTTGCCGCCCGCGGCGGGAGGCGGTCCGCGAGGCGCGGAACGGGCCGCGCAGTGAAATCTACCGCGCTTCGCTGCACGCTCATCGGTCTCTTGGCCGTCGTGGCCGGGTGCACGAGCGCGCAAGAGGTCAGCGAAAAAGCGTCGAGCGCCACCGATGCGCCGGGCAGCGGCTCGGCCGTCGCGCCCGCAACGGCGGCGCCCGTGACGGCGGCGCCGGTAAGCGCCGCCCCGCAGGCCGCGCCCGTCGCCGCCGCGGCGCTGCCGTACGACTTCGCGGCCCACTACGCCGACGGGAAAATCAATTCCGACACGCCCGTCGAATCGGCCAACCACCGCGGCGCACTGGTCTTGCCGGTGAAAGTTGGCGGCGTGGACACCGATGCGCTGACCGTCATCGGCACGTACCGGTACACGTACACGCTACGAGTTGCGCGCGGCGAGAGCTTGAGTTTTCTCGCCGGCAAGCCGTGGCCCACAGGCATCGGCGCGCTCGGCTTCGTCGACGCCACCGCGGGAGCCACGTCGACGCGCCTCTTCAGCGCGACCTTGGAACCCTCCGATTCAAGCGGCATTCACTGGCATCCGTTTCGAACGTCGCTCGACGCCTTCGCGGGCAAGACCGTCGATCTGACCTTCGGCACCGACGTCGTCGGCGGCGACGCGACCGCGACCTGGGTCTGCTTCGCGAAGGCGGCCATCTCCGGCAACGCCAAGATCGCCGCACCAAAAAAGAGCTAACGCGCGACAGCGCTCACTCGAACGTGCACGACCCGATCGTGTACGACAACATGCGTTCGTCCCCGCTTCCGCCGCTCGCGGGCGAGAAGTCCGAATCGCACGCGAGCGAAAACTCGAAGACCTCGCCCGCCGCGATGTCTAGCGGCAGCGATAGCGCGAAGGGCCCGCGTGCGGTGACGACCGCTTCCCGGGCATGCGCGGCGCCCGCGGCGATCCGAAAACGCCGTTCTTGCGCCGGCGCCGACTCCGGCACGTCGGCCCGCAACACGACCGACGTGAGGCGCCGCTCGGCCCGCATCTCGAACCGGAGCGATTTGCCGACCCAGCCATCGGGCCAGATCCGGCCTTCGAGCTTGCGAAGCTGGAAGGCGTAACCGACAACCGGCAGCCGCGCGTTCGCCAGCAGGTCGTTGACCAGGCCTTCGAGCGCTGCTTGCCGGCGGCCGGCCAACTCCTCTTGTTTCTGATACGCCTCGATGTATTGATCGCGCTTGCGGACGGCGTGCTGCAACTCGTCAAGGTCGGCGCCGGTCAAGACGTGGCCCGGTACGAGATGCCGGCCGAGCGGGCGTTGCACGTAGAACGTCGCGTGAGCGCCCGCGATCTCTTCGGCCGGACGGTCGACGGTGTACAAGTAGATCGAGAGGCATTTGCGCGAATTGGTCGCGCGCAGTTCGGGCGGCAGCACGATTCGCTGGAAGCCGTGCCAGCTGTACTCGTTGGTCTCGAAGATGACGGCGCGATTGAAATCCACCCGATAACTGGTGATCGAGTTGTTCTCGGGGTCGCGCGGGTTCGAATGGATCTCGATGTCGCCGCCCCAGCTCGAGTCCCACACTTTGTTCAAGTAGATCAACATGTTGACGCGGCGGTGCGCGGCGCCGCCCGCGACGTAGTTGAAATCGACGTGCGGGTCGAGCTCCTGGCCGTGCAGATTCTCGTGCGTCCCGCCGCCGTACATCGAGGGATCGCCGATCAGATCGGGGATGCCGGTCAGGGCCGACATCGCGCTCAGAAATTCATCGGTGAACAAATACCGGTAAAATTCGCCGTAAAAGGGGCTGATCTCCGCGAGCCGCGTGTTGACGGCTTTGCCTCCGGCCATGCCGTATTCGTTGAGGGCCAGCTTCGGATCGAAGGCGGGGAAATCGGCCAGCGCGCGTTCGGCCGCCGCGGGTTCGAGGAAGTCGTCGATGCATACGTGCTTGAAGGGTTCGGCCGTTTGGAAGCCGGCCCGGAACGCATCGGCATTCGCGAGGACGCTGCGAGCAATCACGTCGTCACTCGGCGGGGCGGCCCAACACTTTACGCACGGCCGCGCGCAGCTTCCAGAACTTGCTGGCGCGCAGGTTGGCCAGCATGGCCCCGTAACGCGCCCGCGCGCGCTCCGTCGCGCGCCGGTTCTCCTCGGCAATGCCGGTCAAGACGGTCTCGAGCACGGCGAGTCGCCGCTCGCGTAGCTGCAGTGTCTCGTGCAGCAGGCTGAGCTCGGCGCGCAGCCTGGCCGCGTTTGTCGCGCCGCGGACGACCTTCGTCGCGAGCGCCGTGGCCCGGGTCGTCAGATCGAATTCCAATCGCAGCCGGCTCGCTTCCAGCGTGGCGAGCGCCTCGCCGGCGTGCGTCAGCGCGCCGCCGAGCGAGCTGACGACGGCGCTGCTGCGTCCCAGCGCGGCCAGCAGGGCGGCCACCTGCACTTCGAGGTGGAGCCGGGCGCCGCGGTGACGGCCCGCCTCGGCGCGCGCATCGAAGAGCATCGCCTCGGCCCGGCGCGCGGCGACGTCGGAGCGGCGCTGCAGCCCGGCCGTCTCTTCCAGCAACGCGCTCATCGCCAGCGCGCGGCGCTCGAGGCCGACGATGCGCGCCGCGTCGGCATCTCGCGCCCGGAGGGCGGCATCGCGCGCGATCACGGCCGAATCGCGGTGGCGGGCCGACTGGGCGGCGCGCGTGACGGCTGATTCCAGCTCGGCCACCAGCGCCGTAATCTCGGCGCGCAAGGTGCCGCGCTCGGCGTGGGCTTGGACGTACGCCGCGCTTTGACGCGAGCGCTCGGCTTCGAGCTCGCGGATGCGCGCTTCAGCGACATCGAGTTGGGCCGCGTACGCGTCGGCATCGGACAGGGCGTCGTCACGTTCGCGTTCGATGGCCGCGACGCGCTCGGTCAACGAACGCAGCTCGTCCCGAACCGCGCCGGCGGTCTCGGCCCGTTCGAACTCCGCTCGTGCGAGCCGCTCGCGTTCCTCGTGCAGTTCCGCGATGCGAGCCGCGGCCAAGTCCAGTTCGCCGGCGGCCTCCTCGAGCTCGACGATGCGCCGGCGGGCGAGATCCCGCTCGGTCAGCGTGAGGCCCAACTCGACCCGAGCCTCGTCGCGTTCGAACTCGAGCTCCGCGACCCGCGCGGCGGCCAATTCCAGGTCGACCATGGCCGCGCCCAGCCGCGCCCGGAATTCATCCGAGGTATGGCCGTTGCGGTTCTCGACCGCCGCGCTCGCATGCGAGCCTTCACCGTGGGAGGCCACGCCGTTGGAGGCGGCCGCCAAGCCGCCGCCGCGAACGTCGTGGAGCAGGTCGTCCGCGCCGTCGACGAAGACCGATGCGATGTCGGCCAAGTCGTCGTCCGCGCGCAACCCGCAGACGGCGATGAAATACTCGGGGTCGGGGAGCGCGACGATTCCGGTCCGATGCCCGAATGGGTCGAGCCACGGCCCCGCGGGCGAACTGCCGTGCAGCGGATGGATGACCGAACTTCCGGTAATGCGTTGCCCGAAGAGCCGAACGCGCGGGAAGAACTCGCCGAGCAGGTCGCGAAACTCGTCGAAGTACAGTTCGCGAACGTGGAATTCGTTCGAGTAGCCGCGCGCGTCGGAATAGACGAGCTTATTGGGCGACGAGATCACGACCCGGCCGTCGGCGCGCAGGACGCGCACGAACTCCGCCAGCATCGCCCGCTGTTCGGTCAGGTGCTCGAGGGTTTCGAAACTGACGACCAGATCGACCGCGTCGTCGGCGAGCGGGATCGCCGTGGCCGAGCCCGCGCGGAAGGCCAGGTTCATCGCGGGGTAGCGCGAGGCCGCGTGGCGGATCGACGACTCGTCGATGTCGACGCCGGTTACCGAGCGTGCGCTCGTCGCGAGCAACGAGGCTCCGTAGCCTTCGCCGCAGGCGATATCCAGCACGTCGCGATCCATGGCGAATTCCAGCGCGACGACGTAGCGGTGCCGGTGCTCGTAGGCGATCTGCCCGCGCAATTCGGGCACAAAACGTTCGCCCGTGAACTTCATGAGCACGGCCGGGCTCTATGCGCTCCGCTGGGTTTTGCCACGGCTGCCGGTTCGCCGAGCGCCGTCGCGAGCCCCGTTACGCAAGCTGCTTTTCGAACACCGCGTAGCGCGCGAGGCGGTACGCCAGCCACAGGCCGTATGTCGTCGCCTCCTCTTCGCCCTCGGCCAGGCCGCAACGAACGAGCTCCGGGAAGAGGTAGTCGTTGGCGATTTGGCCGCCGGCGACGCGCCGCAGCCCCGCGGCTTCGAACGTCGCCGTCGTCGCGACGTCTTCCACGGGCTCGACGTGCGACTCGTCGTCGAAGAAGTTGATCGGCCCGCAGCGGATCCCGGACGCCGCGAACGTGGCCCGATCGACGACCCGGTGGGATTCCGGCCGCGACCACTCGACGAAGATCGTGGCGCCGGGCCGCGCGATGCGCGCCGCCTCGCGGGCCAGGGCGACCCGGTTGGCGACGTGATCGATCACGTGCGACACGATGACGGCATCGAAGACGCCGCTCGGAAACTTCGTCGTTTGCCGCCCGAGATCGACCAAATCGAAGTCGAGGTAACGCTCGAAGAATTCGCCCTTGACCAGATCGGCCGCGTACATCCGCAGATCGGCGCGCTCGGGTTCGCCCCACGACTTCCAAAACGTCAAGCTGCCCGAACCCGCCCCGAGATCGGCGAGACGCGCGCGCTCCGGCAAACTCTTGAAAAACAAATAACGCGGATGGAAGCGCCAGTAGGCCTCGATCAGCACGTCGCGCCGGCGGTATGGAAGCGTCAGATCGATGTCGATCGTCTGGCCGTCGATTCCAGCTAACGACAGACGGCCTCGCTCGAGCAGGTGGGTAAGCCGGGTCTGGTTGGATGCGGGGTGGGTGGCGGTGGGGGCGTCGTCGTTCATGGGTCCGATCGTCACGAGAAGTCGAGTGGCCAGCCTGCCATCCCCGTTTCGGCCGCGGGTTCCCTTCCACGGTCGCACCGGAACGCGTTTCCGCGAGCGGCGATGCTCGCGCGATACAGGTCGTGGAGAACGTCGCAGGCGCGCTCGTCGAGCGCCTCGTCGCGCGCGGCGGCGCATAGCGTCGCGTATAACGCGAGAACGTCGGACGCTGCCGAGCCGCCAGGGGTTCCCTCGGCCGAAATGTTGTGACGCAAGCTACTACTCAGGAATCCATCGATCGCCGCGGCGTCGGCCTGCATGGGCAGGGAAAGCGCGCGCGCCGCGCGCTCGACTTGCACGCGCCAGTCCATCAGGAGATCGTCGTAGCGGATGAACACCCGCGGGTACGACCGCGACGAACGCTCGGCCAGCAGATTATACTTCAGCCATAATGCAATGCTCGTGGTCTCCGGCAGCGCGTCGCGGTCGGCCAGCGACGCGCACACCTCGAACGGGTGGCGCACCGGAATCGCGAAGCTGATGTCGAAGCGCTCCATGCGCGCGGCAGCCAGCCAGGCACCGGCGAGCGCGGTGATGCGCGGTTCCTTGACGACCAGGAACTCACCCGGCGGCGACGCGCGCAAAAGGTCGCGAATCCGCTGGGTGAACTCGGCCGCGCACGCGTTCGACGCCGCGACGTGCTCGCTGCAGCGCAAACCGAGGTCGTACCACGACGTACCGTGCGCTTTCAAGTACGCGTCGTTGAGTTCGAGCGCCTCGAGCCATTCCCAATGTCCGCGTTCGTTGTGCGCGGTCGCACCGAGCACGTTCTCGTGCAAGACGCCGCCGCACAGCGCGAGCGCGCGGCAGAGCGCGGACGATCCCGAGCGTCCCATGCCCGCAACGAAAAGAACGCGTCGCCGCGATTCGTTGAGGGCTAGACGTTCCAGCAGGGTCTTCCTTTCGGATGCGCCAGGAGGAGCGCGTCGCCGGATGTAAGGTGATTGGCCGTGGTCTTCGGTGTCATCTTCTTGTTCGCGCTTTTCGTTGTGACGCGCGTTGTTATTTTGCGCTACACCGCGAACTCGCTGGTGGCAAACGTGACGGGCGTCGCGCTCGCGGTTGCCTTCGTGGCCGGCTCGATCGCGCGGACGTTCGTTCTTCCGACGGCCGCAGGCGCCGCACCCGCCGCCGCGCCGGTCTCCGATGCCACGGCCGGCGCGGGGGCGCCCGTCGCGGCGGCGGCACCGACCGACGTGACGCGCAATTGTCGCGGCGTGAAGGGATCGCCAAGCCCCAACGGCTTCGGTGCGTTCGACAGCCTGCAGAGCGATAGCGGCGCGGCGGCGAGCGCGAATGCGGAGCTCGCGGGCAACGTCGAATACGAGGCGATCGGTTGGGCCGGCGACGGCGGAAAGAAATCGCCCGCACTCGGCGTGTGCCTGCTGGTCGATGGTAAGTTCGCGAAGCGCGCGCGCTCGTTCTACGGGTCGAGCCGGCCCGACGTGGCGAACGCGTTCGCTTCGCCGCCGCTGGAACTGAGCGGGTTCAAAATCGTGATCCCGGCCAGCAGCTTGCCGAAGGGTCCGCATCACCTTGCCGTCGCGGTCGAATCCCTCGACGGTTCCTTCGCGCTCGCGCCGCATTCGTTCGACATCGTAATTCGTTGAGCCCAGCCGGCCGGCGCCGTCCCGAACGACTGGCGTGGTTGATCGTTCTGGTCTTCCCGCTGTTAGTCAACGCGCTCACGCTCACCAACATCCTCAAAGCCGCGCCGGTGCTGCGCGATAGCAACCTGCGCACCGCGAGCGCCCGGCCGCTGCTCGCCGGGTTTCCGAAGATCGATCCCAATAACGGCGTCACGTCGGAGGCATTGGGAAAGCGCAGCGCCGACGAGTGGCTGCAGGGAAAGATTCCGTGGTGGAACTCCGACACGGGCGTCGGCCTGCCGCTGGCGGGCGAAATGCAACCGGCGCCGTTCTTTCCGCTGACGATGTTGGAAGAGTTGCCCAACGGCCAGACGATCGTCGACGTCGTCGTCGAAATCTTCGCGGGCGCGTTCACGTTCCTGCTCTTGCGCCGGCTCGGCGTGCGAACGGCGGCCGGCGTCGCGGGCGCGCTGCTGGTCGAGTGTAACGGCACGTGCGCGTGGCTCGGTGCTGAGTGGTGCTACCCGCTTCCGATGCTGCCGCTTTTGATCTACGGCGTCGAGTTGTGTCTCGCGCCGGTCTTGCGCGAACGGATCCTCGGCAGCGCGATCGTGGCGGTGGCGGTCGCCGTTTCGATCACCTCGGCGATGATTGAAATCGCCTATCTCAACGGGCTGCTCGCGGTCGGCTGGGCGCTGCTCCGCCTCGCGCAGGCGCGCGGCGGGGCACGCGTGGATGGGGCGCGCGTGGAAGGTGCCCTACGCATGGGCTTGGGCGCGGTGTTGGGCCTGGCCATCACGGCGCCGCCGCTCATCGCATTCATCGACTACTTAAAGGTTTCGTACGTCGGCATCCACGCGGCCAGCGTCGCGGGCGCCCATCTCGACCACGTCGCGCTGCTGCAGACGTTGCTGCCCTATATCTGGGGGCCGATCTTCAATTACGGGAACGGCGCGATCTTCAGCGTGTGGGCGAGCGTGGGCGGCTACGCGGGCGTCGCGCTCGTGCTGTTGGCCATCTGTGGGTTGTTCGGCTCGCCGGACCGCGGCCTCCGGGTGCTGCTCGGCCTCTGGGTGCTCGTGACGTATTCGGCGACGATCGGCGTGCCGCACGCGGGCGAACTCGTCTCGCTCGTGCCCGGCGTCAAGATCACCGCGTATTTCCGCTATTTCGACGGCTCGCGTGAATTCGCGCTAGCGCTGCTCGTGGCGCTGTTCTTGAACGATCTGATCGCGGGGCAGGTCACCGGACGCGTGCGCTACGCGGTCGCGACCGTTTCCGTCGCGCTCGTGCTCTTGATCGGACTCGCGCTCTCGCGGCACATCTTCAGCGATGTGTTCGCGCTCGCCGGTTTCAAGCGCTGGTTCTGGGCTTCGATCTCGGAGGCGGTGGTCGCGATCGCCGCGATTTGGGTCGCCGCTTCCGTGGCCTGGTCGCCCGCGCGACGCGCGTACGCCTTGGGCGCCATCGTCGTGCTCGAAGCCGCGCTCAACTACACGATCCCGACCTTGGCGAACCCGCACGACGCGCACATCGGCACGGGCTTCGTCGGCTTCTTCAAGGCGCATCTGGGTTTGCAGCGGATCTATTCGCTCGGCCCCCTGAATCCGAACTACGCCGCCTACTTCGACGTGGCGGCGATCGACCACAACCAGTTGCCGGTCGCGAAGTCCTGGACCGATTACGTGCACGCGCACCTCGATCCATACGTCGATCCGGTCAGCTTCACTGGGGACGTCCCGGCGAAGGGCGACGGCGTGCCCGGCCGCGACGAGGTGTTGCGCGCGAACCTCGCGGCCTTCGAAGGCGTCGGCGTGAAATACGTGCTCTCGTATCCGGGCGCGCGCCCGCTGCAAACCTCGGCCGACGTCGAGGTGGCGTCGTCAACGCTAGCCGCCACGCAGCTCGGCGCGCTTGGAAGCACGCAGCCCGCACGTCCATTCGAATTGCAGGCCGTACCGGCGGGGTCGGTCACGGCGGTTGGCTTGCCGCCCGGAAGTTACACCGCGACGCGCGGCGGCATGCTCGATCTCGACGTTTGCACCCGAGTCCGTTGCGCGAGCGCACGGCGCGCGGTTTCGAGCGCCTCGAACGCGGGGATTTTCGTCGTGGAACTGGACCAACCGCTGCGCGTTCTCGATGGGGACCTGTCGATTGCCGCGCGCACTGCCGCGCGCACGCGCGGCGCGCTCGTGGCGGGTGCGGCCACGACAATCCGATTGTTCTACAATTCGACGCAAGCCGAAGTGCCGAGTTTCCGGCGCAACGATCGCGCGGTGTCGGCATTTCCAGGCGAATCGATTCGCGGCACGATCGCGGGCGCGGAGGTGCCGACGGGCGTCGCGGACGCGGTGGGCGTGTTTCAAGAAAACATGCAGGGGCCGGCCGGGGCACCGCTCGCGATTCGCATTTGCAGCGCCGGCCGGTGTTCGCACGGCGAGCGCAACCTCGGCAACGTGCCGGGAGCCACGTTTCTGTGGTTCGCTTTGGACCGGCCGTTGCGCTTGGATGGCGGCAAGGTTACGGTTAGCTTCAACTTGGGCGGCACCGCGCCGCACGAGTTCTGGATCGCGCCGGAACCGGCGGGGACCGATGCGACCGTCGCCATCGGCGACGAGCGCCTCGTCGACCAAGGCTTCCGGCTGAGCTTCGATTTCCCGGGAACGGCCGGCGCTACCCGGCTCGTCTACTCCGACGACGCGGTCGACGTCGACGAACTGCCCGCGCCCGCGCCATACTTCGCGGCCGCCGGCTGCACGCTCGGTTCCGCGAGCCGGGAACGCGTCGCCCTGCATTGCGCGCACGCGAGCACGCTGATTCGCCGCGAACTCTACATGCCAGGCTGGACGGCCGCCGTCAACGGCGCGCCCGCGAAAGTCGCGCCCACCGACGAGATCTTCCAGGCTGTGTCCGTCGGCGCCGGCAACTCGACCGTGACCTTCGACTTCACCCCGCCGCGTATGGAATACGGCTACGCCGCGTTCACGCTCGGACTCCTTTCGCTGTTGTATCAACTGTTCGCTTACGCAAGGCTGCGGTTGCGCAACGAGACTCCCGCGTGAACGCGAACCGTGAGACGCGAACGTGAAACGCAAACGCGATGGCTTCGCCGCAAACACCAGAACGCGTTCGCGCAGCGTGCGAACGCAAATCCAATCGCTTCGTTTCAAACAAGAACGTGTTCGCGCATGGCGCGAAGGAGGAACCGCTCATGACCGGCCTGCGAATCCGTCTGCT
>Ga0116228_10005869_pt1 | contig 10972 bp, 14 predicted proteins | sample S1TSphfallax_2_FD_89694 | JGI IMG/M metagenome (GOLD analysis project Ga0116228, IMG submission 89694) | Host-associated microbial communities from peat moss isolated from Minnesota, USA - S1T2_Fc - Sphagnum fallax MG | ecosystem: Host-associated > Plants > Peat moss > Unclassified | place... | reverse complement strand
CTCTCTCTCTCTCTCTCTCTCTCTCCTTCTTCTTCTTCACCTGTACCATCGCATAGGTACGCACCTCTGAGAGCAAGAAAGATACATACATACATGTATACCTACATACATATCAGCAGCAGCAATATCATCATCCAGCAGCGATGAGCCTCTTTTCCTTCTGTGGACGATGTCGAGGTCATCATGATGGTGATCCGTGAAGAAAGTTTTGAGTTGTGTTGTAAGTACTCAGGTGACCAGCTCTCTAGTCTTCTGCTGCTTCCCATCTCTCTACACTGGCTTTCTCACACACCCATCTCTCTTTGTCTCTGTCTCTGTCTCTGTCTCTGTGGATTTGACACATACCCATCCCTCTCTTTCTCTGCCTCTGTCTGTCTGTCTCTAGTCTGTTGTGTCCTTAACCTCCTTAAGGTTTTGAGCTGCCATGAGAAGAACTAGGTAGATGGGTGGGGGTACAAAGATGGTCCAAAGAAGAAGAAGAAGAAGAAGAAGCAGAAGAATAGCAGAGTTATGAAGCTATGGCTTCTTTGACCCAGGAGCATGGGTTTCTCTTGTTTGCTTGCTTGCTGAGTCTTCTTCTTCCCCTCTTTCCATGGGGAAGAGCAAACTGACTGACTGACATTAGTGCTTTCTCTTTTGGCAGGCATGTGCAGACTAGCAAAAGACTCTCGGCTTACAATAACAGTCTGAGTTGAGTTTCTTGCCACCGAAACAAACAGTTGCGCCATCCAGCAAGAAGAAGAAGAAGAAGAAGAGTTGGGAAACAGGTGGATCCAGGAAGAAGAAGAAGCAAGGAAGGAAGGTTCTTGTTCATGGAGCCCTAGGAAGAGCTTCTATGTATGGTAGCTTCGGTGGCAGGGAGCTGGGTGGGTGCTACAGCTTCAGCATCATCTGTGTGTCATGCAGCAGCAGCTACAAATGGATTAAAGAAATGGATTCTTGTATGGAAAACTTCTTCTCCACATCACCAATCTATTAGGAGCTAGCTATATATTTTCTGCTGCTTCTGCTTCTTCTTGTTCTTAGTCTTCTTTGGATTGAAGCTATAATTCCTACTGCTGCTGCTGGGGGTCATGCACTCTCCGGATGGTATACATAGAACACAAATTGGAGACAAAAAGAAAACACTGACAGAAGTTTGCACAGAGATTTCCATGGATATATGATGATGGCTCAGTTATTAAGAAGACCAGGTTTTGTGTAAGTCCAAAAACAAAGCCTTCGGAGCAGAGGTAGGGTTTAGGGTTACTTGGATTGGAAACAACTGGGTTTTGTTCTGGGACATAGACAGAGAGACGGAATCCAAATCCAGAGATCTGCAATTCTTCTGAGTACAATTCGGAGGACTACTACAATTCTTCTGAGGGTCAGTTAGAATTTTGTGTGAGATAAAAAGAGAGTGGGAACAGGACAGCAAAAGAGAACATGGGTTCTTCACATGATTTGTACAAGACAAAGCTGTGCACTTTGTTCCAGCGAGGAAACTGTCCACGACAGAGTTGCTCATTTGCACATGGTGATGCTGAGCTTCGGAGGTTCTCAAATCCAATGGCAGCTGCTGCTTCTGGTAGCAGGTCTCCCTTCAACAATGGTATGCACCTGGCCCACTCTGCAGAACCCCCAAAAAAAAAGATAAAAAAAGCCCATTATATTTTTTTGCTATCTTCCATGCTACTTTGCATACTTTTACTATCTTTGAGTTACATCTCAATATCAAGGAAAAAAGAAGAGGAAAAAAACAACAACAGGAATGCTTCATGATGGCTGGTGATCCAATTATTGGTATTGCATGTGTTGCTCTGTATTATTCAAGAAGCACTGCACTTACTCTCGGAAACTCACACCCATCTGAAATAATTGATATTCCTGCATCCAGATGTACGGATTTTGCAATTTATGGATTCCTAAATCACCCATCCCACGGCCTACTTTAATTTCCTGGTATTATTTTTATAATTATGTTCTCGACAGTATATCTCCCCTTATTTTAGGTCAACAGCTTTGGTGCTTTCTGAGGCACCATTCCAATCCACTGAAGAGGGATTTGTGGTGAAGAAGAAGAAGAAGAAGAAGTAAAGAGAGAGAGACACAGAAAGAGAGAGAGATTGTGTGTTTGTGTGTGTGCGCACGCGCGTGTATGCATTGTGGCAGTGGAAGTTATATTGTATATCTCTGGTTGTGCAACTTGTGGAACTCTGGACTTTGCTGGAATCCAGAGGACTGGGCCAGCTACAGCTACAGTGCTCTTTTATTTTTCTCTGTGACCTAAGGGACTCCTTTGTGCTCATTTTATTATTATTTATGGAACTTAGATACAGAGGTGTGTACCTATGGAGCATTTTGCTTATTACAGAGCAGATGCAAACCAGGCAAGAAAATCTCCAGTAAATAAATGGTGGTGTCTTTTGGGGGGGTCATCACAGCACTGATTTTTTCAAGTGCCAAAACACTTGTAATAATGGCCAATTTAACATTCAGATGATGATGCTTCCGCTGCTATGGATCGTAGTAGTCTATACATATAGCCTTGAAATGAGAACATGGGTACCTGAAACCCTACGAAAGTACCCATGTTCTCAGGTTATGTTGTGGAGGTGGTGTTAAGCTGGTTATTATTATTATTATCGCAAGCTGATTCATCAGCTTCCAAGCTTGGGAGAAAACATGAGTATTAGAGAGTGGATGGATATTACTTATGCTCTTTGGATTTTTTATTATTTATTTTTTTGGGTTGATGATGGGTGGCTTCTGGCATTTTTGCCTATATGTCTTTGAAAATTTTCCCAGGTCGGATTGAATCTGGATATCACAATGGCGACCTGAGGGATAGGCTGGAACGGCGACGCTCTACTCCCATTCGTCGACATTCTCCTCCCTTTAGAGGACGGCCTGCTGCTCATTACGATCGCATGTTATCACCTCCAGATCGAGGAGGGCGCAGTCGCACCAGGACGCCACCTATCAGACCTAGGCTTAGTAGATCTCCCTCGCCACAAAGATCACCCCCAATAGCAAGAAGGTACATAAACCATGACCCTAATTGTGTTCCTCAAGGAAAGGTCTTTGTGAAACATATCAATCAAGTGGGGGGAAACTAACCATCATGCTCGATAAAATTGGCAGGAGGGAGAGCAAGCGACCTCGCACTGCTGCTCTGGAACCTCATTTTAGTGATGTGTCAGGGGATGTTCGAGGAACTGAAGATGTCAATGGCGAAGGTGACTTCAAGCAGCTGGGACCAGCAGCAGAGAGAATGTCTTCTCCTATTCCTCCTCGCAACCCCCGTGATACCCATGATACTCGTGACACCCTTGAGGATCAGGTGCAAAAAAATATTCATCTTTTTTCTTGTTGTTCAATTTTATTGTTTTCCTTTGTGGGTCTCCCTGTTGCCACAACCCACTTTGGCTTCCAGGGGGGCCAACTTCTCTCTGAGGTATATTCTTCATTTCCCAATTAAGGTTCTCCTCTGTCTTCCAGTTTTCTTTCATTTTGAATTCACAAAAGAGGAGAAACTTAAGGTTTTCTTTCTTTTTGTATTCATAAGCATTGATCCTTAAGTAACCCTTTTGAAAGCTACCCTGGTTCATTTAACTGTGAAGTCTTGTATAGTATTGATCTGCTATGCATTTTTAAAACTTCACTTCAAGCTTATGTTGGTTGTGCAGCTGCAGCAGGTTCGAGCACAGGTCAACGAATTGTCTGACCAGAAGTTTAAGCTTGAGGTTATTTTGATAACACCCATTGAGAAAATTAGAGCAATTTGGGTGGTAAAATTTCAGATTAGTTTGAAACATTTTTGTGTACATTGTGTTTCCTATTGTGGATGGATGTGGTGGTGGGTGAACTCTAACATCTACTAAACATGGTGGATGAATTTTCATTTGCAGCATTCACTGGAGAAGAAAATACGAGAGACCTCAAATCTGTCAACCCAAAACCAGGAACTTGAATCCAGATTAGCTGGGGCTAATGAGGATTACAGAAGGTACCCTAGACCCTAAACCTATTTCCTCTCCCCCCTTCTCTTGCACCCTCCTACCTGTTTGTTGACAGGAGCCAATCATGTAGAGAAATGCTGTGTAGACTTCTTGCATTTCCTGATTCTAGTCTCTTTAGTTGCCTGTTTTTTTTTCTCTTTGTTCCTTATATTTTTGAACTCTCTTCTGAATATTATATTGATGCAAGGTTTTCATTTTTTTTGCTGTGCATTTTAGTAGTTTTTTTTTTTTTTAAAACTGTAATTCTTAACCATAGTTGTGATTTTTTCTTATGGGTGGCTTGCTTTTTTCTTTTTTTTTCCTTCTTCTTTTTTGCAGGTTGGGTTCAAAATTGAAGTTATTTGTGAAAATTTATGCACGGTACATTCATGCTCAAGATGTTGTCCAAAAGTAAGACTACAAAGGATTTTCTGACCCTCTTCTTCACAAACTTGGTTTTTTCTTTGACCTCCAATGAACAAAATCACACTGCAAAGAGTCAAAAGTAAATGCTACCCACCAATGAGTATTCTACAAATCATGCCAGAAGAATTATCTACCCATCGTGCTAAAGAAATGTATTTGTTAAGTGGGGTTGATATTCATGAATCATTATAGTGTGCAGTGGCAGATTATGTCATTTTCTGGACCACATTATATGACATAATCTTCTGGTGATGATCATACACATGTAATAGTGACCAAAATGTTTTTTTAAACATGAATGTTTTTAAAAAATTGTTGAATTTGCCTCCCAATCTTACTGTCATGGAATGGCTTTGCCCTTGCCCTTGCCCTTGATGTTGGGTGCATCACCTACCTCACTCTAATGGGCTCGCCTGGCACCTACCCAACATAATGGGCATGGGCTTGACCATTCCACAGTACATTTTCAGAGTGTGGGTATCATGTAATAATGTGCAGTAGAGAGGTATTTATTTCTTCTTCCAGAATCCTGAAAAGAACGGCTTTTGGTCCAGGACACAATTGAAGCTGAAACAGCTAGCTGAGGAGCTGGCTATGGAGGGGGGTGAAGAACTGGATGCAGAAATCAAGGATTCAGATGGTTTAAGTGAAGGTGATTTTGAGCAGCCTTCTTCAGGCACTGGTGTGAAACTGGAAAATCCTACAACACAACACCGGGAATCTATGGTGGTGGTGACCAATCATATGCCTGCAGCTGCTTTGGTGCATGACAAAGACCATGGCAAGGCACCTCCTGTTCCTAGAAGAATTGGTAACTTCTTCAGTTAGACCTGTTTTTTCAGTTATACACTAACACCCAAAGTATGCACTTCTCTGCATTTCTTTTTTTATTCCTTTGAAGTATAACAGCAGACCTGACCTGACAAGCCCTTGGCACCCCCCAAGTCAGGCTCATTGGCAGAGGACCAGCATGAGTTTCACCTGCACACCACTGGGTTTGAATCCAGGACCTTTTTGAGGTCGCAGGGTGTCCCACAATGGGCCATACCAGTGTGCCATCACCAGTGTTGGTTCTCTGCATTCTTTTGTATTGTGAAATTTGTGATGACCGGGTGACGCAGTTTTGAGCATCTTTATTTATATCCTTAGCATTTTGTTGGTATATAATTCTGTTGGGTATTTGGGCTGTGAATCTATTCTGTTTTCCTCCCAAGATTGGCTGAGCTTTTATAGAAGCTACCCTAAACCCTAAATCTGTTGATGCAGTTGCTTCAAGAATTGGAGAGGTGTTTCGAGAAAGTGAAGGCTACAGTGATACTCATGGAGATGAAACTGGACACAGTGATCCTAAATTACTCTCTCCACCAGCTTCAATGCACATGGTTCAACAACAACAACTAGTGTCCAATCACTCAGTCATTGCTCATGAAGAAAATGGGTTCAAGATTCATGAAATGGATGAAGAAGAGGAGGATTGGGCTTCTGGGTCTAGACCCAGTTTTCATCTTACTCTTGCTGGTGCTGCAACTGATGAGTCTGAGAAAGTTGAACCACAGGAGGATTTCTTTGTTCCGTTGGATGTAAAAGAAGCTGATATCATCATGAAATCCTCCAAAAGTCCTCCTGTTGACAAGGTAGAGAAATAAACTGTTTCCCTGGTCTTCACATCTCTGAAGCAAGATATTGGCTGAATATACACAAATTCAAAACAACTTGTATGTGGAAGGGTTTAGGGTTTTTGTTTCACAAGTTTGTTTGCCCAATGGTTCTCTGAAATGAAATTAACTTGGATTTACTACTATGAATCAATTTAGTTTGAAATCATCATCAGCCCACAATCTGATTAACATCCTGAACAATCAAAATTTCTTTGTCATTTTTTCTCTCTTTCCACACCAGCTGTTGAGGATGAGGGAAGAGGACCTGAGCTCACCAGCATCAATTGTCATGACCTCACAGGCACAGGATTTTGAGTTACCAAGAAAGGATCATCATCACCAAGGATTGGTTGAATTGCATCCACAAGATGCTGGCGGTGATGGAGTGAACGTGAGCCTGAGTCTTGCAAGCCAGGCTTACTGCCGGAATGGTGACAGTGACCCATTGGGTAGTCTGTTACCTCACTCTCTCTTTCTTGTATCAAACGGTTATGGACAGGTATTGGCATCCTACGCCCTTTTTCTTCATTCACATTTTTATATAATAATATTTCTGTATCAAGTACACACATCAAGGTTAGACTCAGACAGGTCTAGGCAAAGCTCAGAAAGTCGCACTACACGCATCTAGCTCTTTTAAGCTTGAAAATGCTGCCAAACAAATTCATTTTTTCCCTGCAGTTTGGAGAGTATATATGGGCATCAGTTATTATTGTACCCTTTTGGGAAATCTCAGATTATAACACTTACGTAGAAAACCAAAAAGAAAAAAAGGAAGGAAAAAAAAGAGGCAAATTTCTGTGTGCATTTTGTCGATGGTTGCAGTTCTAATAGTATTGTCATATGTGAGCTGAGATTTAGCAGAAGTATGTCATTCGATGATGTGTTATTGGGCGTCTTCAGAATGCTATACCCAGCTACCTAATCAAAAAATTTGTGATTTGTGCAGTAAATGGGTGAGCAATATTTGGTGATGAGGTTTGCGGTATCATAGCATGGCTTCTTAAGTAAATTATGCCATTTTCAGTGGAGGCTTGGTTCAAGCTTATCACAAAATAATGGAGCTCAGTTCCCCACTCAACTCCTAAAAACCTGCTCTTGCACAAAACCCTTTCCCATTACAAAGTTGTTAAAACTACCTAGAATGATCATTGCCATGGGTTTACTGAGCTATTTGTTTGTTTCTTGTCTTGGGCTTGGATTTTACTCACCCAGTGCATCATGCATTGCTGTTGTGTGTTTTGTATACTTGCCTTTTTTTCTTTTGGCTCTTTTATGTCCATAGAGCCCTAGTCAGTTTCCTTTCGATGTTTTAGAATTTTACAAAAACAAAAATCCCTATTTTCGTATAGAGTTTTTTTTTGGGTGGCAAAACTAGACTTGCCTTTGATAGTTGTTGGGGGAAGCCCTGGTTTTTATGGAGTGCAATGTTCTTCCTCAACTGTGGTGTGTCTCATCCTAACCCAAAAGGCCACTGGTGAGAGTGTAATTTTTCTGTTGAGTGAGGACACAACTTTGCAGAGAGGTGGCAGCGTTTTCATTTTCAGAATTTCAACAGTTGACAAGTTGCTCACAATGAGAAGAAACCTGTGTCTTCTTTGCATTTGAAAGTGTACTGCCGTAATTGAGAAAGGCTTCCATTACAGCGCATGATTCCCACATCTTCTTCAGCCTCTTGGATTCTTGTATTGGGCATTTACTCAATACATTTTCTCTCACAAGCTAAATGGATGGGTTCGGTATTGGCTTCATTCATGTGGTTATTTAATACTGCAATACGTGATTGTCTATGAATGTAGCAGTGTATTTTTTTCATCAATTTTGTTATGTAGCCAAAGTGGTGATGATTTCTCTATATATGATGATGATGATGATATGGGAAGTTTCACATTAAAACAGTGAAATGTTATGTGCAAACTTGCTCTCATGGTTTTGACACTTTGATTAGCCTACATATAAGATGCCCAACAACTAATGAATGCTTGGTATTGAGAACTCCTCTTTGAGAGCGAGCTCCATACCTAACAAACTTTGCATTGAAAATATTCAAACAAATGATGGTGTTTCAAAACTCTTCAATTTTTCACGGGTTTTTGAAAAGAACTAATTGCACGTTCTATGTCCTTGGTTCAAATTTCATGTCAATATTGTAAAGTGCAAAGAGACATCCAAACCTAAACTCAAATATTGCGGTTTCCTTCGTATCTCAATTACCAATGACATATTGTTTTTCAAATCAAATTTAGCAACCAACTTAAATAACTAGCCTATGCAATGTTGTTTCTTCTCTTGTTTAAGTGGCAATGTTGTACACTCCCATTTCATAATCAATACACCAAATATATCATATGCAAACTCTAGTTAAATGTACAAAGAGAAAATGAATTTGGGTGCTTCAATTTAGGATTAAGATGGAAATACTTTTTAAAAATAATAATAATAATTGACATGCAAAATGTTTATTCATGAATGCCACATAATGGTTGACCGCTACAAGCTTGAGATCCCTCTTATTCCTTTTTTTGAAAATGGCATCCCACATTAGCTTTGCATTCAACCATGCAAGAGAAGTGAAGATTTGAATAAAAATTGTGAACAAGTGCCACACTTTGCTGAAGTTTCCCCCAAGATCTTTTTTTTTTTTTCCCTCTCCGTGTAGTGCAAATTAGCTCAAAGGTTTTTGCATCAATGAATGAAAGGAAAGAAAGACGTTTGAAGGAAATCTTTTTCCCCATTCCCCCCACCAGGGTTTTTAAATAAAATAAATTGATATAAAAACTTTGTAAATTTTTTTTTCAAAAAATAGAAAAATTAGTGGAATTTACACTAGATTTTAAAAAAAGAACCCAAGATTTTTTCCCCAATTTTTTGGTCAGAAAAACAACAAAATTTGTCAAAACTAAAAAAACATTGATCCCCACTTATTCACATTAATGAATATCCATCCACAAATAAGAATAATTTGCTAAAGGTAAAAAAGGTTTCATTTTGTGCACAAAAAAATGTACAAAACATGGAGACAATCACCACATGTATAGATGAACAAAATACTTAATTTATAAATTAAAATCTTACCCCAAAAAATTAAATAAATAAATAAATAAAATAGGTGATTCATACAGTCTCTTGGTTATACCTTTTCCCCTTAATTTTGACTCCTCTATAGCTTGGCACTGCTTGCAACCTAACCAACCAAAAGGCCAATGCACCATTACAAATCAATCAAATTCACAATTCCATTTTTTTCAATTTTAATCTAACATTTAATTCAAAAGTTTGGTAATTTAAAAAAAATCATGATTCTTGAATCACATGGATATTTATTATTTTGTTAAGGAAATTATTATTATTATTATTATTATTATTATGTACCGGGCCATTTCAGCTCGTCTTTTGGCTTGATCGGCAAGCTCACGACCTTTCGAATAAGGAATGGTATGGCCACTCGTTGGTATTATAGATTTTGGTCCTGAGTGCCAAACATTATTTCACAAAGTTGCTATGATAAATAGTTGTTAGACAATTTAAAATTTTATTAACCTTGCCATATTTTTTTAAGTTAACATATTAATTATATATATATATATATATATATAATCATTTCATGTCTAATAATGCATTGGTTTGTTAAACATATAAAAGTGAACAAATTTTGATACTTTTAGTGGACGTGTATAATCAAGTCAATTTTCAATGTTTTGCCTCATATCTAAAGACAAGCTTCAATGACCTAAATGGATGGATGGATGGATGAATTATTAACTGCAATGTTTTTTAGGGTTTAGGGTTTAGGGTTAATAATTCTAATGTTATTTATTACCTTGAACATAAGTCCTAGACTTAGTCTTGGCCGCATGTAAAACAGAGCCCGAATCCGATGCCCATTGGGCTTGTCGAATGTCGCGACCAAAATTTCGCTTCCGAGTGAAGAAAACCTTTCGTTCAGTGAGCAACGTCCAAGCCCGACCACTCAAAGTATAGCGTGCAATGAACTTGATCGGGTCTTGGGGAAAATACCAAATAAAGCTGATTGCCCATATACACACACACAAATTGATGTAAAAATAGACCTTTTTTTTTTTTTTTTGGTGCCATACTTATTACATGCAAATCTATAAAAAAATAATTAATTTGATCCACATTTTTTCGCATATAATTTTTTATGCAATTAACCTTGATCACTTGTTGAAAAAATACATAAGCTTTCCATATTTGTCATATTTGTTTGTTAGGGTTCTAATTCTAGTTCATGCGGTCATCCATTTATGGGATCACCATATTTTATTGTATTGCATCCATGGATGAAAGCCCTTAGATTTATTTCAAGATGATTTTATTAATCTAAATTAATGGTGCACACATAATGAATAATGACCTTTTGAATAAACCCTCAATTCCTTTTGTTTCATGTGGCATAATTAACTTCAAGTGTGTATGTAAAACCTACACAATGTGGAGTTCCTAATTAAGTGTTTGGAAAAAATGGAAATTGTATGAAAAAAAAAAAAACTTACTCGTATAGCCAAACAATGCCAGCCCAACCCCAACCACAACCCGACATATTAGCAAATCCCCAAGATGCATAAACCGCTATTAGAGTGGCTATCAATTGCGCCATGAAGAACGCTCCAAGTAGCCACATCCCGGGCTTGCTTTTGAATGACCATGTCTTGGCCCGAGTCACAAAAATGAGCGCTTGGCTCACAATACTCACTTGCAAATATATTACCGACGTCTCTTGCCTTGAATTCCCCGATAGAGATCGAACCTTTGCCAACATCCCCCCCAATACGGCCAAATAATGAATCGATGGGTTCATAATCATAAGAATTTGTCATGGGGTTCTTGTAAAAGCCCCTCAACAAAAATAAAAAATTATTATTTATTTATTTATTTATTTATTTATTT
>Ga0116228_10005868_pt1 | contig 10973 bp, 5 predicted proteins | sample S1TSphfallax_2_FD_89694 | JGI IMG/M metagenome (GOLD analysis project Ga0116228, IMG submission 89694) | Host-associated microbial communities from peat moss isolated from Minnesota, USA - S1T2_Fc - Sphagnum fallax MG | ecosystem: Host-associated > Plants > Peat moss > Unclassified | place: USA... | reverse complement strand
TATTTTATTAATTGCTATTGGTGGTTATTTTATAAATGACTATTGATGGTTATTTTATTAATGACTATTAATGGCTATTCTATTATTGGTGAATATTGGTGGTTATTAATGTTATTATATTAGTGGTTATTGGTGTTATTATAATAATGGTTATTGGTGGTTATTAGTGGGTATTTTATTAAAGACTATTGTTGGTTATTATATGTTATATTATAACTATTAGTGATTATTGTATTATAAATTATTATTGGATATTCTATGTTATAATATCATAGGCTATTGGAAGTTATTATATTGTAGGGTATTTAAAATTATTTTTCATAAGGTATTATTTTCTATTCTAAGTCATTTTTACCTTAGGTCATTATATTATATTTTACATTATTTTAAGTTATTATACTTAGGATAAAAATAATTTATAGTAACATAAAATATAATGACCTTGAATAATTTAAAGTATAACTTGAAATAGCATATATTAGTTTAAAGTAAAATATACCTTAATTTTTATTGAATAATTTAATTTAAAATAATTTTAAAATTTATAATATATAGTTAAGATACCTTAAGGTAAAATAACATATAATAGTTTAAGGTACAATAATTTATAATAGACTATAATAACATAAAATATAAGTTAAAATAACTAAGGTATATTGAAATAATATAGGGTATATCGTAAAGTAACATAAATAAATAAAAATTAATAGAAATAAATCTATTTACTATAGTAAATTATAGTAGTGAATTATGTTAATTAGTAATGAAACATGATGTTTACATTCTGATATTATAGTGAAATCAGTAAAATGCAATGAAGTTATTTCACTTTTAAGGTCCCATAATGATTTAGGCTAGTAAATTGCATCGCATTTTTCTAATAGTGACATGACACATACTTGAAACCAAAAGCCCAAAATGAAAAATAGATGTCAAAGACTACTTGTATTTTGACACTAAAAGAAAATTTGGGGTTTTCAACTATGGTTTCAACTTTGTTTCAATTACATTTTGAAGTTCAAAATGTCACTTCCAATTGTAAAATGTTTTTTCAACTCAAAATGATGTTTTCAATTTCCTACCAAAATAGTTGACAATGCTTAAATGAACACATAACATAATCAAAACCTATATACACATGTCAATTTTTCAACCAACATTGTAATGACAAGATTTTAGTTGAAAATGACGAACCATTTTAATCGATGAGACATTTTTTACTTTTAGACGAAACTCATCCACTTTAGTCCATGTCTCAAAGTTGAACTTTTAACTATTTCCAACTTCATGAATTGTCCTACTTAGAATTATGTCTAGGCAAAGAATCTAAGCAATAGTTTGTTTACACATGTCCCTACCTAAAATTATGTGTAGGCTTAGGTCTAGATATGTGGTTCACCTAGAAATAAATAGGTAGGTATTTACTTACTAGGCTTATTTATTTATATAGACCTCCCAAATTAAAACCTAGGTAGCTAGGTAGCTAGGTAGGTGTAGGTAAATAAGTACACCATAGTGCTACTTAAGCTTAAGGTACACAACTAGGCTTTAGATAATCCTTTTTTTCATGTGGCCTAGCTTTAAGGTCAAACCTTTCTTATTAATTTGTCCTAGGTGCCAACTTCGCCTTTTGAAAACACTTGATGCACCAACTTCATTATGTAATTTACAAACTTGGAAATTATGAAAAACAATATGGGATAAAAAATTCTAGTTGCACTCTACGTGATATTTTGTTTCAAATGTTTTGAAGAATTTTTTTAAAAACCTTCTATAGTTTGAAACTCCATATCTTTTTCATTTTAAATTTGTTTTGAATGATCAAAAAAGCTATTGATACGCCAACTAATGATTTACAAGATTACTTTGAAGTCTAAATACAACAAAACAATGAGAGAGAATTTAATGTCAAAACCTGAAACTGTGATATTTTATTTTGAAAAAAAAGCTTTAAACCTCTTTAGTTTGAAACCCCATATCTTTTTCATTTTAGGTCCCTTTTGAGTAATTTAAAAATCTATGGGTGCACCAATTAACAATATGTCTTTGATTTTCAATTGAAATTAAAAAATGAGAAAATAGTTCAATCTCAAAATCCAAAACTATGATATCTTGCTTGAAATGTTTTGAAAAAAACTTTAAACCTCTCTAGTTTGCTACCTCATATCTTTTTTATTATAAGTTCATTTTAAGTGATTTAAAATGCTATGGGTGTGCCAATTTAGTGATCTACAAGACTTCTTTAAAATCCAAATGCAATTGCAAAAAGACAAAAAAAATTAATCTCAAAATCCGAAATTATTTTAACAAATCTATCACCAAACATGAACCCCTTTACACAAAACAACCCATATCCTTTTCATTCTTTAACCAAATTGAGTGTTTTTTGTAGCATTAGAAATGTTAAATGGAACACGGCAAAATTTATTTTAACAACAAAAAAAAGGAGCAATGTGTAAAACTCAATTTCTTTTGAAATATTAAATGTACGGTAGGCCTATTTACCCTAGTTGAAATTAAATTACAATTTTGAATTTTGAGATTAAATTGTTTTGTTATTGTTTTTTGCATTTGGATTTGAAAGAAATCTTGTAAATATTTAGTTAATACACCCATAGGTTTTTAGATCACTCCAAAAATACTAAAAATGAGAAAGACATAGGGTTTGAAACTAGAAATGGTTTTAAGTTTTTTCTTCCAAACATTTGAGACAAAGTATTATTTAAATTACAACTACAATTTTTATTACATGGTGTTTAGGTTTCATTAAACTAGGGCTAACCATCTAAGGTTAATTAAGTGTCTAATATCAACTAAAGTGCAATTATAATGTAGCATAAGTCTCCTTATAGTTTTCTTTCAAAACATTTGAAATAAAATATCATAGTTTTGAATGTTGAAATAATTTAATCTTTTTTGCTTTGTTGCATTTGGAGGACAAAAAGCTTTTGTATATCCTTGGTCATAGGTTTTTACGTACATCACTTAAAATGGACAAAAAATGAGATAGAAATGGGGTTTTAAAATAAAGAAGGTTAAAGTTTTTTCCTCAAAAAAATTGAAAGAAAATATCACAAATGTTTTCTTCCTCCTATTCATGTTTTCTTCCTTGCTCCTTTGCTTTTGGTGTTTAGAGAAAAAAATTAATCCTTCAATTTACATTTCTAATGACATAAAGATCATTGTTAATTTGGTTAAATATTGAAGAAAATATTAAAATTTGCAATGGTTCTTAGGCTTGCGTTCAATGTTGGCTAGTTCCACATATTTAATATCCAATTACTAACTAGATTAAAACAATAATTACCTATTAACTAGTTTAGTCTACCTACTAATTATTGAGAATAATATTAACTAATAAGGAATATCTTCATAAAATAATTTAATTTCTTGTAATGAAATTAATAAATTAATAAAAATTAACTTATTAAATTAATTTGTAGATACTAAATTAGTTTTAATTAATCATTAATACGAAATAAATAATTTAACTCATGAAGAATTATTTATTTTAAAAGTTAACTATTAACTAATTAAATTTTATTAGTTATTAACCATAATTATATAGTTGGGGTAATCCAACTTATAAATGAGATGAGGTTGGATTTTTAATGGCCAACTTTCAACATATGTTGGTGAATGGCAATGAACCATTTGTTTTCCCATCACAAGTCCAACAAGTTTTCTATTTCGATGATTTTTCCAACCCATGATGGAAGGTTATATTACATAAGGAACCAGGGAGCAAGCGTGTGTTTCTAGATAACTATGGGGAGTACATTAACACAAATGAACATGGAAGTGTGTTGGATGCACGAGGGGCAATGCCAAATGCACCAACCAATCCATGTAATGTTGATGTAATAATCCTCTCTAGGGAGGAATCACTATTACTCAATGAATCAAGGTAGCTTAACAATGAAAGACAATCCTAAGGAAATTTTTTTAAGAAATAGACATTTGTTTCAATAAACAAGGATAGGTCAACTTAATGTTCCACACTTTTTAACTACTCCAATACCTTGCCCAATGACTTTAGATGAAAATGTCTATGTTCTCCCACTTTTGATGTTCTATCACATCTATACACCATGAAACATAAAATTTTCCAACAAACTTAGGGTTTTTAGTGGCAACATGTAGTGTAATGGAAGTTATTGACTTCAAGATTAAAGGAATTTGAAATAACCAAAGTTTAAAACTAATCACAACAAAGTTGTAAAAAAGACACAATTAAATTGAATTTAAACTCAAATCAAAGTTGAACTATAGTGGAAAACATAGACATTATTTCATCCATCAAAATTTTCAACATTCATCCGTCCATAAACAAGGCTAACCAAAATAGTCAAGTGGTCAACATGATAGAGCCTGACAAATTTTGAAAATGGATTTCTCCACTATAGCTTGATTATAAATTTATTAATTAAAAATCAAAATCAATGGTCAATTTGGTAGCGATGTTGAAGATTGTACATTTACCAACCTAGTCGAAAAGTTGACTAAGTTGAGGTGTGAAGCGATCCACATGGAATTTTGTTGAATAATTATGTAGTCAAAGGCAAATTAAACCCAACATGCAATCGAAAACTGATTGGTTAAAAAGTGGCCTTTTTTTCCTAGTGTGGAAAACATGCTTAAAACCTATTTTTATAGTTTTAAATATAAAAATCAATGCACATTAAGGTAAACATATATATATATATAAATTTAGTCATTGAAATGAAATCATTAAATGTTCCAGAATTCTATAATGGGTTTTATTATTATTTTAAATCTATTTTTTAAAATCTTGACAAGGTAATAAAGTTCATTTTATCTTGCTTAAACCTCCTAGGTGTACAATACTTATAAAATACTTCATTCAAGTTTAGTGATGAGATGTATAGGGCCAGAGTACACCAAAATTTGGACTCACCAACCCACCATGTAGGATGTATGGTATGTCACACAAATTTTTCATTTTAATTCTTGTCCCATGTTAAGCAACCTTGGGTTAGCAACATATTAACCATCCCCATGCATCTACATACCTAATAGCTACCAAATGCTTAACCTACTTACCAAGATATAAAATAGTTGTTTACATTACCTAACTACTTCCCTAGGATACGTACCCTCTTACATATAGGTAGTTAGATAGTGTCATGTGAAAGTAAAAAGGTTTACAATGTAGGTTACCAAGGTGGAGTAGTGGTGATTTAATTGTGGTACACCCATAAGTTACAACTATTCATAATAACTAGTTTCTAATGGATGGTACACTAGTGGGTGTTGGGTTACATAATTCCATTTGGCGAAAATGAAATGAAAATATTAAAATTGTAAATAAGATTTATCCAACCTTTATTGAACAACAAACACAAAATGATGCACCCCCACACTCTTTGAAAGACTCAAATGCAAGTCCAAAAGTGGAAAACAACGGAAGAAAAAGGAGTTAAGGTACGTTCCTTAGTTTGCAACACTTCGAGGGTAGAGGGGCATGCTTGAGCTTCGGGATGGGGATTAGGATGAATGACAAGCCAGTCAATTATTCACATAAACTTGCACAAACCAAACAACAAGTTGGTTAGTGCATGGTTGAAGCACTTTTGGTGCATGGATGAACCATAGACATACATGGACTCACAAAACTCACCACGGCTCGGACTAGGGGGAAGCCACCACCTTCCCCCTTATAGTATTATCTATGCTTGACCATAGGCCTGCACCCAAATGTCATTTTGTTTTGGGACTTTTTACTTGGGGGTCTTGAAATTTTTGAAATTGGGACTCTTGTGACTTTGGAGGCCCATAACTTTTCATACAGACCTCTGATTGAAACAAAGTTGTAGCCTTTGTCTAGAGTTTTCTAATGATATATGGCATGCCACCCACGTGCAAGTAAATTAGGGCAATTCTTGACTTTTAGTGGTCAAAAATCAAATTGGTAATTTGATTTTTGACCTTTTTTTCAACCATAACTTGTGTTTTAAGTACTCAAATGGGATGTGCAAACCCATTTTAGACATGTATGTTCCAATAACTTTCTAATGGTATAATGAAATCTTCAATCGAATGAGTTTTGACGCTTGCAATCGTTCTCTGAACATTCGAGAATCTATTGGGATTCCAACTCCCAAAGTGGGAGCCCACATGGGCATGTGTGGGTTTATTCCCTCACACCTTCCTACACTTTCAGGAACATGAAATGTGATTCTCAAGCTTCACTTTCAACCCACACCTTTGTAAGCCCTTACCTTGGTTGCGAGCCAAAGGCTAAGGTTACAACATAAAATGTACATATTGAGTACAAACATTAGATAAATTTGCTAAGATTGACATAAGTTAAAATAAGCCATATGTATTATGGACATATAACCCAACTCAAAAATGAAAATGCAATAAGATGAAAACTTTTAAGATCATTAGACTAGCCTTTTTCGTCATTATTGGTTCAGGGTGTAGGTGGTAAACGATATTAATCAGTAAATACACAAGTGGTGAAAATTTGATATAACACAGATTTTAAGTGTTGTTTTGGATTTTTTTTCAACAAAACATGGGAATATGCTGTAATTTGGATCACGTTGTCAGTAATACAAATAAGCATAAACTTCTAAAGTGAATTATATGTTCATCTTTTGTTGGCAAAAATAGATCCTCTCTTCCGCACATCCACGTTAAGATGTTTTTTCTTTCTCAACCAAATCATAGCAGACTTAGGTGTTTGGGCTAAAGTAGTTGCAAGTGACTTTGACTGGAATGATCATGGATGTGTTGTGTCGGCGTAGGTTGGTTCTCAACAAACCTTCAACAAGCAATAACCCTACATGCTTGCAAACTATTAAAGTGCATTTTCAAATCCCTTGGAGCTTATTTTTCCCAACAATATTCTTTAACCTCAATTCCAACACTACAAGAAAAAGTGATGATGGTATTGAAAGTACAAAAACCTTTCTTTCATGCCTCTTCATAGGTGACTTGCATAATTTTCAATCTACACTTTCAAACTTTTCAAAATTTTCAGCTATGTTGCTTTTTTTTTAGACTTATTTCTTAGACTTGGGAGGCTATGTCAACTTTTGACATTATAAATTTGTGTATTATGTCATTGTTTGTAGCTTGAAAAAGTATGAAAACATCATTATGAAATAATTTTCGAAGGCTACATGAAAGTTTGGCGATCATTGGCACCCTATATTAAACATGTCATATATGTGAAACTATTAACAAAATATTGCCAACTTAGGCCCCTTCCCTTATGCCACACTACACACTTTTCAAAACATGAATTAGGTTTCAAAAGGAATGTGAACCAAGTACAAGACATATTCCATTTTGTTTATGATATAAAATATCTTTCAATTTCCAATGTTATATGAAATGCATGACCACATTGAGTGTAATTCCCAAGAGTTTAATTCTTGGGGATGTTTTGTTTTAAATAACTCTAATGCATTCCATTTTCTAGCCCAACAAATATTTTGGTAAAAATAAACACATGATTAAATGCATTTGAAAAAATCTTTTACTAAAGTAATGTTTGTTTAAATGCAAGCTTATTTAAGTTCAATACCTTCAAATTTAATTACCAACCATTTTAATATTATACATTCAATGCACTAAAGACATCCACCAAAAACTTTCATTCAAAATTGATTTTGGGCCAAGGATTTAATGGAATAATGTACAAGGTATTTATATCTAATCCTTATTAGATTCATATGCCCAAACTTTAATATTTATTGTATTGAACATATCGTTCAATGAATGAACAATTTGACACATTCCTTGTAATCCTAAATGGATTTTGAACTTGCTTGTTTTCAAATGTTTGTAGGGAGTGCTAGAAAATGGGGAAGAGGTTGTAATCACACCTATATGTTCAACACCATTACAAAAAATGTTGATGAATTCCTCAATGAAGTTGAAGCCATGGCAAGAATACATCATTGAAACATATTGCAACTCAAGGGTTGTTGTCTTTTCAAAAAAAAATTCCTTGTGCATGAACCTTTTGAAAATAACTTGGCAAATGCTCTTCTTGGTAATACTTTGATCTACAAAATTAAAAATAAAGAATATGACAACAATGGATTGATTTTGGTACACCACAAAAAGGAAAATCATTAAAATATTTTAAAATTTTAAAAATACTAATAGATGTTAATTTTGTGGGCAAAATAACTACATGTGTGCAAATGTATTTGGAATGGTATCATTAAATGGTATGCATATCAAGGCCAAACATCATGGATATTAATTCCATGCTTTAATTACAATCAAGGTTAAACATACTAAGATCAACAACAAAATTATTATTGGAAAGAACTTGAAAATACATTAGCTTCACCATTGATGAGTTTCTATTGGTGACTTAACTATTACAATGTAGCAAAGTTTCATAGGTGAAGATAAGTTTGAATTGTATGTCAATAAATGTCATCTTAATACCAATTAATTGTACGTGTTGTTATAATGGGATGGACACATTGGATCCCATATTGAAACATTTCAAATTGTAAACTACATCCAAAACAAAAATATTTGGATGTGGTATATAATAAAATGGCCAAAGTGAACCAACACCCACAAACCCACCACCATGGATGGACAATGTATGGACATGACATTTTTTCAATGGGTTCTTGACCTCCCCATTGCCAAGGGGTTTGAAAATGTGCCATGGGTTCTAAAATTGTGGTTCATCCAAACTAGATGACCTAAAAATGAAAACATGGTGATTGGTTTGTGGGTGTTGGGTCATATTAGACTTCAAACTTAGAGTTAAAATTGTATGAAATTCACTTATTTGAAAAAAAAAAACTTTACAAGAAAGGGGAGATTTGTACTTCAACAACTAAGAAATAAAAATAAAAATTTATAATTTTTATAATATATGGAGATAATTAAATTTTTTGAACTAACGAATGAATTGTTTTTTTTATTACCATGGTGAATTCCGTAATAAGGCCACAAATCCTAACTATTTAATAGTATTTGATAATGTTAATTTGAGGTTGAATTATGTACAGCATAAAGAAGAGGTTCACAATGCAATCATCTTTTATTACATATAAAAAATATATATTTTTTGAAAATTTGTGATTATCAAGGTTTTGTTACCTTTCAACAAGATAATAGTAAATACATCTTAGGGTTTTTAATAAGTTATCATTTTTAAATTTTGGCCATTCACTTTTCTTTCCTAGAAATAGGGGGCAAATGGGACCACAACATGGATTGGTCAACTCAAAAAAAGATATGTGGGGCTTGCTCATGGCATTTTCTATCTTCATAAAAAAATGAACCTCTTTGGCATTGTTTGTGGTGACATCAAAGCATCCAACATTATGCTTGAAAAATATTTGTGTGCCAAGATTGCGAACATTGGCTTTAAACAATTTCCCAAAATAATTCAAATATTGCTAGCTCATAAAAGTAAGGGGCCATACATTTTACTATTAATATTCAAAAAGTTGTAACATGTTATGCATTTTTATTACATGTCAATTTAATTCAATGTCGTGGAAGATTCATTTATTCTTTTGAACTCACAAAACAAATAAGACTTTAAAGAATACTCATAATACTCTAAAATTGAATCTATGGACATATGTTATAATCAAGATTGTTAGATTTTCTTAATATATCATTAGTTTTAATTTCCTTTTATCATATGCAATTGCCATACACAAACTTCATTGTTTATTAGTTTTCATAATATTCAAACCTTAATTTCCACACATGGTTGATATTCATTGTGGAAGCTTGTCAATTATATGCAAGGGATATTATTCCACTCCAAAGTCTTTGATAGACCACCTCATGACAAAATATTATGTATTTTATTTAAGGGTGTTGTTGTTGGAAATTGTGAGTGGGAATTAAAACTTGGATCACCATGAAGATTTGGATCTTGTTACATGGGTGAGTTGATCAAATCAATGTATCTTGTCATCCATGAACTTTCAATTGTTTATATTCTCCCTTCCACAACATTTAACATGTCATGATTTATGATTTATAAGTTTGATGCTTGACTTTTTTGACATTTGTTTAATTTTAGCAAAGCGACATGGTTTGAGATGGAAAATATTTTTTGCTTGTTGTTTTCTTGTTTAGGCTTCAAAATTGCATGAGGATAACAAGCTTTTGGAGCTTGTGAATACAAGATTGGATACCAAAGACCATAAAGAGATATTATGTTTTATACATATAGGTTTATTGTGTATGCAATCTAATTTGAATGAATGACCATCCATGGCCAGAAAAATGGATATGCTTGAAAAAATCATTGACATTTCACAAATAATTACATCACGAGACATGTAATAATTTAGTTACTTGATAAATTGAAAGTGACAAAAATGATTTTTCATTTTGTAATTTCATCATGTAATTGAACCTTTCATTACATCCCCTCTTATCCCAAATCCTTTGCCTAAAATCTAACTATTCTTACCTATACACTACAACAAAATAAAAGAACGCATAATATTTTAATATAATGGTGTCCATGTAATGTAATTATCCCAGGGGACACTTAGTGTAAAGTTTAGGATTTACATGCATTAAAGGACCATTTTTAAAGGATATTAAATAAATTTTCAACCTATTTTTTATCACCCTATTATTATATAATTATCTAATATATACATATTAAAGCCACTCTATATTAATTATAATATATATTTTAGATTATTACATATTATATATTATAATTAAATTGATTATTTGAATAAAATATATCTTATTTTTTAACATATTTATTTATTTATTTATACCCAACAACCAATATATTGCATCTTATTTTTTTACTCCAATATATTCTACTTTCTTTTATTAATATCCCCTTGGGGTAGTTATTTATATTTGTTGATGGGATTTATCAAAAACGCCATCACACACCAATAAAAAAACCCACTTTGGGTTCAACTAGACAACTAGTATTAATCACAACTATGTCCTCACAATTCATGACCTTA
>Ga0116228_10005867_pt1 | contig 10973 bp, 10 predicted proteins | sample S1TSphfallax_2_FD_89694 | JGI IMG/M metagenome (GOLD analysis project Ga0116228, IMG submission 89694) | Host-associated microbial communities from peat moss isolated from Minnesota, USA - S1T2_Fc - Sphagnum fallax MG | ecosystem: Host-associated > Plants > Peat moss > Unclassified | place... | reverse complement strand
TTATTTTGCATGTGTAGAAGGTATTATTTTTGGAGTATTGTTCTTGAAAGGTTGAATGGTCGAACATGGAAAGACCACATGCAAAATTGTGTGTCATGTAATTTAAAAAATGTGAATGGCCAAATTGACCCTTCTTTTGGTTGTTGTCCATATTAGCCTTTGACATATGTTGTGTGAACAATCTTTAAAAGCAACAATTATGTTAATGTGTGATCAATGTTAGAAAGGTTAGCATATGGGATGCTTGATGTTACCCTTGAATAAAATATTAGTTGACAAATGTTCTTTCGATGCATGAAATAAACCTAAGAATTTTGAACGTGTGTGTGCATGCACAATATTGTTTCTTGTTTCTTAATTGAAATAATTTGCAAGTGTGTGGTGCAGTCGATACAAAAGAATTTGTGTATGTTTATGCAAGTTTTGTGTGGTTTTTGTTTTACAAGTCTTGGGCTTGGATTCCTATGAAATTTGCAAATGAATATGTTTTTTGATTTGGAGATAATGCATGATTAGGGTGGTTTTTGTCATTTATGATATGATGTGCATGTGTAAACAACAATAGTTGTAAGTGTCGACATGATAATGCACGACATGTTCATTGACTTTTACTTTTTTTAAAAATTCATAAACAACAAATTTAACCAAGAGTTGTTAACCTTCACCATGTGCTCATTTCTACTCAGCTCACCCAATTCTACCAAGCACCAGCCTTCATCATTTGTTCATTCTACTTCGTCCACCCGGTGCAAATTCACGTAGCAAAATCCACCTATTATGGCCTGTTCTTAAAAAATGAAGGGCCAATTCATTTTCAATGTTAGGCGGGGTACTTGGTTTGAAGGGTTAGAATCATTGATTTCGGTGCATGATGAAGAATTTGAACCCATAACTGGATTCCTGGTTTCATTTATGTGTGGAACAAGAATGAGAATCAAAATTTTTGAAAATTTAAAAAAAAAAAATCAAGAGCTAACCAAAGGTTAACCCATAGTTAACCTACAAAATTTTGCTGTGTGATCTGACTTTAACTCTGTAACAACTTAAGTACATTCCTAACAAACAAACTAACCAGCAAGTGGTCACTACTAACAAACAAACTAACCATCAAGTGGTTATTACTAACAAACAAACTAACCAGCAAGTGGTTATTACTAACTATAAACAGTCAATTATGTTGTAACAGACTTGGTTGGGGCACTACGTTGTTAGCATGCAGATAAAGTACTTGTAGATATTCAACAGTATCATCATGAGCTGGGAACGGCCATAATTTAGTTGGGGAAGATAAGAAGCAAAGAAAACGCCAAAAGAGGTGGGGCGGAATCAAACAAGAAAAAATCAAAGAAAATGGGATAATTGGGTCCAAGCTTAGGCACTAGTGTCTTTTTTGGGAATAGTTTAGTTGTAGTGGCGGAGTTTCAGAATTGGGTGACACAAGTTTTGCTATAGAAAATAGGTCCAATTTGATCGGGACAAAGAAGAAAGAAACAAGAAGAACAAATGTGAAGAAGAAGAAGAAGATCGTCCCATGGGCATGGGCAGTCCAGGCAGGAGTTGACAGTGAGTGGCAGATGTTGAAGCTTTTCATCAATTCGATGCTCCACTCTTTCTGGCAGGGTATGACTTTGTTGGCTGCCCTTGCGACAAAAGGGTTCTTGGTTTCCAGCTTTTGTTAGACTTTTTTTCCAAGTTATAATATTGCATACAAGAAAGACAAGAACAAGGACAAGAACAAAGCTTCCATGCCTAGGAAGTTAGGGATTCCTTTTGTTTCTTTTGCAGGTTCTTCTTGCACATAGTGTTTGTCTTCAGAAAAACTTGATCTAAAAGCATTGAGGAGATTGAGAACAAGAAACCCATCCCTGCATATAGGAGTGCTTCAAGATTGTATGAATCTTCCTGAGTGTGTGGGTTTTTTTCCCTTTGGTTTCTTTGCAGGTTCCTCTTGCACATAGTTTGTCTTCAGAAAAGTTGATCTGAAAGCATTGAGGAGCTCGGGAAGAACAGGCTGCAGAGATTGGGTGAAAAATGGGACCACGCAAAGCTTTTGTGAGCAACATCCCATATGAAGCTATAGCTGCGGATCTGGTGGGTTTTCTTGAGAGTGTAGTGGGAGAGGGTGGGATACACTCAGCAGAACTGCGAAAAAATGGAAAGATACGCAACAATGGGAAAGCAACGGTGCATTTTGAGGACGAGGAAAAAGGCGAGCTGGTACAACAGTTAGCGATGAACAAAAAATTGTTATTTCGAACGCGAGCTTTGAGAGTGAAACTTGATCGAGCTGTTGTCCAAACACCCAAGCACAGCTTGATCCTCTTGGAAAACAATTTGCTGTCATTTGCTTGCTTATCAAAGAAGGATGAGGTGTGTGTGTTGTGGTCATCAAACCCTACTGTGAACACTGAATTTGATTTCGCAACCCGCCGCCTACGATTCTTGTTTTCTGTGCATGGGACTAGTGCATGGAAGCTTGAGTATAAGATGGAGTTCATCTTCAGAGATCTTCATTCGATTGAACCTGTGACCATTCACAGCACCACCACTACAGCTCTTCTCCTCCAGGTTTGTCTGATTGTTTTTAATTAAATAAATTTATTTATTCTCAATTCAAAAGAAATACCACATGGGTCCACATGGGTACTTCTTCATTAAATCCATCACTTCTCAGTAAAGCTTGCATTCAATTTCAGTGTTTTCAATGACATCCAGTAGCTGTAAACCCAGTAGCTTGGTGATTTCTCTGTCAATTTGTGCATAAATCTCATAGAAGCTTGAAACCACCAGTGTCAAAATTGTTGATCTTTTGGTTTCAAATTTTTGTGATCTGAAAATCAATTGTTTGCAGTCTAACTATGAACTCCAAAACAGCTCAACAACCCACCACGGATATATTGTCGGAAGATGAGTCTCAACAAGGAGTCTATTTTATTGACTAATTTCAACTACTTCAAAGAGGAGAAGGAAGAACCATGGGTGAGAGCTACAGATTTCACTTCTGCTGGGTGCATTGGGCAATCATTGGCATATGTGATTGAGCTTCCAGGAATCAGTAAAGAAGATTTGGACAATGTTGTAAAGAAGTTAGCTGATTATAAGATAGCCCCATATCCATATCGTGAATGGAAGCTTCACTTGAGAAATGGAGAGTCATATGCATCCCCCCAAATGCTTGTGCCGATTGTTGAACCTCCTGTTGATACGGATATCGATTTTGAACTCATTTTCAAAATCAACACACTTGTGCAACTTGGAAGGTTGTGTGGATTAAGCCTCAACCATGTCTTCTACAAGTTGTTGGAGGAGTCATCCCATGTTCCAAAGACAATGCACATCGTTGAGTTGGTCTTACAAAATATCATGAACTCCGCACATCCTTGTTGGGACCCAATAAAGCAAGTCCAAAATGCACTGGCAAAGTACAGTCGGGAAAACATCCGAATCCCATCAATCAGTGTTCCCCTTCTAGCAGATGGGAGCTCAATTTATGTGCATCGCCTCTTGGTGACACCCACAAAGGTGTATTGCCAAGGTCCAGATATTGATTTCTCAAATCGAGTCACACGACATTTTGCAAATGAGATCCATAATTTCCTTCGTGTATCTTTTACTGATGAGGATTATGAGGGTATTACCTCCTTTGCTCTTACAGCAGGCAAAGCTGGTGAGAGGACACAGCTCTATGATCGAGTTTTGCGGGTAATGCAAGAAGGGTTGACAATTGGAGGGAAACATTATGAGTTTTTAGCATTTTCTGCAAGCCAATTGCGGGATCGGTCATTCTGGATGTTTGCATCCAATGAGCGGATCACAGCTTCAGAGATCAGAGCATGGATGGGGGATTTCCTTAATATACGAAACGTTGCAAAGTGTGCAGCTCGCATGGGTCAATGCTTTTCATCGTCTGTGCCAACACTCGATGTTTTTGCTCATGAAGTTGAACACATACCGGACATTGAAAGGACAGACCGTGAATCTGGAACTGTGTACTGTTTCTCTGATGGAATTGGGAAGATATCAGAACATTTTGCCAGGAAAGTTGTGAAATTGTGCAACTTTAAGAAAATGCCAATTGCCTTGACCCCCTCTGCATTTCAAATCCGATATGGTGGATACAAGGGAGTCGTTGCTGTTGACCCTGACCTCGATCCTTCCTACAAAATTGCACTTCGTCCGAGCATGCGAAAGTTCACATCAACTCACACTGGGCTTGAGGTTTTGAGTTGGTCAAAATTCTTGCCATCTTATTTGAATCGTCAAATCATTGGCCTACTTTCAACATTGGGTGTCAAGGATGAGGTGTTTGAAGAGATGCAACTTCGTATCGTTGGTCAACTTGATAGAATGTTAACTGATCCCTTCATGGCAATTGAAGTCCTTCAGGTTTGTGTTTCATTGCTTCTTTTCACATATTATATAGACTTATATTCTAGTACCTTGGTTTTGCATCCTTACCCTTTATTTTGTGATTGATTTGCCTTGGATTGTGGGTTTTGTAGGCATCAAGCTCAGGGGAATCACAAGTGTTCTTAACAAAAATGCTTAGGGCTGGGTACCATCCCCAACACGAGCCTTATCTTGCGAGCATGTTACAAACATTTCGAGCGACACAGCTGCTGAACTTGAGGACCAGGTCACGAATATTTGTTCCAAAAGGTGGAGTCTTGATGGGTTGTTTGGATGAGACCTCAATTTTAGAATATGGGCAAGTCTTTTTGCAACTCACTCTTGGGAGAGAAAATCAAAGGTTTGTTGATGACGGGTTGGAGGAATTTAATGAGTACTACTGTGGCAACACAGGGATTTTGGCACGGGTTGTCACTGGACCAGTTGTTGTGGCTAAAAACCCATGTGTGCATCCTGGTGATGTTCGAGTGTTGATGGCTGTTGATGAACCAAGCTTGCACCACATGGTCAACTGCCTTGTGTTTCCACAAAACGGGGATAGGTACAGTATGATGCCCATCATCAAATCAACAGCCCTAAAGTTGAATAATTTTTTTCTAAAATCTAGAAGAGTGGAAGCGTTTTATGTAAGGAAACCTAAATGCATGTATACCAATGTTGGATCTCTCTAGAGATATCATTGTGATGCCCATCATCAATCAATGCCCCTAGAGTTGAACAATTTTTTTGAAATCTAAGAATGTGAGTGTTTTGTAAGGAAACATTAATTGCATGTGTCGTATATTTTACATATATTAGGGTGATCTAGTTGTAAATTGTAACATAATGGAATAATGGTTCTCATATGCTCAATTGTTTTTGACCAATAGGCCTCATCCAAATGAATGTTCCGGCAGTGATCTGGATGGAGACTTGTATTTTGTGAGTTGGGATAAATACCTAATCCCTCCTGAGACAGATGCACCCATGGACTATACACCAGCTCCAGAAGAACAACTTGACCACCCTGTCACAGTCGAGGTAGTACCCATTCCCTTTCACTATACAATGCAGCTTGTACTGAGATGTTGGTTTTCACATTCCAAGAGTCTGTACATTACTAGAGATTTGCCTTCATCCAGGAGTTGTTGATTTTGGCTCTCAAATTATTAAGTAAAAGCTTAGGGTTGGAGATTGGTTTTTTAAACAAATTCAAAGGATTTGCAATTCACACACACACATTGATCATTGCAGGAGCTTCAAGAGTTTTTTGTTAAGCACATTGTGAATGATAATTTGGGTCAAATTTCAAATGCACATGTAGTGCACGTTGATCTGGGAGATGATAATGCTCGCAGTGCTAATTGCAAGGAGCTTGCAAGGCTATTTTCTCTTGCTGTTGACTTTCCAAAAACAGGTGTTCCAGCAACCATTCCATATCTTTTGCGACCTGACCGTTATCCAGACTTTATGGAAAAGGAGGACAAAGAGATGTATAAGTCTCACAAAATCATTGGAAAACTTTTTCGATCTGTGAAGGAGGCATCGAGTGAGAACATAACATCTCAAATATCTCAAGACTTGATTCGGGAGTCATATGATTCCGCCCTCATGGTTTTGGGGTATGAAGAGTATGTAGATGAAGCAAGCTCACTCAAGAATGAGTATGACCAAAAGCTCATGGGGTTAATGAATCGATATGGCATCAAAACTGAAGCAGAGGTAATGAGTAACAACATCCTCCAAATGTCTAGGCCATATCACAAACGAAATGAGGATGTGAGGCAACGGATTCAGCTTTCGGTAAGTGCTTTACGCCGGGAGGCTCGGCGATGGTTTTTTGAAGGGGATGATGACAATGAAGAGCATGAGGAGTCAAGATATGGTGGTCATGAAAACTATGCTAAAGCTTCTGCATGGTACCATGTTACTTACTGTGCTGATTTCCTTGGTCCAAGAGAGGACAGATATTTGCTAAGCTTCCCATGGGTTGTCTATGATGTGCTTCTCGCCATTAAGCGGGGATGTATTTCTTGCCATTAATCGGTGATAATTTTGAACTTGTAAGTTTAAATGCTAGTGTACATGAAACTTAACCACAAATATCTTTGGCAAATTTCACGAATTCATAAAAGCTAGAAAAATCTGATTCTTGATTGTGCCTCAGTTCTTGGTCTCATTGTTTTGTTACACTCCCTATTATACCAGCCCTGACATCCATGTGATGAATGACTTTAAATGCTCTGTGTGAACAATAGTTATTTGTGAGAATGATGATATGTAGTACACCCAACTCTTCTTCATCCTTACTTTTTGTCTGAAGATTCATTTTTGTTTGTGAAAGAGTGATTAATGGAAAAGTGATGGAAATGCAAATCAACTCTAAATTTTCGTACTTGCATGACATGTATGAAATCTAGTGTAACAAAAGGAAATGCATTGCTACAACAAGTATTGCAATATAACTCCAATACTTGAATTGCAATAATGGAAGGCATAAATTTGGCAAAAACATACCAATCTTCTAGAAAAATCATAACCAAAGTTTATATCAATTCAACCTTTCACTTAACATATTTGCAAATTGTGTGAACCCATTTTGCATGTTGTATGCAGAAGAGACAATAACTGGTTTGCTTGGGTAGCTTTAGGATAGGCTAATGTGGCATGCCTTTGAATTTGTTAAATTTAGTTTTCAGAGAAAACATCAACTCTTGTGCACTTTCTATCATGTCATGTTCACTCCAAAGAAGAGCATCAGGATTACTTGGTCCTAACAGGGTTGTTAGAGATTCTGTCCATCAAAAGGTTAAGACCAGTGTTGATAACACCAGGATTGTTTTTCTTCTTGTTTTGGTGATTTAGCCACAAGAGGAGTTAGTCAGATTTGGAAAAGGTCAGACTTCAGAGTGCAAATTAGGATATCTCAAGACGTGTGCTACATTTTGGCAACCTGCAGGGACCTATTGTCTAATTATGACAATTTCAGAACAAACTTCCTCAAAATCTGGCAACTTAGGTGAAAGTCTTTCATAGAAAACCTTCACATGGGTTGCACTAGATTTTCATCAAGTACCAAAAAGAAATTACTGGATAATATCATTGCAATGCCCAAGAAAAAAGAACCTCAACTTGACGACACCATTGCAATGCCCAAGGGCAAACCAGCCAAAACAAAATGCATTTGGAGTCTGAGGTGTATGACAGATCTCCGGCAAAATACAAACAGAAACAAAAGGCATTGAAATGGGTTCCACTACTATGTTACAATTTTCCATCTCCAACTGAGCTAATTTGAGAGCAAACATTTGACTTGACCACAGAAAATTCAAACAAAAAAGAGCTTCTCTGCCACTACTCATAGCAACTAACAAAATTCAAGAGAAACAAATAGGGACAAAAACAAAACCCCCCAAAAAAAGCACTGAGAAAAAAACACACCCATTAAAGAGGCTTTGGCCAACAGGAACTAACCTAAAATTCCTCATTTACGAGTATAAAATTGGCTTTGAAATGAACAGAAGGAATTGCAAACCATTTGATCTGTCTCACTCTGTTGTTCTTCTCCCATTCACAGTATAGCACTATATGACAGATTGCATCATGTAGTAGCAATAAGAAGAAGACATCCAAGACCCAAACACATAGCATAAAACTTCACAGCAAAAGCAAATGGAAGAATTGAAGGACAAAATCAAGACAGATATAAAACTATATGTATTCATGTATACCCATCCTGCAATGTGCTTGCAGCAATAAGAAATCATCATCCACAGCACACCCAGACATAGCATACAATATTTTGCTGCAAAACACCACAGAGCAAAATCGAAGGAACACACAATTGAGATGTATATAACCACCATATACCTTCTTATCTTGTAGAGTATACAAGTATAACTGTGGAGCACTCAACAGCACCCACTTAACAAGATGCTACAGAGTTGGTTACAGTCCAGTCCATTCCATTGCTGCAAGAACTCCCTACCCTAACTTACTATGACATGGGGTAAAAGATGGTAGAGAGAGATAGAGAGAGAGAGATGCAATAGAGGATGCTGGGAGGTTGCTCTCTCTCCCAGAGAGGTTTCCAGTCTGAGCAGTTATTGAAACTCAAATCCTGAGCTGCAGCACACCGCTGCAGAGAAGGAAGGAATGGGAAGAGGATGTCAGATGATAGGGTTGCATTCCAAAAACTGAGTTCAACTCTCCCACACACTGCAAACAGAGGGTTCATTTGGAGTTTTCCCACCACTGGCTGATAGACTGGTTGGAGTTTTACTTCAGCAAAAGAGTTAAGCCCTGAAATCCTGCACATCCGGGCAATTGAATTACTGGTAGAAATCTACTTGCAAAGAGGATTTGTGCTTCAAAGGAGCAGAGAAACAATGTGAAGCGGCTTGTGTTCTTCAAAGAAAGAACTCAGATGAAATCCTCACAAACTTGGATTCGTCATAGAGTCCTCAGAATGAAATGTCGCAAATTTCGGTTTCCTGACAATCGATGGGTACAAGAGAAAACTTACAAAAAGGGTGGTGAGATGATAGGGTTCTGAGGAAGAGAACTGTGGCAGGAATCATGTGGTAGCCATCAAGCACTTGGGCATCTGCATGCATGAGGGTCGAAGGAATTGCATTCCATTGTTGAGATACTGCGAGGTTCTGATGGCAATCTTTTCCTTGAGCAACCGGGCACGAAGAGGAAGCTTGTAGTTGCACGCCACAACTGCCCAGGCTGCCGCCTTCAGCCTCAGCAGCGATTTCTTCATACCCTCTGGAGCTTGGTTACTCTCCCTTGAGAATGTGTAGGAGCGCAGATACGCCTGTCTGCTCCCGTAATCGCGCGCGCAATTTGCGAACTGGAAGCCATGCACGTAGTCATGTTCCTCCACCCAGTCTTCTTCGTTCTTGCGAAGAGGCGAGAACGGAATCTCGATCAGCTTGAAACTCTCGTTCTTGTCCACCTCGGATCTGCGCTTGCTGTAGCCCTTGAAAGGACTCATCATCGTTCTTTGAGGAGCGGCAAGTCTTGCGAAGAAACTTTTGTGTTTCGAATTCACAACCCACAGTCCTGCTGTATATTGCTTCAACTTCAACTTCTTCTTCCTCTCGTTCGTGTTCTTCTAGTTGATGTTGTTCCTGGATTTCCTTCAATTCCTGTACCAACCCACCCTGATTCTTCTTCTTCTTCTTAAGTACTACAATCCCTGATCAATCCTTTGCATCATCACCTCCCAAATCCTCTTGATATGTTCAAGAATCAACAAACACCTGGTGAGAGATTTGCACCCAAATCGAGAACCCCTTTTGAGAATTGGAATTGAGCACACAAAATTTCTCCAAACCCAAAACTCTTCAGCACTATCATCATCATCATCATCATCATCTGCAATCAATCTTGTTCTTGAACTCAAACAATTCTCTCTTCATATCCATATTACTTTATAGACTACCTTGGCTCCACAGACATGGTGAAAAAGCTACAACCAACATAACAACCCATCACCCAAAAATCCACAACCAAAACGGAAACACATATCAAAAACAGAACATTTCATCACAACCCATCACCCAAAAAAACCTTAACCAAAACAAAAACACATCAAAAGCAGAGCATTTCTTCCATCATCACTCTCCAGCAAAGTTCTCAAATTCAACATAAAAGAAAGAGCCTGGAGAAGAGAAGCTCTCTTGGCGTCCGCCAACAGACCCACCACAACTACCTTCCAACCAAAACTACCTACCTGCTACCCAAAACCACCTACCTACCATATAGACCTACCTACCTACCTACCTACCTACCAAAATCCAAAATGGCTGGTGTAGAACTAGTTGGTGACAAATTACTTCTACTATTTTACTATTTACGAATTTTTTTAACATTTACTAGCCAAGAATTTACTCATTTTGGGCGGTTTTGGGGGACACTTGGTGGTGTCCCATAACCTAGTTAAGTTGGATTAAGGATTCATTAATTTTAAGTTTGATTTTTAAGGGAGCCATTCATTAAATATGAATTCTAAGGGTTCATTAATTTAATTAATTAGGGGGGAAAGGTTGATAGGTAGATAGGTAGGCACGTAATTGAAGTCTTTTATTGTTCTTGTTATGTGAGTTCTTTTAAACTTAAAAAGCATAACAATAACTCATAACAATTTAAGTATTTTGTGACCCTATCCATTGATTAACGAGTTGTGTTGGTATTTTGACTCGGTGAACCTCATTTTGGCTTTCTTTTGGTTACACAACAATATACGTTTGGAAAATTAACAAATAGGTAATGGTTGATTTGCTAAGGGCAAATAAAGGGAATGCTAATGAAGTGTTGAATTGTTAGACGAGTTCATCGAATGAAAAGTGTGACAATTTATGTTTTGTTTGTGGCGGGATTGATTGATGTGTGTTGGCATTTCAATTGGCCAAACTTCATTATGTAGGCTTGTGTTTTGGTAGAAAATTGTACTTGGAATTTTAACAAATGGCTAGTGATGATTTGGGTGATTTGTGAAGGGCAATTAAAAAGGGAATGCTATTTGAGTGTTTAATTGTTTACCTATGTGAGTTCTTTGAACTACAAGCATGATA
>Ga0116228_10005866_pt1 | contig 10973 bp, 4 predicted proteins | sample S1TSphfallax_2_FD_89694 | JGI IMG/M metagenome (GOLD analysis project Ga0116228, IMG submission 89694) | Host-associated microbial communities from peat moss isolated from Minnesota, USA - S1T2_Fc - Sphagnum fallax MG | ecosystem: Host-associated > Plants > Peat moss > Unclassified | place: USA... | reverse complement strand
GCTCGTCCTAACACCAAAAGTGTTTAATTATGCATTAACCAATTTGTTATTTGGTTTTGTGCAAGTCTGTGTGAGTGAGTGAGTGCTTGTCATTCTTCCTAGTCCCATCCTAAAGCTCCAGCACGCCCCTTTACCCCCAAAGTGCTATGAACCAAGGAACATGCCCCAACTCCTTACTTTTCCGTTGTTTTCACCTTAGACCCACATTTGAGTCTATTAAGGAGCTTGGGAACGTGTCATCTTGAAGCTTGAGCTATGGGTGAAAGCACACTAAGGTGGAGTGATTTCCAACATATGTGGAGTCCATACTAATGTTAAAATAAAAGTCCATTTTACATTGTAACATAATATATTATCTTGCACAAGTCATATGGCAAAACTTAACAATTATTTTTTAATTTGTAGACTTTATCAATTGTAGATAATTGTATCCAAAATTTACATTTAAAAATGAGAAGTTGAATTATTAATCCAAATGAATAGAAAATTTATGAAAAAAATCCATACTTCATTATATATTTCAATTTATAATTTTCAAAATCTTTCAAATTTGTCTTCCTTTATATCAATGACATCACACTATTTTTTATGTCAAAAAAATCATTCAACTAAACATTTTAATAAATATAATGAATCCATAATCATATGATATGGATTGTGATGCAGGGTTTTTAGCACTTCAAAAGTCCAATATGTTATGGTAACTCAAAATTTATTCATGAAATTCATACATTGTGATCATATCACATGTAATTTTATTTTTTTGAATCTTTATAACATATTATTCATTTATATTTTGTTCCATGGCCCATAACTGATAATTTAACAAACTACGATAAGATTATGTATTTCACCTTAATGTGGTTTCACCCCTATAATTTTTTATATTATGTTATGAACTTTAAGTTGGCATTCAAGCAAATTTCCATGTTAATGATATTGATATTCCTTTGATCTACCATTGATGTTTTTGCATTATTGTTTTAATATCCACATTAATGTTCTTCATGTTCCAATAAATCTTCATATCAATGCTCTTCATCTAAGTTTGATATTCACATTAGTGTTGTTGATGTTTGTCTAATCTTCACATTGTGCTCATTTGGTATTTATTATTATGTTCCTCTTATCGTCACACTATTTCACACCACCCATCCCCTCCTATGTTTGGAAATTTTTAATCTGAACTTTGCAAGCTTGCTAGGACATGCCCTACAACTTGCATTTTCATTCTTGTTCTTTGTTGTGCAATTGTGCCATTATTTACTTTATAGCCTCTTGTCATGCATCAAACATGTCAATTAAAGGTTTCATCCTATAAACCTTGTGCATTAGTGTGAATGTTTGTTTGGATAATCATATGAAACCTTTCACCATAATCTCTCATTATAAAAAGTGACCATGATGCCAAGAACTCAATTTGTTGTTAGTTGTGCCATTGAGTTGTTTGTTCAATTGTAATTAAACTTTCTTACACCCACCTACGCTGCTTCTCCTCCTTTTCCTTTCTCCATTGTTTCCTAATTTTATATGTGGCCTCCCTCTCTAACGCCTTTGTTGCATGATATTTAAGTATTCAATCGAGGTAACCACATGTAATTGGTTGTAATCAATTAGAGGCTCTCTACCCTTGGTCCTATTTGCTAGTAATTATTACAAACATAATAGGTTTCCAAATGTTAATGCTTCCCTTCTCAAACATACTTCTAGCTAAATGTTTATTTGAGGACCTAAGGAGTTCAAATTCACCATTAAAGGGTTGTCCAATGTGCTAATGTTTACAACAATGAAGTTCAATGGCATTTCCACATAGAATTGTTACTATGGTGGTGAAGGTGGATCCTCACCCTTATTCTTTTCGTTCTCAATTAATATTATATCACCCAATAGCCCATTGCAATTCATGATCCCATCCTTTTATTCTTCATGGATGTGTTCATCATCTTCCTTAGAGTAAACATCGTCATCCCCTATTGTCCTAACATTTATGAAAACTTCATTTGGGCATGTCTTCTGATCCATGGCCTTGCAGTTTAATGGTTATATCCATGTGACCTTGAACCTTGCCACAATGGTTGTCTTTGACAAAGCCTATTGCAATGCATTGTCCATCCAACTAACCACATCATTTTGTCATGTTCAAGGTAATTATTTATAACCATGGCCTCATTTCTTTTTTTCCTCAATGTAATCTTAAATGGTTTGAAACGAGAGACATCTAAAGGTTTAAAGAATAGGCAAGGTGTGAGAAGGAAAGTCACTATGTCCAATCCAAAGTCTTGTGCTTGTTATGTTGCCTTTTCCCATCTAGAATCAACAAATGACAATTGATTTGGGAGGTACCACCTATAATTGATTTCTAAAAGAAAGCCAATTTTTTAAAAAAGAAGTAAGTTATCATCCACACCTTCTTTTGCATTGTCGTGCAAGTATTTAATTGTTTTGTGTTAGTCATTGTTGAATTAATTATATTAATTATAAAGTGTGTATTTTTTATCAAATTTTTTGTTTTGACTTACAAATTTATTATAATTTCAAATCATACCAAAATATCTTGATTACTCTAGGTTTTAGTTTTTTTAATCATAAATTACAACTTTATTTTATATGTCATGTACACCCCATTTGAAGTTCCCTAACTTTTAAATTGTGAATGTTTTTTTAATGTAATAGTTTATTATCATTTCAACTCTTTTACTATAATTTTTTTAATTTGGAAAGTCTTTTAGTTTAATCCTTTACAAAATTTATTGTTTTTGACACAATTGTTAATAAGTTCAACCAAAACCAAAAATTAAATTGAATAATTTGAATACCTCAACATTCAATTTAATCATTTAACACAACTTAAAATGATTACCATAAATTTAAAATGTCAAAACAAAAACATGTATACTATAGTTTGAAATTTTCAAAGACTTTTGACATATTTTTTAGCTTCTATTAATGTGTTTTGACTTGAATGTAGTTATTTTAAGGTCAACATTGAATATTGAGGTCGATTATGTATTAAATTGTGTTCACTTGTAAAATTTTAATGATGATTATATAGGGAAATTTATTAGGTTTTGTTTAAATTGAAAGACCATGAAGATAACACTATTGAAAATCCACAAACAACTATAAGTAGGTTGCTTCAATTTGCAAAACATACATGTAAAAATGAAATGTGGTACAATTGCAAAAGTCCTATTCATCAACATTTCATTCAAGATTTAGTATGGATAGTAGTTGATTCACATAGTTAAAAAGGTGTGGAAATAGACTTAAACATGGTCTAATGTTTTTAACTTGACCATGTTAGAAAAAAAAAATTCAATGCAAAAGGGGGATAATTTACATGCAAATGTCATTGTGGAGGATTTTTCAATTGAAAAATCACAAATTAATTCAAGTTAGAAAGGTTCACTAATTAACCTTCTTTTTAGTCTCTTAGTTTAAACTTGAAAGTCATTCTAAAAGCATTGACACAAAGAGCCAAAAATTGATGTTGAACGGTTACTTTTTTGACTTGATCCAAGAAATGTTAAAAAGAGGAATGTGTATCCTTCTAATTAGGACGTCACACAATAAAACTATTAGAAATTATTTATCAATCCATCTACTAAGTATTCAAAAAATTGAAATGAATATCAAAGGTTTGTGTATTGGGAAAATTTGAAGGAATAACCCCAATGTGACATTTTCTATGGAATTATTATTTTAACATTATTTATGTTGAACCAAACAAACCAAATTAATCTTGTCATGCATATTTGAAAAATGACGTACATAAACATGGGGCATTTTCCAAGTTATAAGGTCATATGTGTCTTTTTTATGGTCTATAACTAGTTAAAATAAGGAGCACAATCTTTTTGGCTTTTAATGTTATTTAGCTCATGATGTTCTTATGATGAGTTTTGGGTTTAGACTAAGAGACCTTAAGGTGTACCCTTTCACTTGAACCCTACTAAAATAACTTTAAACCAAAGAAAACCTTCTCATAATTTCCAATTATATGATATAATCAAAAGTTAATATTTTGTACACAAGATATCAATAAATTGTTAAGATATTAAATGTTTTAAGTTGAATTCTAAGTTTAAACTAAAGAACCTTAAATAAGGTCATGTCACTAAAAGAAAAATTATTGTTCACAATTAATCAATTTGTAGCTACATGCAATTTGTTGTTATTTGTAACTATATTGGAACATTCTTGCAACATCATTTTTATTGCATCATTTTGTGAACTTATCATTCATGTATGCAACTCGTTTACTATTAATGGTATGTGCTTCCCATCACATGAATGATTTTTCTTCTTTTCTCATTCAAATAAACCTTTAAAATATTTTAAATCATATATATGACCACTTCACAACAACCAATATGATGTCTTTATGACATATTATAGGTACTTGGATTAAGGTAGGTAAGTCAAGGGTGGGTCAAGTAGGTAGGTAGGGTAGGTAATTATGATAGGTAAGTATGTAGGGTAGTTAAGTAAATAGGGGCCTAGTAGATGGGTAAATAAGATTTAAAATAAAGATGTTTCTAACAATGTGTTAACAAATTATATTGAACATCATGAAGGTGTGGTGAATTGAACCTTAAAAGGATTTGGTTTATGAATGTAGAATTAGTGGGTTCAACTCCCTTATGGCATGCTATACTTACATGCCCAAAAGCCTAAACTCAAGGGTAGGTATGGACCTAAAAGTAGGTGAGTGGGTAGTGTAGGGACCTAGGTAAGTAGGTGGGGAGGTAGGTTGGTAGGTAAGTACGGAGGGATTTATGTATCCTACCAAAGTAGTCACATTAGAGTCTCAAACAATACCATTGTATATAATATGACAATGGATGACATCATATAACAAGGTCATGTAAATTTATCCACTAATTTGTGAACAACACTAATGATATCATCATTTTACAATTGATTGTCAATTGTAAATTGTGATTTGTTTTTGGCAACTATGTGTATTTTTAGTTACAAGTGTTGCATGTAATTAAAAATAACTGTAAGCTTGTAATTTTCTTTTAATGGATGTACTTTTCTAAATGGGACCACATGTAACAAAATATTTGCAAAAAAGAAAAAGAAAATGGGGAGAACAAATTGTAATGTACATTTTTTTCCAATGGTGAAAACATTATAAAATTGAAGAAAACAAGGTTCATATATGGGGGACATGTTCAAGCTTTAATATGTTGGAAAAACACAATGATGAACTTTTAGGTTTAATGTCAAGTAATATTGCTTGTAGTTGGTAAAGAACTTTAAACCAATTATTGGTTTTTTCATGACATGCAAACTTAAAGCATGTTTTTTAACTCCCAACAAGTAATGATGTGGGAGCTTTGGGGTGGGAACTTAAGTTGAATTCATAGTCATGTCAAACTACACAAATCAAGATGAGAAGGTTTTTCATGTGGTTTCAACTTTTGGTGCTGAAAGTTGGATCCCAAAGCATAGAGTTATAGAGTTTTTTTTTTGTCTTTGATGTAATTGGATTGATCTTGAATTTGTTTTACATTCATTTGTCTAATCATTATTATAAACACTTATGTTTTTTAGGTGTATTATGAGAACAAGGTCAACCTTGTTTTAATAGACGTACCATCCAATCTTTCGATTTTGCACATTTCTAAACCATTATCCTTCATTCCTCCTTGGAACAAGTGAATGGATAATTTTATTGAATCCACTATTGTTTTACAAATAGGTTTTTGTTTGATTGAAAAATCATCATTATCGTGCATGTAGATGACCCGTGATGTTGAAGGAGATTTGTTCTTTCTTGGAAAGCTACTAGTTGAAGGTTTGCATGAAGTGGATTGTGGTTAACTCAAGCCCTTAGACAAATAGAATGGATTTATCTTCTCATGTACCATGGATTTTATTTTTTCCATATGTCTTTTTACTTTGCATTCACTAAAAGTTAGGATTTATGTCAATTTTGCCTTTTTCTTGTAGAATTTTATAAGTCGTGTCACCTTTCTCATGAAAGATCCAACTTAAGCTCTATGTTTTCTTCAAGGTTTCAATTCTCCACCCCTTTTGCCGAGTTGGTCAAAAGGGGTATTAATCCTAAAGTTGAAGATGCCCTGTACAACTACATTAATGCAACCTTAATGACCAAATCCTAAACTAGATAAGCTTTTAGAGCATTGAAGGAATTCCATGTGATCACACTACAAGCTCTTATCAATGTTTGTTCGCCACTAGATTCTACAATTGTAGACCTTAATTGCGAGACATGTACTTGCATTCATCATTCTCTTGTTGCTTTGGATTATAAGTTATTTCTACAACCTTTTTTGTCTCTAACTTTTACATTTGATTATTTTTACAGGGAATAATATTTGTGTTTGTCAGGCGTTAGGCAGGCCGATCCTTGTGCTTAAGGTTGATTCAAAGATCTTTGATCAAGTTCTAAAGCCATTGTTGGATGTAGAGTTAGGTGAAAATATTATGAGGTTTGTCTTCAACCTTGATGATGATTCTCCCATTTAGAGAAAAACTATAATTAATTTCAATTGTGAATAAGTCTAGCTACATCCCTTTACTTATGCAAGTTTGATTTTTCAACGTTTTCAACTTTTTTTAATGTTATAGTTTTTGTTTATAGAAAAGCTAGTGGATTGAAAAGACGACATGTGCCATTTTTTGTTCATCATGATTTCCTTTAGAATCCTTGTCAGAACTTTACATTGCCTTCATATGTTGAAGTTTTTGCAATTGCAATAATAGCCTTCTATTCCATCCACCCACCTCCAGAGCCTAGGACCCATTACCATCTCGATGTTGAAATATTCATTGATGATGAAGCGAAAAAAACTAGTGTTTAGAACGTTTTTTGACTATTTTTACCTTCGATTGTATTATGTTTGTACTTAATTTAAACATGACTTTTCCATTCTCTTTTTCTTTTTAAAGTGATAGTTTTTTGAACCCCTTCACATGAGTTATTCACAATCTCTTTTCTCTTGTGCATCTTATCCATATGGCCTTTCTTTAAAAGAACTATATTCTTGTAATTAATTTCTAGAGAATTTTGATATGTTTTGATTTTTTGATCAAATGACTATTTTACAAATATACATTTGCAAGTTGTTTGATTTGGAGACAAATAAAAAAGGCATGATGAAAAATATATTTTATGCAATCTAAAAAGCTTTGTTCACAATGATGAAAACCTAAAAAAATATAAAACACAACTTTCTTTTGTAACATGTTCAGAAGTATTATGAAACTATGTATAATACTGAATGAATATTCCACTAATGTTAATGCATTGCCAAAATAGTATATTGTCTAGTGCATTTCATATTTGTATTTCTATTCCACCACATTCCTTCAATACATTGTTTGTTTATCCTTGAATTCTATAATATCACTTTTTGTAATGATTAGCACTTCATCTTTGAAGAAAATGCTTTCAAACAGATATCATGTGATCCTTGGCCGACTTCAAAAAGTTCATTAGCTTTGCTTTTTGTCCCATTTTATAACAATTTCTCTTGTGCATTGAAATACATGTTTCATTAAATCGTTCTTCTAAGTTTTCAATGACATCCCATTTCCCATTTCGCAACATCTTCTTATGTGAATACTGATCTTCCTTATTACTTTCTAATCTACCATTTTCATTGCAATCTAGGCTTTAAAGTAGAGTGAGATACTCCTCTGATTTCTCCTTATGCAGTGCTTGAAGAAGTTTATTCTATTGATAGGAGGACTTTTGATTCTCCAAATTCTTAAATTTTCTAATATGCTCCATTTCTTCCTTTTCAATTTCTACATAAAAATTCAAACATGGATATCAATTCTTACATAATTAATATTGAAATATAGATCCTATGTCCACAAAAATCAAGATGGTATTTTTCAATGACGATATTTATATGTAGTGGCTGCCATTTCTTGTGTTTCAAATTTTGAATGGAGAGTCTTTGATAAATTGATGATTTCACCTAGACATTCAACCTTGTTTTCACTAATAAAACAAGTTTATCTCTCTTTATGAAATACTTCATTGCTTGATAAACATCTTGAAAGTGTTTTTTGGGTTTTGTTATTTCATCCTTCTCATTTTATTTCTTTAGATCTATTGTTTCAAGGATCCCATAGTAGGATTGTAATGTCTCTGCCAACGGTCTCCATAATTTTCTTGATTAAGCATGTGGGATGTTTATTAACTCTCTAACGATGTTGTTCTTACTTTTCAATAGTTTGAGTTGTTGCAAAATGCATATTCAAATTCCTCCCATCATTAGATTTTTTACAATGGAAATTTTTCTTGGTTTAAAGGGGTTGTCTCATTCAATTAGATTGTGTTTTATGACAATTGATTATAGAGGATAGATTGAGGTCAATTGTTCCAGATTCAATGTAGGAATTTTTTAGGGTTTTTTTATAATTGTTTAATTTTTTTGTGATGTTTGGATGCATGTTTATCATTAAATATTTTGTTTATATTCATTGTCATTTTTCAAGTTGGCTCATCCTCCTAGGTTAAAAAAAAAATTCTCTAATATTACTTATGTAATGCCTTGTTATACCTTGTACATGACACTTAATTATTCTACATCCTTTTTTATTATAGAGGAAATGAAATGAAAAATTTGGGATATCATTTATGTCAAATATCTCAAAATGTGACACCCATTTTGAAACCAATAATATCATTTATTTGAAATAACCTATGCATTTTCTACATTTGTTTTCTCCCCATATGATATATCAAAAAATAGTAAACATACTACTTTGCTGACTCAAAAACACATATAGGTTTTAAAACATTTTCTTCATACAAAAAATATATTTTTGTGCATCATAGCCTTGAAAAACCATGTCTACAAAAACTTGTTAATTTATCCTACTAGGCTTTGTAGTTGTTGGCAATTTTAGACGTGTCGCCATATTTTGTTTTGAACATATTGAGTTAAGCCAAGTGCCATTGGTGGGTTGTTTAATTTGTTAGAACCCATTATAGATTATGGTCCAACCATTGCATTAGTGTTTTCCAAATTTGTCATCCCCTCTTTTGAATTTGTCACTGCATCTTCTAGATATGGTGGGGAGTTCTTCTCCTCCACATCACTTTCAATAATAGAAATAGCCAATACATGAATATCCAACTCTTTATTGTAAATGAGTACTAATGTTTCGTATGCATTGTATTCGGTGTCAGAAGTGTTTTTCGGATGTTTTTGTAGCAAGATTAATTTATTTATTATTTTGTCAACTTGAAAGTTAAGTAAGTAATCATTCTACTTGTGAAATTGTGTTCTATAATTTTGATTCATTGGGTGTGTTGGCCATGGATTGTCTCTAGGAGGTTGTCGCAAGTTGTTTAGAAACTATGGGCAAAACATTTTTATCATTGTCCCATGTATCTCATAATCATAATCTCGTAAGTTATAGAAGATGCCCAGTACCCAACCTTTGCTTGGAACTTTACATCTATACTCTTCAGCTCTTTTCTTTTCTACCAATGGGTAATATTCCAAATCTCTCGATGTTCGACAAGAATCTTAAGATTTGGATATTGTGACATTATGCAAATGAACAATTCAACTCAAAATGGGTTTTTTTTAAATTGCTACTTGGAAGCTCATAGAAAGATATTGAACTTTATTTGTGCAATGTTACAAAGTTGTAAACATCTCCCAAAGGCCACATTTTTAGGGTCACTCTTAAATTATTGCATTCAATGATCTTTTCAAATTTGTCCAACATTTTTGGACCATTTGAATGGGACTGATTACATTAAAATGTTATAATTGGTAGAATAACTATGTTTCCTACTCATGTCATGCGTGGTGTGTGTAACATGTAATTGTGATCACTTCACTAGCCCTTGGGCCTGATGTGGCTTCATGCCATTTTTTGTTTGCATTTTTTTTTACATGCCATGTGTCTAGTTCATGCCTTTTGGCAACTATTATTCCTATACTTCATTGCATTCCTACATAGGCCCTCATATCAAATATGAAACATTCAAAACATTTTCCAAGCTTCAATTGATCTTTGGATGTACAAGAGATCTTTAAATATGTAATGAATGTATTTCAACAATCATGTGAACAATTTAAAAAAGTTTATATCTTAATTGATGTGTATTATGAATATTGGAACTAAAGATTACACATATTGGAAAATTTTTAATTTGTTGCATCTTTCACCCTATGAAACCCACATGGCTAGGTTGATGGCCCAATGAATTTCCTTGTGAACATCCTTCATACTTGTACAATGTTTTTGTGGCTAGTTGCTCAAAAACTGTCATAAACATTTTTATCACTATCCCATATATCTTATAATATTGCAAGTGATTAGAATATCTCAATCATTCAATGACTGCATGCATTTCTACATCTGTAATTTTGAAATATCTTTTTTCTACCATTAGGAAAATATGCAAATTTGGTGTGTTCATGAGTGTTTTTAGTGATTGTTTCTTTATGATGCTTTGTTTCAACATTAGTTCATTTGATTTTGTCAATAATCAATTTTAGTGTTCAACTTTAGCCACTATTTTGTTTAACATTTGTATTGTTTCACAATTTATTACAATCAATGGTATTCTTCTTTCTCTTTCAATTGTTGATTTGTCATTCTTTTTTTACTATCATACACATATTGTGGTTTCAAGGTTAGCCTTGTCATCTAATGATTCATTGGTTGTTTTAAAACTTTGTTCTTTAAATCATGTGGCAACTAGGCTTGTTTACCTGGAGTTGCATATTTTTGGGGTTTCAAGAATTTTCTTGATAACAAGTTTCCAAGGGTTATTAAGTCCTTTGTTGACAAATTGTTGAGTAAACTTGTGAAAAATGTTTTGGAATTGACTTTTTCAAAGTTGTGCATTCTTTAAAACAATCCATGGTATGTGTAAACATCGCCTAGTGGTAGTTTTCCATATCCTCCTTTGGAAGGTTTACAATTTGTTTCAGTATTACAAGACTTTCTTTATCTATTTT
>Ga0116228_10005865_pt1 | contig 10975 bp, 4 predicted proteins | sample S1TSphfallax_2_FD_89694 | JGI IMG/M metagenome (GOLD analysis project Ga0116228, IMG submission 89694) | Host-associated microbial communities from peat moss isolated from Minnesota, USA - S1T2_Fc - Sphagnum fallax MG | ecosystem: Host-associated > Plants > Peat moss > Unclassified | place: USA... | reverse complement strand
TTGTAAGAATGTCATGGGTATGATAGAAGACCCTAACTTACTTCCTTATGCATACAAAAAAGTCATACACAATGTTTTGAAAGGACTCTTATCAACCCCTCAATTCAAAGGAACACTTTTATTGAGATCACTTTCACCTGACCATTTTGGGCATAAAGGTTATGATATGGGTGGGTCATGTAACTTCACGACTCCATTAGACAATCCTATCTATTCACATTCACTATGGGTGTACAATGTTCAACTTGAAGAGTTCCTAAATGTTTACAAAACACTAGATTCCCCCACAATGGTTCGACTCAAATTTCTTGATATCACTTATAGTTCTCAACTTCGAGGTGATGGGCATCCTAACAATTACCGATATTCAAAAGAATTAAATGCCATGTTTAGCAATAATAATAACTTTGATCGAAGCAATGATTGTGTCCATTGGTGCCTTCCTGGACCAATAGATATGTGGAATGACATATTTGTGGAAACCTTAAGACTAATCAAATTAGAAGACGAAATGTAATAATGTCGTGATCAACAAGTTATGGTTAGAATCTCTTTGAAAGCTTGTATGATCAATGAGAGATTGTCCTTAGGTCATAGATATGGGTTCTATTCTTGAGTTAATCATTCAATGCATGCATCTAATTGGGGTATTGCTATACATAAATGTAGATTTAGATGTTTGCAAATGAATTTGAGTTGAAATTCAAAATGATAGCTACAACATGTATATTTCAAAATTAAGGAGTATATTGAGACCAAAACACAAGATTAGTGATGGCTATAATTGTCAAGATGATTAGTAATGTTTTTTTTTAGAATTTCACAAACACCTTAATGCCAATAGTGTGTTTTGGCAAGTTGCCAAAATCACATGGCCAATATGTAGACCTATTTCATGGCTTAAACATTAGTTATATATTGAATCTAATAAAAAAGGGCTAGTTATGGAGAAATTTGACAATCTTGCTTCAAAAACACCCCTAAAATTTTAGTGTAATGGGAGCCAAACCCCAATATAGGTCAAAAGTTGGTAATTTTTTGCCATTACATAATACTTTGATGATGATTTAGAACATAAATATAAACAAAATAAATAGAAATCAAACACATGTGATTATTATCATCACAACAATAGTTATAACAATGTGTGGCAATGAAAAAGAGATTCCAAGAAAAGGTGCACAAACTTTGATAAATGTGAAAGTTTAAAATAAATCAATAATTTATGATCATAATGACTATGTTAACGGTAGAAAATTGTCCTCTATTGGTTAAACACCATGATGTTAAGAGATGGTAGTACCATCACTAGATGGTAGTTATAGTCATATGGCAAAACAATCTCAAAAGAATTATAGAGTGAAAATGTTTTTTGACGGTAGTACCATCATTACAATGAACTACCTTCATAAGATAAAATAATCAAAAGTCAATTTTGGGAGGAATTCTAATAAAATTAATATTAATTAATAGAAATAATATCTTAGTTTAATTCACTTAAAAAGGCATAGTAGTAACTATTTAGTTAATAGCGGTAAATATCCTACTTGTCATCTTCTATTTACTAGGGGGTGAAGCCATCTAGGTTAATTAATCCAAGTGGATAATGGATGGATGGATTTCCCATAACTAGGATGTGTGGAAGGGATTAGGATAAGGAGATCTAGGAGGATAAGGGTTCAATGTTTATGGGGTGAACATCCTTTTTAGGTTCCTTATTTATTTCTTGGGAGGAATGAAGGATTTCATTAAAAGATTATATGATTAGATTCATTATTTTTCATGAGTATTAATATTAAAAGGATGCTTGTGTGTGACATTCTTGTGTGAAAAAAACAAAAAGAACACGGGAAAAAGTTGTTTTTGCCCCTATATAATGGAAAATCATTGAAGGTTGTATGGATTTTAACATTTTTTCTTGGTGTGTGTTCTACTTAGAGTGTGATAAAGGAAGGGAGAGTAGTTCATATCAAGTTTATATAGATCTTGTCATTCTTATGTATGAGTTTCTCCTTTTTTCTATAATGTTTATGTGCCATCCACTTTCTATATAGTTTATGGGGTAGGAAATACCTTTTGCCATAGGACAATAATTGCCACTTGAAGGTAATGGCAAAGAGGTGGACTTAATATTTAAAGCTTAAAGGGAGTGGAAAGTATATGCAAATGATAGGCAACAATGATGGATGATCTATAGGTGTTGTAGACAATAGCCAATAACTACAAAATGTTTGCAAGTGTTATGAATGATAAACAACAACTATAACGGGTCTGTAGGTGTTGCAAATGGTAAGCAACAACTACAAAGGGTTCTATATGTGTTACAAATGGTAGGTAGCAATTACAAAAGGTCTATAGGTGTTGCAGATGCTAGCCAATAACTACAAAGGGTTTGCATGTGCTTAAAAAATAGGTAGAAGTTATAAGAGGTTTGTAAGTAGATGTGGGTCCTTTTCAAATCTACAAAAGACTATAATTATTAGATGATGATAACTTTTGAAAAATAATAACTATTGCAAGATGGTAGTTGTTGTAGGATGGTAAGCAAATAATAAACAAATCTTATTTTCATGTGTTTTCATCTTATTTTTTTATTCCTTTTTTTTATTTGGCAACCTTTTTCCTTGATGGTAATTAGGTTACTGAATTCCATGATTTAACATGTTATAATAAGAAAATATTTTTAAAATATTTTTTTAGTTTTTTCTATGGTAGCCAAGAGAAGTCACTTCCATTTTATTCCAAATGGCATCCAAAAACAAATATTTAAAACCTAGAGAATGGTTCAACTAAGTTTGAAGATTGGTGGGAGAAGTTGAAGCACATTGAAAAACTAGTGGCCATTAGATCAATGAAGGGAGGGCAATGACAAATTGGAGGGGAATTGGTTGTAGGTGTACAAGTATTGGTAGGAAAAGTAGTCAAGAAAATGTAATTGACCTATAGTAAATAAAAAGCAAAAATTGATGTCTTTTGGGTTGGGATTTATATCAACAAAATGAAATCTCCATTCCACAAACTATATATGATCATGAGGGATTGAGAGTTTAATTATTTCAAGGTCTAGTTGCTTTGGATAATGAAGATGTCAAGGCATAAGACCCATGACCTAGAAAGGGTTAGTGGCACAACTATCACCAAGCAACATATAAAGGAATGATCACTTATAGTATGTGATTGTATATTTCCTTTGATACAAAATATAAAACATTCCCCATGTTAAGTTATGTGAAATTCATTGAATTTAGGATTATGAATTGAAACATTTGTAAAACCTTAATTGATATTACCATAGTGGCTTTCCTTGGCATTTATATGAAAGGATAACATAGATCAAGGACATTATATAAATATTCATTAAAATATTTGACAAAATTTTGATACATTAAAAATTGGTTCATTTTGGGCTAAATCACATGTCCAATATAACTTAAGAGGTGTTGGCATGGATGGACTAACATAATTATTGACATTGGCATTTGTTTGTCACACATTATTTTTTTCCCTTTTTATGATCATTTCTTAACATAATAAAAGAAACTTTCCACAACTTTGGATGATTAATGAATTTTAACCATGACCAATTAAAACCCATTATAACTAAAAGTTTATTTTAGGTATTGTCAAGCATGACCTTTGTGATGAATGAAGCTTAAATATTTCTCACAATGCCATTGAACTCAAAGATATTGTCTAAATGCTTGAATTTTAAATATAATATAACCCCAAAGGTTGTGAATCATTGACCTTTTTGAGATTTAGTGAATGGGTGTTGAATGTGAAGCATATTCCTTTACATAAGATGCATTCACGATCAAAAGTGCCACAATTTTCAATCTTGCACCCCAAAACATGTGGTTATAATTACAAGTTACTTCATGAATGAATTTCTTGAACTAATTAATCATGACAGCAACAATCTTGAATCTACATACATATGAAGGATTAATCAACCAAACCCATCCTTGGGTGGTACCATTAGGAATATCACACTTTGATTTTCCTTGACCCATTCAATTGTGAAAAATCATAGGAAACACTTAAATAAATATTTTCATAATTTTTTTAATGAATCAATTTATTAAGTTCTATATATTTTGAAATTTCAATACTATAAAAAAAAAAAAATTGATGTTTCTAATCATTACATTTATAAAAAGTTTCACAAACATAGTGCTAGTTCCTTTCCTTGAATTTTTTGGTCAAGAATACAAATTTGAAACATGATTTGAAATCTTTTTGGGGAAATTTTTTTTCAAAGTTAATTTTGAAGGCATTATATTTTGAGGTTTCTATTAGGAAATTAATTTAATAAATATAATATAATTATGAATTTCCAAAGTTAAGGCTATTGATTTTTAAAGGGGCCATTTTAATTAGAGATACAAAATTAAATTTTTTTTCACTTTCTTTATATTCAAAAATAAAATTCAAGCCATATATTAAGGCATGCAATGGATAAATATGAAAACGAAAAAAAATATAGTTGTGAAAACATTTAAACGAAAGGGTCCAAAAAATGATTTGGCCACTTTTGGTTCTTTAACCATTCCTTAAGGTGGTTTTTAATGGTAACACCCGACGATGGGTTTGTCCAATCAAAAGTTAATGCATACATTCATTAATAAATCAAATGTGTGAGCTCATGAAAAATATGAAAAATCATATGAGGTTGCATCATGTCATAATGATCAACGAAACATAATGTTATAGTAGTACATTCATGTTTCACAAGTCACATGCTTTTCTTTATGAAAATTTCTAAATTACTACAACATGAGAATATATATTATATGTTTAAATTGGTCATGTGGTTTTTCCTTGTCAAATTTCAGGTTATATTCAATTCATACTAAGAACTAAAATATTTTATTTGACAAAACAATTGCACACATAATTAAGTGTTAGGATCTTACAAAATTAAGTCATGGCACATTGTCTTCAATGGCAATCCTTTCATTATTGTGATGAATGATCAATGGTTCTATGTTATCATGCCATGATATAACAATCAATGAATTTTCCATTAGTCCATGCTAAATCTTTAAAATTGAGAGGTCCAAAACTATTATTTTACACATTAATTGATTTTTTATTCATAAATAGTGGTACCAATTACTTTTATTTGTTGCCTTCATGATGCCCATCTTACATTTATGGGGCATAAGTATATGATGCGCGGAAACATTAGTAGAGAGTAGCTATTGAAAGTTTTATTGAACATTGGTTCTAGGGACTCTCATCAATTTCAACAAAACAATTTTGCAAAAGAAGGTAATTTCCTTGATTCATTGTTGTAGAAATTACCTCAGAAAATTACTTGTTTAATCACACTTGTGATGGACCTTGAACAAATGTGGAAAGTCATGCAAATTGGATTAAAATTATGAAATAGGCAGGGTTATAATAATGTGTTAAGTATCTAACACAAATACGAAAGAGAAGGTGAAAATGAACATTGAAATATGTGTGTGAGCCATATGTATTCCTTGGAATTTGTTTTTGGTAATTAGACATGTGCATCACCATTCAAGCAACACCAAGGTTTGATTGAATTTTGAGATTTTCTACGTGAAATTATATCATAAACCCAAGTGTATTTGGATGGCAAATAGGTTGATTCATTCATGGATTTTTATTTATTTTTTACTCTTCATACTTTTGGGTTACATCTTCAACAAGTTTTCATTCATCAATGACCTTTTTGAAGGAGAAACTCATTGCAACTAAGTTTCAACAAACATTTTATAAGTTTTAAGGCTATTGACTTGCACATGAAATAATTTGTTGACCTTTGGTTGGACTTTGTTCAATTGAAGTAGTAGGTAATAAAGTAAAACCAAAACATGAATCGAAATGATCAAATTTCCTTTTATCATACTAGACCATATTATTTTTGCAATACACAAAAATGGTTTAAAATATTAAAAAATGTGTATACGTCATATATTTACATGTACTTGAAATACTTTCAATATTTCTTGGCAAAACATTGAACATATGCAAGAAGAAAAGGTTGGTTTGCTAATTACAATGTCCTAATTGTGATATCTCTAATTTTGCACTTTTTTTATTGGAAAATTACATAATTTTCATGATTATACATAGAAGAATTGAAATAAATCATATGATATCATTCAAATGTTGCAATGGTAGAATATATAGTATCTTGTTGCTTGCAATTATTTGATAGTTTCAAAAATGGTCATGAATTTCAACCTATCATGACATATTGATAATTGAATAATTCACACCAATACATTGTTTGTTTTATATGTTTTCAAGTGGTAAATTGACTTAATGTTGAAAAGTGTGATGTATATATAGAACAATGTTTTCAATATATCATTATTAGCCTTAAGGATTGAATAAAATTAAAGTGAAAATCATCAAATATAAAATACTCAAACATATTTGTTAAGGGTTGTAATTATTGTTTTGCATCCAAAGGAATTGAAATAAGCTAAAATGTTTACTTTGTAAAATAGAAAAAGTTCCTTTGGCACAAGTGATTTAGTTTTTCTTGGTGCTGCATGGTGCATTATAATTAGCCTTTCTCAAATGAACATATATAGGATGAACTTGCTTGTCACAAGTTTGTTCCTCTCAACACCCTCAATATGTCTTTGCATGGTCTCACCAACATCCATCCCATTGTTTGAACTTTTCCTTTATTGACATAGGCAATCATGATCATGTTCTTTGTTTTTCCTTGCTCAAGTAAGTCCCAATAGTTGATGGTTGTGAGATTATTAAAAATGGGAAATTTAAAATGTTATAGTTGTAGTTGTAGAGGCTTTTAAAAGAGGTGTACTTTAAAAGATATGGATGTTGAACATTTTAAATACTTGATCAAGTCAAATGAAACAATTTCATTATCCTCAAAATGAGGCATATATGTTAGTATGATGGGAGTCATGTATGTTGGGAATTTTCTCCAATGCTTCAAACAAATTCCTTTAATTTCTTCAAGGTCAAACCGCAAAGGGTGGGCAAGTTGTCTTGTTCAAAGGAGCTACTACCTTTGTATTGCCCTTGCTGGGAGAGAAATGAGGATTGAGGGACTATCAACAACATGCACCTCTTGAAATTGAAAGACATGGGTATACCAAATTCCAAGAAAGGCCATGAGTTCATCAAAATGGGAAAGTTGTCAAAATTTACACATGATGAACTAACTTTAAACTACATTTGCCCCCAAAATGCCAAATCTAGCCATACAAGATCAAGTATTTTTTAATTTGCATCTTGCTAAGAAAGTTTGAAAAAACATGGTAGAAAATAGTGATAAGTGGGTCCACTATAGGTTGCATCTTCTTGATGCCCCCTTTGTGCAACAAAAATTGGAAGAACAAAAAAAAATTTGGGAGGATCATGGAAATGGAAACATATACTTATTTTTATTCAAATGTCGTTGACAAGCCAAAACCCAAGCATGATTGGTAGCATAACATTACATTATTGTATTTTTCATTGAGGTTAAAGGTGCATGTCTAGTGCATTTGACTTGGATGGTTGAACCTTTGTTAAGGTTCTGGAGGAATGCAATTCACTTGACATTAATATAATTTGAATTCCTCGAATAAAGGTGTGCCTTGGGATTTGGTAAAATTTATATTTTAAATTCAATAGCACAATCATTTGTTCTCACTTTATAATTTGGAGATTTTTAAAATGTTTAAGCTATTATACCAACTATTCAACTCACTTTTGTTCATTGCCTTGTAATAATTATTGACTTGTGTTTGTTGGTTGAAAGTGCATATACATGGTTCATTTCATGAGTGAATATGCAATGTTGTGTATGAAACATTGAGTAGGTCACATATGCATACAAACAATTAACTTTTGAAGGTGACAATATAGAAACAAAGCATGAGAATTTCTTCATTACGCCAAAAGTATTGATAGAGGTGAGAAATTTTGGTCATGTTTGCCTTGCAAGGAATTTTGCATGTTTGAAGTTCAAAACATTTATCCATGGATGCCAATGGATCTCATAGTTGACATTCAACCTTGCATTGAGATGAATACCTTGAAAGTTTAATCTATCATTAATGCTTGAAATTGTTGTACAATATATTGAGAAACAACAAGGAAACCAAAGATGATATTGAAGTTTTATTGTGATTTCAACCATGATGCTTTTCCAAATTTGTAAATGAGAAATAAAGCTTTTCTAAGGGGAAGAATATATCCATTAGAAAGGCTTCATGAGGTCCAAAACCTTTTGCAATACCATTTATCTTTCCAAAAAGCCACATTCCATATGCGAAAAAAATCACAAAATATGATGATTATGAGGATTTACACACTAAATGGATTTGCCCATTAGACAATCTAAACCAACTTGCATTGAGAAAAAGTAAAAATGTGACATTGCTTTATGCCATATTGATAAGTTAATATAACCTCATAAGTTGGTTGTTGGGTGAAAGTACACTAAGCCCCCCCCCCCAAATTGTAATCACACATATAATCTTTCTGCAATTAACTTTTTTGGTAATGTATGGACATGATCACATCTGGGATTTTTTTACTTTTTAAAAGTATATTTAATAAAATCAAGACTTCATTTATTCAATTATTTTGAAAAATTCAATAAACATTGAAGAATTTGAATGTATGGAATATATTTGTAACAAAACAATACCCATCACAAAGTTTGAAAATTCAAATATATATTTCCAAACTAGGGTTGTGGATGGAATTTTTGGGTGAATTTTTTAATGATGTATGCTATTGATAAAAATCAATTAAATCTAGGACAATTTAGAAATTTAAAGTTTTTGGATGATATTCCATTCAAAAAATGGTTTTTCTTACATTTTTTTAGTAATGAATAGATAATAATGTTTTATTTTAAAGAAAAAACCATTGCCATATCAAAGAGGAGGAGATTTTATAACTGGCCATTGCATTATTTTTTCAATTTTCTTTTGTTTGGTAATCTTTCATGAATCATAAACATGAGGCCATATAACCATTGAAAAATTGTAAATTATATATTCTATCTACACTGATTTGATCCAATCCTTCTCATCCAACTATTGGATCAAAATTAATCTAACCTCAAAATGAACTTCGAGTTTAAAAATGTTGTTGTGTAAATTTTAAAGGTTTTTACTTGTGTTTAGAATAACCAAAGGATGCCATCAAAATTTTAGCTTATCGTGTAGTGTAATACTTGTTATACATCACCTTTTTTGAACAAAAGTGGCTCACCCTTAATGTGCTTTCACCTTGCTTCCAAATAATAAGATTTTGAAAAGGGTGTTGAACAAATGAAGCCAACTAATCAAAGTTATGTTTGCATATTGAATTAAGTTCCAATATTTTGGAAGTAATTTTTTTATATCCTAATAATGTAATTTTTGTTAATAATGTTTGGAAAACTTTTTAAATCCAAAATATCCACTTATTTGATCCATGTAGTTTCAAAGTTAAAACATAGTTTACTTTAGTTTGTTGTTTGGAAAGGTTTCATTTTGGAAACAAGTAGCATATGGATGTACAAAAAACAAGTTATTGTTGTTTTCATTTTACATAATATACAAAATGGGGTGATATCCTTCATGTCCAACAATGTATAGTGATTCAATTATTAAATAAAAGAAGAATTGGATGGCTTAGGATTCATATGTTACATCAATGAGGGTAATTTGTTGATTGTGATTTTTTACTTACATTTCCAATCATCTAAAGTGCATCATATGGTAGTTAAGTACTAATAACATCACTTGGGAATAAGTAAAATATGAGGTCCATGACATGACCTTGTCGACCAAGGTCCTTGGCCCTTTCAAGGTCCCCCATTATATATTGCTTTTAATTTATTTTTTCATTATGTAAGTTTTCACCTTTGATTAGTGGTGAGAATGAAGATGAACTTACCCATAATCCAAGGATGGATAGGGACACCTTTGGCCATCTAGATCTTCCTAAATGCAAGCTTGCTTCAATACATTTGATTAGGATGGTGGTTGGGTTGATGATTAGCATGACCACTTTCAAGCTTATTTTTATGTCTAGGTCTTCTTCATTCAATGCTCCTACCCATTCAAACCACCTCTTTCTCTAAGTAATGGTTATTTCATCTCAAATTAGAAGAGGAAAAATATGAAATCACAAAAAAAAGAAAAAAAAGAAGATAATTAAAGCTTTGCCTCCCACTCCTTTAAGGAGCTTTCCATCTCCAAGAATGAATATCCTCCCCTTGCCCAATGAAGGTGCAAAGAATCCTTCTCCCTTTCCTCCAATCAAATGCCCTCATACATCCCATGAACAAATGACAATTAGGGGGTATTGGTCATCCTCTCTAATTAATCAAATTAGGATGGAATTCCCACATGCAATGGGAATATTTGATTCTTCTTCTTCATCTTGACTTCTTTGATCCCTTTCAGCTTGACCATCCTTTAACACCTTTTCATCCTTGCTCATTCAAAGTAACTATTTTTAAGGATAATTTACCCTTGAAGTAAGAAGTGATGATTTTGTTGTGTGTATTTCCTTTTACTACATTGAAACTTAGGTATTTTTCCACAATCCTTTAATAAGGTATAATATTTATTTACATAGTACTTGGGTCTATTCATGATTGGGGTACACAAAAGGAATGTCTTGCATCAAAACAACTTTCAAGACACTACTTTGAATGACCATTACATTTAGAAAATAATTTTTTTGATAGATTTTTATTTTTTTCATTAGATACTCATATAATTTTTGATTGAAATGGTGGTGATTTTTTGTGATTTGGATGCTTAAGATGTCCTTAATTGTTTTGAAAGGTGGTTCAAGAACCATGTCCCACAATGTAGTTTTGTCGAAAAGGACTCAATATGATTAGAAATATTTGTTCAAATTTCCCCATATTTTAAGACACTTAAAAACATGTTTTAAACATCCAAATCACAAAAAATCACCACCATTTCAATCAAGAAGTACATGAGTATCCAATGAAAAAACAAAT
>Ga0116228_10005864_pt1 | contig 10975 bp, 8 predicted proteins | sample S1TSphfallax_2_FD_89694 | JGI IMG/M metagenome (GOLD analysis project Ga0116228, IMG submission 89694) | Host-associated microbial communities from peat moss isolated from Minnesota, USA - S1T2_Fc - Sphagnum fallax MG | ecosystem: Host-associated > Plants > Peat moss > Unclassified | place: USA... | reverse complement strand
GCATAGAGAGTGAAAAGCAATAGCCGAACGAATCTAATGCATTATTGTGCATGCAAAGGAGATTGGTGCTCTAATCGAACCCATAAAAAGCATGCTTGTTTGGCAGAGAAATTATATCAGATTTAATTTGATCCCGGGCTTTGAGATTAGAGAATGCTGAAAGGAAAAGAGGGAATACCCTTACAGAGAGACAGAACGTAGAAGAATGAGGAAGAGATAGAAGCGAGACCCATGTCTGTGAAAAGACCAAGCGCGGCTTGTGATTGATGAAAGGAGAACAGACACTTAAATTTAAGAACATGGCAACTGGGTCTTCCAGACAAGCGAACGACTTTACTGACGCCCCCCCAGTTCCAAGGATAGGCCAAAAGAAGGCTTTAAGCCATGGCTCCTGAGACAGTCGAAGAGAGGAGTAGCAGATCGTGCGGCAGCTTGATTGTTGACCACTGTTTTTTACAGGCAACACAACCGAGTGTTGGGCGGGAATCGGGAGTCCATGAGGTGGGGCAATGAAGAAGTGCAAGTGGAAGGAATCAAGGCTGAAAAGAAGGGGGAGTTCAGGGCTAGTGTCAAGAGAAGGAGTTAATCCATCTGCTTGTCCTTATCAAAGATTTAGATTTAGTTTCATAGAGATCAACCCAAAGAATGAAAGGACTCATGAAAATGTAGCCAGTAATGCAAGTTTCAATCAAAGCTCGCAAACAGTACCTGGAGGAAGCTGGGTCAGATAAGAGTTCAAAATGGGTAACTCAGTTCCAACAGTCTAGGAGCAACTCTAGAGTACAATAGCTACACTCCCGTTGCAGGGACCGGACTCTGGAGCAACTGTCGGAGAATCACTTCCCACCAGCTAAATTGTTTTGTGGGAAATTTCGCATCCACGCAAAATGGTTCTTGGGTTTTTTGGACTGTCGCAAGAATCTTTTTAGATCCCTTTTAGTACGGCACATTCCAAGGAGAAAAACATGAAAGTCGCCATATTTAGACACTGGGTTCTTGTGGGTTGCCAAAATGATAGGTACCAGGAATGTTTAAGTTGTCTACTATCCTCTTCTGAGGGTCTGACCTGTAGCCAAATTTGGCTCTCTGCTCTTGTGGATGGTTGCCACTTTGGCTACCACAAAAAAATCGAAAAAATAAAAAATGAAAATAAAACCCTTATGGTTACCACTAGCCATGGTATATGGATATGAGGATACACATGAATTTGATTTTCTAAGTTCCCATATCCTTCTAATGGCCAAGTTCCCATATCCTTTTAATGGCCAGCCTTATATAGTTCTTGTGGTACTGTCTCAGAGTCGCTGTGTTCACTTCATAATCCTTCTTCCAATTGTAGGGCAGTGCCCAATGGTGGGTAAAATCCCAAATCGGGACCTGCTCCAATGTTTTTAGTGAAATCAGAAGTTACATAATTACCCAGCTTATTTTTTGTCCATTGTTTGGGGCTGTTTTGAAAATGGAATGCCCACTTAGGTGGGCATGCCATTTTTCAAAATGCCCTGCATTTCTTTTCGCTTTATTCCTGGGGGGAAAAGAGAAAAGAAATTGAAATGTGTCTTTATGTTTAGTAAAGCCCTTGGCTATGGCCCAGGATCAGGGCCATGCTAGGGTTCACCTTGTGCAGGCCCTTATTCCAGTAAAGCCCAGTTCACCTATACTGAGCAAAACCTTTCCCATTGTCATCTTTTGGTAAGCTTTGGATCCCCCTCACAAAATGACAGAAAAAAACAATTCCCAAAGTCCAAATGCCAAGTATATACTGTGGTACCTTGGTGACTTCAGCTCAAACTACATTAATTTTAGGAAAGCTGATATTTTCAGAAAATACATTGCTCACAAAGAAACCTTTTTGTGAAGGAAAATGATTTATATTTTGAAGAATACATTTTTCTTTTCAAAACAGAATCTCCAAAATTAGTTAATTATTCAGCAGACATGTGCCAAAGCAGCCTACTTGGGTTGTTAGTATGTAATCCAAGCCTGACCTTATCCATTGATATTTTTAGTGAGCTTCATACAAAAAGTGATGCTTTTTATTTCCCTTCAAAAAGGTAAAGTGCAAACAAAACAATCAAGTTTACAAATCAATAGAAGAGTACTGATGGAATTCTTTTCCTCCCAGTCTGCCCTTTGCCCCATTTTTTTCACCTTGGCATTCCAGTTTGGGTCCATGTAATATGAGTTTTGAGCATGTTAGAGTTGTTAGGGGGGTATGTAACATGCTACAAGACCCTCAACACATGTCAGCTGGCATGTTAAGTGCCCTTTGGTATGTGTAACATGTTATGTGAAGAGTAAAGCCCTAGGGTGGGAGCATTCTCAAAATAAGGGGCCTAAGATGAGGGGGTAGCTGCATCTGCCCCCACATTTTGGGAATGTTCTCCATCCATGGGCTTTACCTATGGTAAAGCATGAGACAAAACTCATCATGAACTAAACCTATATAGATCACAAGGCCTATGAATGAGAGGGTTCTTTTGTCTATTCCTCAATAGTTGGAGAGCTCTTACACCTATAAGTAGGCATGATTTCCCTCCCACCCTTTCAGAGTAGAGATAACATCCCTCCCAATTTCTAGGTGGGAAATTCATGGATATAAGGTGCCCTTCACATACACTACCATTTTTCTCCAAGTGCTTTAGGGGTGCAAAACATGACAAGTGAAAAAAAAGCAGGGCAAAGGGCAGACTAAGGGGAAAAAAATTGCAGCAGTACTCTTGTACCTACAGCATTAACAACGATGGCCAAATGTAACTTTAGGGTTAGGGTGTATATACTGTGTACCATAAACCCATCCCAATAGGTATTGTATAGTACTCACTAGTACCTTGTACTGATTCAATGTAGGTAAGTAGGTATGGGTGTTTTCTTTTTCTTTTTTCTTGTTTTTTTCAGTTTTCTGAAGGAGCGTCATTAGCGATTCATCCCAAAAAATATTTAGCAACAATTGGCAACATAAAAATTGAAATATTTCAGAATGGTAGAAAACTGACAGAGAAATGCCCCAAAAATAGAAATTGTATCAAAATGTGCCAACAGTTTCCCAAGAATTTTTTTTTCCTTAGAAGTTTGGCAAATTTTTGTTTGTATAAACAGGGGTTTTTTGACAAAATATTCCTTTTTATTTTTTGTCGTCAAAATTTTGCTAAAATTTTACCAAAGAGAAAACATTGGCAGGTACTGCTATCAATGGAACAAAATTAAAAACTACACTCAAATCCAATATTTTGGAACATTTGTCCTATAATCAAAATGTAAAGTTGAGGAATTTGAGGATTGGAACTTAACAAATGGTCCACTTTTGAAGACAGAAAAAGGTTTCTATGGTAAGAGTATGATTTCCGAAAGAAAGAAAATTCCACATCTGCAAATGCAAAACAGAAGGTTTGGGGCCCACATTCCCCATCAAAGGAAAGTAGCATCCATTATAGGACTATGGATGGATGCACACTAAATATTTTATTACCACCGGCCCATGTCCTCTTTGTACCAGAGTACTCAACTTAGGTTTTCATTTTTATTGTGTAACAAAAAGAAATGAAATAATGAAACCAAAATAAATAAATAAATATTTATTTATACCTTAAACTGTAGTACCTTGGTGACTTTGGTAGTAACTTGTCGAATAATTAATATATTTTTAAAATTTTAATTCAACAGCTTAGTTTTGATTTTGAAGATTTCGACAGGAATAAATTAAATATAATAAAACTACCATCACTATCAAAAGGTTTTGATTGTCTTCTTGCTTGGACTGTCCTCATGAACTTGTACAACTTGGAGAGGATCATGGTTTGAGTCTGACTATAAATTTTGAATTATTCAACATAATAAGCTAAGTTTTTGAAAAAAATGACAGAATTAAAAATAATTTAATTTGTGCAGAACCGGCCAAGGTACTGTGGTACGAACTACAAACCACATACAATACTTGTCCAAGCTACCTATTTAATCATCGGCACAAACACATGTGAAACAAATGGTGATGTTTTAGAAAGGTATTATTTGAAAGTGCCAAAGTTTCAAAAGGAACACAACTTGCCACTTTTTTTCCAACAAGCCTCAAGGATATGCCATGTGTAAATTTAGAAGGTCTCATAGACCCACCTTCATTTTCAACTTGGGACTTGTTCTATGTAGTATTTTTGCCATTTTATGGTGTTGAAGGGATAGAAACCATATCACACTCCTATGAATGCTTTTTTCTTTTTCTTTTGGGGGCCCCATCATTTGAAGGAATTTTAAGTGTGAATGGTCCTGAAGTGTTCAACATACACATGGACTGAAGGTGATCAAATGGGTCAAATGCGGTTTCATCCATACAAATTATTCTGACTTTTTGTTCCAACCAACCCTGTTACTCCACATTTTATTCTCAATCCCACTTGCATCATGTGGGGCTTCATATGATTCTTCAGCTTTTTAAGCCTTGGGAGTAGGGTTTTTACCAGTGTTGGGTGGGTATGTCCTTTTAGAGGTACCCTACGGGTAGGTCAATTTTTTAAAATGTAATATGGGAAGCCCTGCGGGCCCATGCTTATTTAATTTGTACTAAATCTAGGCCCCCTGTATTTTACAATAATTGTTTTTTTACAGCAGGGCATGTGTAACATTTTTTCAAAAGTAACATGCCTGGCAGTCAAGGACCCGGGCATGGGCATGAAAAATTAAAAAAAAATACACCTCATTTTCCATGCAAGAATAGATTCAAAGAGAAAGAAAGTGTCAAATTTTCTATCCATGGAAACAGTTTGGGACAACATGGAAATCAAGATAGTGCCACACTATGGAAACACATTTAATGCACAAGTTCGATTGTTCTGATATTGGTAGCAACATCACCAACACATCTCTAAAATGAAGTTGCAACACATGAAAATAACAAAAAGAGCAGTGCATTGATCATTTTATTGAAGCTTTGGAAATCTAAAATTGCTTCAAATTTTGTACGTCCCTTCTCATCATTGAGGCACTTTACAATTTGTTAGTTTCTTGAGAACCTTAAACTACTACACAAAACAAATGTTCTCAATATCACGAATGGTTAGTGGTTAGTTTAAATCTAAAGCAATGTAAATGCATGAAAAGTGATAAACAACAAACAAGCCAAAACAAAAATCATTTTACCTCCCACCTTTGAACTCTATGGAACTATTGACATTTCATAAGAGACCTCTTCTACATTGTGCACCCTTCAACACAACACTTAGTTAATCCTCTTTAATAAACTAGATTATAAAAATAGTTCTTCATTCTCTTCAAGCAAAACATCTTCAACATCCAAGCATTCTTCCATTAACTTGACCAATGGACCAAACACACATCCCAATCTAAAGTCATCAGGATAATTTTTCATGATCAAGACGAACTTGTCCAAATTCTCAATGTTAAGACAACAACACTTCAAACTTGTGAATTCTAGCCATACTGAATATCCTTTCAATTCCAATCTACAAACCTATAATTCCCAAAATTTGTCTTGCAGAAAAACTTATATTTGGGAATTGTTATTCACGTTTTGCCCACCAACTAAAAGGATTGAAAATTTTAGTTGACATTATAGTCAATCTATAAAAGTGACAATTTAGCTTTGAAAGGCCCCATGGTAATTTCTTCAATTGAAACCATTGATCCAAAAACACCCAATTCAAATGTACCGAAATCCAAAGGTTCAACAATAATTTGGGTTTCAATGTCAAATTGTTCTAAATAGTTAACAATAGTGGCATCAAAATTGTGCAATCATATTCTACTACAATTTCCATTATCATTTCAAGTAATATTGAATAAATTGCAAATTCTTAAAACTTGGGTCCAACATTAAAACCAACATGTTATCTACACTTCGAGGCTGTAATGAAAATGCAAAAGCCAAAAATGGATTCAACACAGTAATCATTTCAAACCTCATAAAACGACTGAAAGGCTACAACTCATAATCCATATTTTCAACCTACAAGTAAAAAAAATCAATGAATTGTTAAACAACAAACTTAACCACATAAACCCATGCTAGAAACATCAAGATAGATTTCACATCCAATAAACCATGTGCACACTTACATTGGAATAATCATTGCATAATTGTAATTTTCCATCATACAACACATACTTATGGCGACACCAATTGCATCAAACAACAACCAATACCTTCAAGATTGGTTCAACACGCATTGTGTGACTTGGTTGGCTTTCTCTCCCATAGTCCATATTTGCAAGCTAGGAATTCCGTTTTGCAAAGCAAATGTCTACCTTGAATAACACAAATTAATGGCGTCTTTAAATTCCAATGTTTCTTTGAAATGAATGGCTTTGAAAGCAAATATGGTTTTCACACGTGTCTTTAACATTTGAAGCCAAATAAATGCATTTTTGTAAACTTTTGCCCATTGTTGCCTACCCTTTCCACTTTTCTTTGTCCATGTTATAGTTTTTTACAATGATGTATTTGCATCTTTTATTAAAGCCTCTTTCATGGAAACACAAACCTTTTAATCATTAGTGGCCTACTGGTAGCACTTGGACATAACATGTTTAAAACAATTGTTGGCATATGGTTGTGGTAACATCAATGGAACATAAGACACAATTCTTGTCAAAACATTTGTTAGAGTGTTAAAGTTGGCACCTTCATCCTTCACATAAGCTATCACCCTATCACATAAATCAAATTGAATAAATAGATCCTTCAATTATAAAGCAATGGCAACCCCTACTATTTCATGAACTTCAAAAAATCTGACAGTAACTTGACAAGAAATCCGTTGTCTATTAATATAATTGACCACCAAAGAAAATGTGTCAAATCCACCATGGGATATCCAAAGATCAAACATGGTAGCAATTGTGGTGGTTTTAGTAAAGGCACAAAGAACATAGGATTCCATGGTCGTGTTGACCATGTTAAATATTATTTCATTACATAGTTGTCATATGTTTGGAAATGTGACCTTCCTTAATGCACCCCCAAATTCATCAAAAGACCCAAAGGTGGGTCCCATAATGAAACAACGGAAGAAAAAAAGAATTGAGACATGCTCCCTAATTCGCAACACTTCGAGGGTAGGAGGGCATGTTAGGGGTCTAAGATGGGACTAAAATAAACTCACAAGTGAGAATTCAAGATGAAATTAACGTACACAACCAAGAAAAAAGGGCGGTTAATGCATGTCAAATGGAAATGGTGTGACAAATTTAGTGGAAACAACCTTAAATGCAAGCTTCACACAACCTACAACCTTTGGGACGAGGCACCACTCCCTTCCCTATAGTATACTTTGTGCCTCTCCACAAAGATTACATTTAAATGTCATTTTTCTTCGATTGAGTCCCAAAACTTTGGACACTCAATTCTTTTTAAATCAGGTATGTTATGAAGGTATGAAGGAAATATATTATATCCCTTGAAAATATCTTTTCAATGGTGTATAGCACATTCTAATTAAACCTCATTTGACCCTTACTTTCAAAAGATTTATGGTTGGGAATTAAATTTTCAATTTGACTTTCACCCCTTCTTTTGATCATAACTCATGTAAATCAAGTTTAAATGAATAATGTAAAGGAACTTTAAGCATTTACACTTCAAGACCTTTTTAATGTTGTCATGGGAGCCCAATTTTGTGTTATTTTTCCTTTCCAACCAAGGCTCTAAACATTTGCAACTCCTGCACGAATGTAATTCCCAAAGTGAAAGTGCACTTGAGAGTCATTGGGCTTCAACCCTTGCATTCTCCCCCATTTGTGAGAATGTGTTTCACACCTAAACACACTCTTGACCTCATGGGCCCTTAGACTTCACATTTAGCTGCAAACTAAATGTTAAGGTTGTAACATTACATTTGCGAAATACTAGATTCTTAAGCTAAATGTTTTCAATGGAGCTCAAAAGGTGGTACCTTTTGGCAATATATAAACATAAATTTTCCAAAAACTATTATTAAGCAAGGTTAGACTTCTTGTAATAGATTCCAGAGTTGAAAAAACTAACAATGGAATGGGATGTTGGAATTTTCCATTTTTTGGAAAAATTATTAAACATCACCTGGGACAGTGACATTAGCAACAGGTCTTTTGCTTTGGCATAGTTTCAACACAACAAAATGTTTTATGGAAACAAGCCTAATCATTGTTGTTGTCCCATGCATTTTTTTACAAGTGACCAAACCTTTGTAATGTTAAATATTATTTTATACACAATCTTCTTACTAGACATTATGGCAAACAACACACAATGTGCTTTGAGACTTTGAAACATCAAAAATTGCAAAAAAAAAACACGAAATCTTTAGGAAGCCCACATATTTATAATTATGTGCCAAAGAAACCATTTAAAATTTTTTGCCTCTAATTACAAAAGGAGTCATTGTTGTTGAACGTCAGCTTCAACTTGCAGCACCTCCTCTTTAATTAGCTCTCTTTTAGCAACCAATTCACTCATAGACTTAGATTGAAAACCATTGTTGTGATTGCTCCCAATCCCAACCTCACCAACATGAACATCAATAGACGCAAGTGAACATTAAATGATTGACATAGATGAACCTTGTGACTCTAATCCCTTCAAACAATTAACCAAATCTACCATTACAACAATATACAAAACATTTAAACTAACAAAACATAGAGTCGCTAATGCCAAAAGGCGAAAACCTAACCTAGCAAATTATAAAACACCAAAATAGTAATTTGGCAAGCCCATAAAACATTGGAACACTTGGAACACCATATGAACTTAAAACATTGTGATCCAAGTACAAAACATTGTGCACCAAGCTCAAAAGATGGCACACCAAGCATAAAACTTAAAACACTGTGCACTAAGCACAAAACACCATGCACCAAACATAGAACAATGTGTAATACACACAAAACATTAAATCACTAAACAAACAATAATGCATTTTAAAAAGCTTTTTTACTAGACTTGTAAAGCTCAACCTCTTTCATTTCCACTTGATTTAGGTGCACATACAAACATCAATATAAAGTGAAAAGCAACAACTATGCTCAACTATCAAATCACACGACGCCAGTGCTTCAAGCTTTACCATTGCATCATTGGCTCCTTTGCACTTTCCAAACTTGCACATCACCTCCATCTTTTGAAAGCTGAAACCCTAAAAGTTTTACACATTACGCACAATAATCATTTGAAACTCTAAACAATCTATCACCCCTAATCTTTTAAAACCCTAAAAGTGTCGATGCCATGTCCATGTTAAAAACCCCTAAAGCCCCCCAATCATGTGCATTTGTTGGGTTTCAAAAAAATGAAGGCCTGCTTGTGCAAGAGCATCACATGTATATGTAAGAGGACATGCTCGCCAAGGTAGGTCTACTTTTTTTTTTTCGTGAATCGTTGGTTGTCGGTCAAGGTTGGACATACCCTATTGTATGCCCTTGTACATAGCCAACAACAATCCACATCCCACCCAACACTGGTGCTAACGCCCAGACAATGGTCATTAGGGGTTATGTAGTGTTTTCAGGCCTGATGATTTTGTTCCCCAAGTCAAAAATGGATAGGTATGGGTGAGCTAGCAACCACAGGAGTACCATACCACCCCAATGTTTAGGGTTGCTCGTTAACACAATAAGTACCCGCTCCTGTGACAATATCTGGATCTCTGAGTCTAACATGTTCAAGATTTTCCAAGACAAATTTATATTATAGTCACTAAGAGGCAGTTTTTCTTTCTTTTCCAATTTTGTTATGCAGCTAAACTGGTGATTGTCCAGAAGAAGATTCAGCCAAATTTTGGTAAATTGTGGCCATTTTTTGACAAAAATCCCTTGTATGTGCTGAAATCATATTTTTCATGTTCAAAATTGCAAAAGTTTGCCAAAAACATCACTACCAAAAGACCCTTGCAAAAAGGTGAAAGTACAATTGTGGGTATTGGTTCACATGTGGCCTTCAAACATGATTCCAAATAATTAAAATGTGGTGCACAAAAAAACACACTAAAACCATTTCATTCTTGTCAATTTTGTAATGTAGCTGAAGTGGCAATCTTCCATAAGAAAATTAACCCAAATATGGCTTTAAAAAATGAAATTGTAATATTAAAAAAACTTCCCATATTATTTGCTACCCTATTGGAACTTAGTACAAAAGTCTGACAATTTTCCAAAAAGAAGTTATGAAAATATGGCTACAAGAACACCTGAAAAACACTTCATTGTCACTGTTCAAAAAAATATTCCTGCAATGGCAAACTTTCACCTAAAAAAAGCCCCTGACTAAATCCTTCGTGATGAAGATTGGCTGCAAAATAAGAGTAAGTAGGTTTAAGCCCTTGGAGCAGGGTATTTACCTGACACATGAAGGCACAAACAGAATTGTTTTTTCATTTTTCCCTGGAAAAAATGTAAGGCCCATTCCTGTTGCAGGAAAAACTCCAATTAGATCAGATAACATGCCCTCCGCATACACTAGACATGTTCAGCCGGTGCTTTATGGCACAGGAAAGCTCAACACAAGGAAGTGGGCCATAACCTTTCGAACGTTTAGACTTCTTACTGCAAGGACATCACATGGAGGAGATAAGGGATTCCATTCCTCTACCTATATATATCACCGGACGTTCTGCAATGGCCACTAGGAAAAGATGCTCTTATAAAGAGGTGATAACTGTCATTGGGGTGCGCCAGTTAATAAGCCCAAAAGCAGGGAGGATGGGATAGAAAGTCCCCCTGATTCCCGTCCCAAGTACAAAGACAATTTGTACCCATTGTACTACCAACTCAATTCTGCTTCAACCAAACCAAAATTTTCAATTTATTCTTTAATTTGTCCAAACCTGAAGTACACATTACATATCAGTGTTGTAAGTGTCAATACTCTTATATATACACAATGTGTAAATCTCGTGAAAACGTAAATCATTTACACTTACACATCTGAACTTTTTATACTTACATGATGCCAGTGTAAATATTTGTCAAATACACTTACATAGCCTCATGT
>Ga0116228_10005862_pt1 | contig 10976 bp, 7 predicted proteins | sample S1TSphfallax_2_FD_89694 | JGI IMG/M metagenome (GOLD analysis project Ga0116228, IMG submission 89694) | Host-associated microbial communities from peat moss isolated from Minnesota, USA - S1T2_Fc - Sphagnum fallax MG | ecosystem: Host-associated > Plants > Peat moss > Unclassified | place: USA... | reverse complement strand
TTCGATTGAGATGAGGTTTAAAGAAAGTTGTAGCTCTCGTCAAGAGCTTTCCAATGGTATGTCGCACGCCACTTACAAACAAGGAAATTGGGGGCAATTCCCGACTTTTAATGGTTGGGAATCTAATCGGCAATTTGACTCCCAACCCTTCTTTTGGTCATAACTTGTGTTTGAAGTGTCCAAATGGTTCATGAAAGCCCATTTTGTACATTTAAATTCCAAGAGCTTTCCAATGATATAAATAACTCTTCAATTCATTGACTTTTGACCCTTGCAATCACTCTCTGAAAATTTGGAAGTCCATCGGGACTCCAACTCCCAAAGTGGAAGCTCCTTTGGGAGTGTGAGGGTTCATTCCCTCGCATTTCCCTACACTCCCGGGAGCATGCGGTGTGATTCCCATGCTTGCTTCTTGGCCCATAACCTTGCAAGCCTTTGTTTTGGTCGTGAACCTAAGGCTAGGGTTGTGGCACCAAGGCTAGGGTTGCGATAATTATAAGTTAAATTAAATTTTTACAATAAATTTCTAAATAAAATGGAATATATTTTCAAATAAATTTTCTTTAATATATGAAAATAAACAAAAGACCAATAATCACAAACCTTCAACATCCAAGAGTAAAAGTAAGAACCTTCAACATTTAAGAGTAAGAGACTGAACCTTCAACATCCAAAAACAAAAGTAAGAACCTTCAATATCCAAGAATAAGAACAAGAACTTTCAACATCTAAAACCAAAAGTAAGAACTTCGAACATCTAAAAGTCAGAGTAATAACTTTTAACATCAAAAAGCAAAAGTAAGAACCTTCAACATTCAAAAGTATGAGCAAGAACCTTCAGCATTCAAAAGAAACAACAAAAAACTTCAACATTAAAAAACAAGAGCAAAAACCTTCAACCTTTTTAAGAGTAAAAACAAAAACTTTCAACATCCAAAAGCAAAAGCAAAAACCTTCATTTTTTTTAAGAACAAGAATAAGAACCTTCAACCTCCAAAAACAAAAACAAAATCCCATAAGCATAAGTGCATGAAGGTCATTAATGCATTGGGGCAAATTTGTTGATGTATTGCCATATGTCATTTGCTTAAGGGTTTTTCGCCCAACTTTCAAAATTTAAGTTGAAATACAATTGCATATTAGTTGCAAACAAGTTGAAATGTCATATATATTAGGTGGTGGAAATGTATACATGTGGCATGATCGTATGTGTTACTTAAGGCCATACATTTGTTGCAAAATAGTTGTTGATTAATAGCTAAATTTATCCTAATTGTGATGTAGTCGTTACATGCAAATAAGGTGTAATTTGTCAACAAAGTTAAACATTGTTGATTATAATGTATATATAGTGCATACATTATATTGTATAAATATACATCTTGTAATTAATTTACAATTATGATACAATTCTTTGATTTTTTGATGTGGCATTTTATTTATTAATTTGTCGTATTTCCATGGGACAATTGTAATGTAGTTGTATATTAGTTGTTTTGGAGCTTTAGTTTTAGGGTAGTCTAGTTGTTGTAGGCAAAATTTCTCATAATGTGAAAAAAAATTTATGCAAACAAAGAACGTCAATTTGTTTTGAGTTTTCTTCCAACTTTTCAATATCTAGTTTCTGGCAATGGCCAACAAAGTGTAGCATTTTAGCAACACATTGCTGATCACTACAACAAACACAAGCTTGCTAAAGGCACATAATGACTTACACATAGTTTACGAACAAAATGGGGTGCCATAAAACATGACGTAAAATTTGTTGGGTGTTATAATTATGTACTTGTTTTGAATGAATCTAAGATTACCTTGGAAGATGTTCTTTCAAAAGCTTTGGAGCTCTACAAGTTCAAGCACCCAAATAATGTTTCAATTCTATTTTTGCATTGTTGGCTTTTGTTGAAGGAGATGCTTCAATGGTCAGATTCCATGGAGGCAAAGAATCCCCCCCCCCTCCCCCCCCCACCTAAGTGTGAAACCCTTGACCAAGATTTGACATAAGTTGAAATGGAATAATTGCATGATTATGAAGTAGTGTAGCAAAAGTGGTTATCACAAACTTTTATGTCGACCACAAGGTTCAAGGGCATCAAAGGAAGATCAAAAGAATGCGAAGTTCAAAGAATGTGTTTAGCGTGCCCAAGTAAAAACTATTGTAGACATGGTAACAACCATGATGAAGAAGGTAGAAATTTTGGAAAACCGTGTAGTTTTCCAATTGTTCACAATGCTTGAAGATCTAGTCACAACACCTAAAACACATGAGTATTTGTTGTTGTGGAGGTGTGAGGTGCTTAAAGGCTTTGGCATCGGGTGGGCACATTGCATATTCCAAGTGATGTAGCTATTGTTGATACCAACAATATTACGGCTACACCATCATCATTACATCCTTAGGTAGAATCAATTGGACCCCCTCCATGCATCATAGTCAACATAAAACAACCAAATAGTAGAGACTATGCATGCATTTGATGTTTCATGTAACATGCAACAAACATTAGAATCATACACTGTTAACATGGTTGATGCAATTTGGGTTCTAGATTGAAATCTAGAATGCAAATTTGAAATCCAAGACAATTTAGAATTGAAAGTTCTAAATCTTTCAACATCTTTTCATGCTCCTTCTTGCATTTGGGCAAAATGTTGCTATTTTTGGTCTTGGGGTTCATGTATGGATTGCATGAACAAAACAACTCCAAGGGGGGCAAATTCCATCTGCCAGTAAATAATAGCATGTATAAAATGTACCATCACCATGAAGCCAACTTTTTCACCTCTTAACAATTTTGCTACAAAAGGTGACTTGTCAAGGACATTAACATTATTGCTTCCCTGGGCAAGCCAAAAAATGTGTGCCATATCCACAAAAATTGATTGTTAATAGCTTACGGATGATGCTTCTTGTCTTTTCTTTGTCTTGAAATTGACCTTGCCATGCCATTGGGCAATATTTCCAAGACCAATGCATACAGTCTATTGAAGCAAACATGCATGGAAATCCTCTTTCTTTGTTGATCTTCATTTGTTTTTTGACATTTGCTAGAGTTGGTTGTTTCAAATAATTGGACTCAAGACATGTTCAAATAGCGTTCACAAAACTTTTCAAGCCCTCAAGTGCATTGGACTCACTTGATGTACAATACTCGTTAGTATAATATGTTTCCACACCATATGCCAACATTTTGATTGTAGATGTGCACTTTTGGATGCTTGAGAGTTCTAAAAGCCTAGTAGCATCTTTCTTTTGTGAAAAATAAGAATCATACACAATTATTACTTCGATAATTTTGAGAAACAATTTTTCGAAAAAGACATCTGAAAAATTTGTCATTGTAAATAGGCCACATTGCAAAGTAATCATGAAAATTTGAATGTGACTGACCTCTCTACCTCTTTCCACATTTGGTGTGCGCCCAAGTTTGCTGCCACCACGACTCTTGTGCGATTCATTTAGATTTTTGCCTAGTTGTTCAACCAAGACAACAAAAATGATTTGCTCATCAGTATCATCTTGCAACTCATCTCACAATTGGGCATTGAGGTTATTTTGCATTTGCTTCCAATGCTCTATGAGTTCATGCGACCAAAACCACGGAGCTACGAATTCTAAACAAGTTTAGATGCTGGGGTTAAACTTAGAGAAACAAGGCTATGGCAGATGAAATTGTGATGCCTGCATGGGAAACCAAAGTTGTGATGCTCCCACATGAAACATTGAATAGCTGGTGTCATGTGACTTTTGGCACTCAAGTGGCACTGTGGATAAGAAAATGCCGGGCTGAATTTTGCACACATAGTGGGGTTTGAAAACCGGCCACATAAATTTTTACACCAAGAGCTCGGCACATGGGTCTGCATATTGCCATTGCTGAGCGATTTCTGGCTTTCCCGGTGGAGATGCTCTGACTAAGTTAATGATCACTGTTGTGGATAACTGGAGTGTGAGTGTGCCATTTGCAGGAGTGAAAGGATAACTATCTGCTTCAGTATGCATTCAGCAGGTACTGTTGGCTGAGAAGTCTTTCTTTGTGAGTGCAAGCCTCAAACATTGTGTGGGTGCAAGCATATTGAGTATGATAGCATAGAGGAATTCATGGTTGTTTTGGTGAAGGGCTGTCCTCCCTTATAGGAAAAAAGGGTTTATACTGTGACAAACCTAGATGCTTGAATCTTTGTATTATTAGTCCAGTGGCATGATAAGTTAAAGAACTTCCTACCTCAACTGAGTTGTCTGTTTGGTATTCTGTAGACAGGTTGTGAGTCACTGGATAGCTGAGAGTATGTTCCTCCTCACTTCATTGTTGAGGCAGCATCTCAACACCTGTTCATACCTTATGTAATCCGATGCCAAGTGTACTTTCTTGGACTTAGATGAATGTGGACAGGGGAATTATATATCAATCAATTTGCCTCTCTTAAATACTTATGGCTTTTGGGCACAGCATATTCATTGTTGCAAAGCTAACATTGCAAGACATATGGGCTCCTGGGTCCAAATCCAAACGAATTTAACATTGCTCGGACAATGGAAGATATTTAACCAGTTGCAATTTTCTCTGCAATAATGTAAACCAGGTGTGCGTGTGTCTTTGTATTGATACCTGTATGAAGTTGTATGCTGCCTTGATTGGAAGGGGTGACTTCTTTCACCATTGTAGACATGAAATGTAAGCAAAAATAATGCATGTTTTCCAGAAAGACTTAGAAGCAGTGAGATGTGCAATTTTTTTGAGAAATCAATTAACCTAGTGATGTCTAGGTCCATTAGCATTTTCCATGACAATTGAGGATGAATTACTGGAATAAAGACAGACAAAAGATAGATGAATACAGTACTGAATCATCCTCTTTCATAAAGAGGAGAAATAATCTTGTACTTTACCATATAATGCTCTACATAAATCCCAAGTATCCTAGACTTTGTACCAAGTTGATCTTGACAAAGACTTATCAGTGAGAGCCTTCTAAATGCATTGCATGTTATAGGCAGTATTGAGCACTAACCAAGAATCTGTCTGATAACTCTAGTTTCTAACAGCAGTGAAAACAGTAGATTTGACAGTCCATCAAGGCTACAAAACCTATCTAACAGAAACGGATTCCAAAGCCCAAGCAGCCTCAGCAGATAGCTCTTGAGCAACCAGCAAGAACTTCCCAACAATTACTATTGCATGTACAAAACACAAAGTCAGAAAGCAAAATGTATGTTATTAATAATCAAAGTTTGCTGGCATAGCTGCCACACCCTTATCCAACCTTCCTAGTGGCTACTAGACAGATATTTCACTTAAACTGAAAAGACATTAACCATCCCAATTCTTTGTTCATGTCACAAAAACAGAGACCTACTAAACCGTGATGCTCCATCATCTTAACCTGATGTACACCACAATCCAATAAATTTTGTGACAGAAGTCACATTGGCAGTCCTCCCAACTCACCAACAAGGAAGGATTCATTATTGAGACTGCCGAATTTCAAGCAGTGGAACACAGTACTATGTGAAATGCAGATTTGCCTTTAGTATTGCTTAAGACTTTTCAGAGACTAAACCAAATCTAGATGTGCCTTATATCCTGTGTCAGCTCCATCATATACACACCTCCTACCTCATTTGGTGAGTACTTAGCAGACCCCCAAACAAGGACAACCACACTAATGCAAGCGCAATCCTTGCTTCCATAGACCGCCTAGAACGGGCAGTATAATTGAAGGGAGGGAGGGAGCAGGTTGCAGCTGTTAAAAACAAATACTCGTTCACTATACAGGTTAGTCAAGCCATGGTTCAGCACATCGAGCTGCACCCATACTGAATGTGGAGTCAGCCATCACACATTCATGGATGGAGAGACATGATGCCAATATATACCACCTGAGGTAGTAGAAATGTGGTTTAAGACTGAGCCCCACATCATGGCACTTCTTAACTCAAGTTCCACACCACAAGAAGCTAATGGTGGAGATGCATGCAATGAGCACCACAGATCAGAAAAATGATAGAATCAATCTCTGTCAAATGGAGCTCCCCCCTTGTTCACTATTTTAGCAACTTGGGGCTGCAGTGGGCAGCATATAAACTGCTATCCTTCTGCAATAACATTTTTGGTTTGCCTGGCCCCTAGATCATCAGGTTTTCACATGCCTCCTAGACCACAGGAAGCAAGTCTTCAGGCGAGTAAAGTTAAGGGTTGCATTTAACCCTAAACTGCCAAGCAGATTCCAGACCTCTTGAAGTCTGGATGTGCAATTTCTTTGCACAAATTAGTTGTGTTAGACAGTGATATGGAATTGAACCAAGCCTTCATCGCAAGCCACCCCCTGGGTGACTGGTATTCTGAAGCTTTCTGTCAGTAACCAACATATGAGGTCACAGCTAGGAGTGTACAATCTCAGAAGCTGGCCTCATCTGCCATTTGCCCCTATCCTCAAAAACAATTGATATGGAGCATCAGCATGTGTTATACATCTGCAAAAATCATATACACCATCAAGGTCAGTCCAAGTACAATACATTCAAAATGAGGATGAAACATTATCAGATTCTACATAGACAGACTGACAGACAAAAGTGCCAATATATTTCCCTGGAAGTCAACAATTACAGAGCAACCCTTTTTCAATGATTTGCAACCCTTTTCCAACACTTTTCCATGCGACTTTTCTAGGTGAGTGCGAACAACAGAAACAACAGGCATGGAGAAGTCACCTTTTAGCCAAAGTTGAAGCCGCCAGATGGAACACTGGGTTGGTTACCACCAAAATTGAAATTGCTCTGTGCTTCATCTGCAGCAGAGGTCACAATTTGATCTTCATCCTCCTCCAGCCAATATGTCTCCAGGATCTTCACAGCCTTCTCATAGATCTCATTGTTGTCATGGGTTTGCAGGTTCTCAATCTTCTCCAGACCTTCAGCCTCATCAATGTAGCGTGCATATAGGTTGATAGCATTGCTGTTACCCAGGTCCTTCTCGGCCTCTCCAACCTTCAGTATATTCTCAAGGCCTTCAAGAGAGACTGTGACAATTCTTGGATCTGGGCATGTGAGAAGATCAGACAGTGGCTTGATGCAACCCTGATTGACAAGGTACCTACAATAACAAGTGAATCAGTATCAAATGGTCCTTGGCATTAGGTAGAAATCTAATTTATTCTGCAACTATAGTTCCTTGGATTGGGAGATGATTACAGACATCTAACTAAAAACCACTGCCCTCACACCATGTTATTGACCAGACTAGCCTGCATTGAATGATGTTCCTATAGACAAAGAGACTTCTAAGCAAGTCCAATCCTCTCGTGCATTTGCAGCTGGAACTAGTGGGAAACTTACTTAATCTGCTCATGAGTACCCCCTGAAGTAGCATTAGAGATAGCCCATGCAGCCTCTTTCTTGATGTCAAACTCAGCAGTTGCAAGCAATGAAACTAATGGTGGAATAATGTTTGCATCAATAATAGCCTGCAATTCAAGAGCACATAAGAAACATTTTGAGCTGGGAAATGAAGTCATTATGGACAAGTCCAGTTGTCCAAACTGCAGTAACAAATGCAATAGGATGAATAATCAGGATAGCTCATGTCTGCTGCTCAGTGATGGTACTCACAGGAAGGGCAACCTAATGCAGAAAAGCCCATACCTGGATTTGATCCTTGTTGCCTGCAGTGATGTTGGAGATGGTCCAGCACGCCTCCTTCTTTATGCTTTTCTTGTGATTATGGGTGAGAAGTGCCAGCAGACATGGAAGAGCTTGATTATTAATGACAAACTGGTCCACCAAAATGCCAAGTGTTACAACAATGGAAACACAGAAGAAGAGAGACAGATACAATGTCATTCTAGAAAACTGAAAAATCCTATAAAGTTTCTCCAAAGAAAGCTCACAAGAAAAATGATGGTGGAGTATTTGAAGGACCTGAGTCTGGAGATCATCCCCAGTCACAATGTTGCCAATTGTGCGAAGGGCAGGAATGAGGACTGATGGGGATGGATGACTGCTAGAAATACCAACACACCAACATCAATTCATTCACCAAATTTGATCCAACAACCCATGCACAGTGTGATCAAAAACCACTTGGTGACAACAGCAAGTAGACAGGTAGGCATCATGAACATGCAAACAAGTGACTGCTCCAAACACTCATGTTTCAAAGATGAGAAACGACAGCCAGAAATGAGATGATTTTTCTAAGAAGGACAAACAATGCATGGCATTGAGATAAGCAAGGAGACTAACAGCAAAAGCTCCACTAGACGATGGCAAACCCCAGCTTCAATGACAGCTTGGATCTTGTCATTAGTTCCATCAGACAGATATGATAGAGCCCAGCAAGCGTCTGTGAGCACCTCCTCATCATTAGAGTGAATGAGACGCTCCAATGCAGGCAGTGCAGGCTTTGACTGGACATCAAACCAGACTTGAAACAATTAGTAGTTCAGTCATCCAAATGAAAACATATTATAGGTGGTGAAAGGTCAATACCGATACAAAGTCAACCAGGGACCACACCATGATGACAAGCTCCAGTAATGATCAAACAGGGATTGCAACTACATTGACTGAGAAGATAGAGCAGACGTTACCTGCTCAAATGGAGGTTGTGGTTTGCCTCGACAGAAGTTAGAAAGCGTCCATGTTGCATTTCTCAGCATTGAAAGTTTTGCATTATCTGTGAGCTGTGCCAGAAGGGGCATCAAAGCACCATTACTGAGAACAAGGTCCCTGCATTTTGGAGAATCACCGGCAACATTCCCAAGAGCCCATACTGCCTGCAGACAAGACACTTCAATCCCGTGGTTAGCATGAGAAGAACAAACTCCAAGATAACATTCCTCAGATTTGTAAACCAACTGATATATGGTTTCCAGAAGAACAATAATCAAAGAAAATATGAGCTACTGAGAACAGTATAAAGAATTAACAAAGCACCCTGGTGTAAAATTCTCAAAAGCTAGGACTTTGTTCACAACAAGGGAAAAAAGAACCTTGGTAAATTGCACCGAAACCCCAAAGACATTAGATTATAAAAAAGTTCTACATACTGCACAAGATTCACAAATGTACCTGCTCACGAACATCATCACTGGGTGAACTGAGAAGCTGAACAAAAATTGGAACAGCACCATGTTCAATAACAACCCGCGTATGTTCCGATGTGCCAGATGCAATATTGGTCAATGCCCATGCTGCCTCAAACTGCATTCAAAAGCCCTCAATGATTTATAGTATATAACAGAGCCCTCAACCTTCCAATATAAACATGTCTGGAAGATTCGATTTCACTGTGAAATGGTAGATGGTCAAACTTGTGAATAATAAATGGTAAGAAAGCACTATGAATATATGTTGCAATCACATGCATGACACAATTGGAAGGTTAATGACAATCAATCACCTGCAGCTGTGGAAAGTCACTTCTCACTAAGAACTCCACAAAACGAGGTACAACACCTGCTGAAATCACCTCCTCAATAGGAGGGCTCCGTTCTGCACAGACACACAAAGTTCCCATGGTGAAGTAACCAAAGATGTTGCTAAAAACACAACAGGAAACCTCCAAAATTTCCCAAACATTGATCTACTACTGTAGGTAGGCTAAATTCGGGAGAGAACTTTGAAAAAGACGGGAACCATACCAATGGAAAGAAGCTTCCGGAATTGTGTGGTAGCTTCGAGTTGGGTTGATGGATCTTCGGAGTAGACTCCAGATATCATGGCTGGGAGGCTCTCCAATTGCTGCATAGAAAAAGAAAAACAGCGAAGGAGGAATACTCTTCAGAGTCCATCATCGAAGTTGAGACAAATATGACATACCAGAAACCCTAAAATATCAGCATGATCCATGCTAAACGAAAAAAGGAGCCTGGACGATCCGAGCCAGATGTCCCCCAACAAAAGAAAAAAGGAAACCCTTAGTGCGGCAACCATCTCTTCTTTCTTGCTCCTTGGTTTGTTGCGTACCTTTTTCTCAACGGACACAGTTTGGGGTGCGATAGGTAAATGCTGTGCAGGCGTACCCTCCCTCCGTTTCTTAAGAAGGTTCTCGTCCCTCTTGCTCTTACGGATCTCCACCATGCCATCTTCTCTCTTCCTGCGGGCTTCATCTGCGTCCACTGCCAGCTTATAACCCTTCTTCCGCACCTCCACTCTGGCGTTCGGCCTGAGAGACATCTTCGGCTTAAGGATGTAGTATAATACGACCTCACACACGAACTGATCCCAACAATATCACAGCAGCAGCAACAACAACAACAACAACTCGCAAACACAAACTCCCACAGAAGTAGTAGAAGCCCGAACAAAACCCTCCGACCACAGCACACAGTAGTAGTACGGCGAAACAAACGAAAAAGAAGGAACAGAATGTTTTAAGTTTAAAAAGAAAAAAACGCAGCGATTGATTTAGGAAGAAGAAGCTGTAGACAGCAGTTGGAAAGCAAGGGATGGATAGGGACTAAAAAAAAGCGGAAAAGGAGACGAAGAAGATAAGTGCTTCAGATCTGGATCGTAAAGCTCTGCGCCCCCAGATCCTGGTCCTCGTCGTCCTCCTGGTGCGAAAGCAAATGCCGTCTGGCAAGCCGGGAGAGACGATTCTTAACCTCTGGCTGTAAGTAACTCTTGTTAAGTTCTTCCTTAACTCTAGTCAAACCTGCCCTTGCCTAGGTACCTATTTTCTTTCGACGCGTGAGAGAAGCACGACCAGATCAACTCCCTTGAACTAGGTTTTATTTAAATTTTTATTTGTTTTTATTTTTAAAAAAATTAATTAAAAAATTTGGTCGGTTTATCTAACTCCTTGTGGATAACAATTTTGAAATCTACCTCCACACGGTTTTTTTTTTTTTTTTTTTTTTTTTTTTTTTTTTTTTTTTTTTTTTTCTTTTTTTTTTTTAAAAAAAACCCTATTTTTTTTTTTTTGGATGATAAAAAAAAAATTTTTTTTTTAAATATAAGCATTAATTATAAT
>Ga0116228_10005861_pt1 | contig 10977 bp, 10 predicted proteins | sample S1TSphfallax_2_FD_89694 | JGI IMG/M metagenome (GOLD analysis project Ga0116228, IMG submission 89694) | Host-associated microbial communities from peat moss isolated from Minnesota, USA - S1T2_Fc - Sphagnum fallax MG | ecosystem: Host-associated > Plants > Peat moss > Unclassified | place... | reverse complement strand
ATTCTTTTTCCTTTCCACCAACCTAAAAATGACATGACAAATTCCAATGTTTTTTTCCCTTTTCATGAAATTTTCATAAATTTTACTTAATTATAACATTCACATGAATATTAATGAATTCTTGTGTTTGTTATTTTATTGATTTTAGTTGAGATATGAAAGTTGTTGGGAATGTTGTTTTTTTAATATTGTGTAGTTTGTTTCCTAGAAAATATTTCTTGTAATTCCTAATGCCTAATGAAATATAATATTACAAACGCTAATTAGATCCTTTTTGCAACATGTTCCAACTGTGCTTAATAATTATTTCCCATGGCTTTCACTTTTCCTATTAAGATCTCATCACAAAAAAAATCACATGATTTAACTAATGCAAAACATGGATTGCATATCCTATCATTGATCTCACACTTATATCCATGTTCCAATGTGCTTCTTCTGACCTTGGATCTAATTGTTGTCCTTTTCTTATTTACATGAGCCTATGACCCTATCATGTTATGCCATGTTCCACCCTTTTTTTCTCCAACTTTTTTTTGGATTTATGCACATGGTATAGACATGCAACTTTGTTTATGTTAACTTGACTACCAATTCTAATATGATATTCCTATTCTTTTAATGTCCTACCACCACCGATCTATAAATTTTTTTGGTGTCTATTCATTCCTTTTTCTTGTTCATTTGTCCTTCCAAAAGTTAATCTTTTTCGAATGAAACATAATTTTGTTTTCGAATGGGTTTTTATATTTTCCTTCAATTTTTTGTTTATTTCCAAACATGTACCACATTTATGTAATTCACATAATGTATCAGAGGTTGTTGAAATTTTAGGTTGGTTCTCCATTTAAATAGCTTTCAAAGTGATCACCCTATCCCCAATTTTATTTTCTAAACCATATTCCATCAATAAACAATATACTTGGCTACAAGCACATGAGTTTTACAATTTTAATTTGACGTTTGTTAGTACATTGCTTAACTTTCTTGTTTGTGGTTTTAATTGGTATGATTCTTTGTCTAATTTCATATTCAATTCGCTCCATGCTTGGATTATATTTCCCCGATTTCTTCTCATGTTCCTCCAAACCCTTGAAATTTTACCCTAGTGTTTGATTTTGCTCTTGTTTATTCAAATCCCTTTGAACTCCCTCACTACTTCTATGCCCTTTGTAACATGGCAACATTTCATGCACCTTGATGTTCGAACCTCACCATCATGGTAGACAATTTAGGGACGATCGTTGTCTTTGAACATTGTCTATGCATTATGTTTTTTCTTTAGTTAGGTTCTTTACATATATCTAAAAATGTCTTGTATGATTTTAATAACTTTGTTTCAAGTTCTTTGTACCAAATTCCTATGACATCCTCACAAGGAAATAATGGGTGGTTGGTTGTGGCCATTATTGCATTGTTGGTGATAACTTGACTCATAATTATCAGGAAACCATCCTTACAACAAGAACTATAGAATATGTGGTCAAGACTATGAAACAAGAACTTGAAATTAACGCATGCCTCCTAAAATGTGGCATTCTATTTTTAGACGCCACATTTAGATAATATAAGGTTTCCTAGACACTAAAAATAAAAAGTGAATGTTTTGTCTCAAAACGTTGTGCAGACATGTCATTGGAGGTGTTTTCATCGTACCTAACGTACCATGTCGCGTAAAACACCATTCTAGCTCCTTCACGCTCTTGAGTTTAACTTGCTAATCATTGGTCGTGACACGAAGTCCTTGGTCACTTCAGTGATGTGCCACTTTTGTGCGTGCTTCAAACGCGCAGAACAACCAGGGGCGAAATGCCAACGGACGGAGAACACCAAGTACTACTCGGCCCCATTCCGCAAGGAAAACTATGAAAAACACAATAGCAATCAACACCCTATTGAATGGGAGAAATACAAAAAAACTAGTAAGGAAAAAAAATGGAGTTTTTTAAAACAATGAAATCTTTTTCGAATTTATTATATTGTAGGGTATTTAAAATTATTTTTCATAGCTTATTATTTTCTATTCTAATTTTTTTTACGTTAAGTCATTATATTTTGTTTTAGATTATTTTAAGTTATTATACTTAGGATAAAATAATTTATAATAACATAAAGTAGAATGACCTTGAATAACTTAATGTATGAGTTGCAATAACATATATTAATTTAAAATAAAATAACCTAAGGTATAGCCTAAAGTTAGTTGAATAATTTAATTTAAAATAATTTAAAAGATTATAATAAACTAGTTAATATACCTTAAGGTAAAATAACACATAATAACTTAGGGTACAATAATTTATAATAGCCTATAATAACATAAAATGTAAGTTAGAATAACTAAAGTAGCTTTAAATAATATAGACTATATCATAAAGTGGCATACATAAAATATTACTAAAATTTTGAAATAAAATTATTTATTATTATAAATTGTAATAGTGAATTATGTTAACTAGTAATGAAACATGATGTTTACATAGTGATATTATAAATGAAATAATTTTCACCAGGGTGAAATCAGTAAAATGCAATGAAGTTATTTCACTTTTAAAGTCCCATAGTGATTTAAACTAGTAAATTGCACCTCATTTTGGCAATAATGAAATCATTATTTTTTCATGTTTCTCAATTGCATGCTTTAATTTATGGCTTGAAGTTTATTTGGAAAATTTAAAAAATTCAAAAATCTTAAAATTTTATATTCCTTATTAAATGGCCCCTTAAAAAATCGATAACATGAACTTTGGAAATTCATAATTAAATAGTATTTAATAAATTAATTTTAAAATAAATACCTAAAAACAATGATTTCCGAATTACCTTAGCAAAAAAAATCATAAGAAAAATCTCAAATCATGATTCAAATTTGTGTTTTTGACCATAAAGTTCAAGGAAAAAAACCAATGCTACATTCTTGAAACTTTTTCTAAATGCAATGATTAGGAACATCAAAATACACAATGTTTTGTTATATTATTAGTGGTGTGACACTCTTAGTGGTACCACCCGAGGATGGGCTTGCCGTAATTGGCTCTACCTATCACATGTAACACCTTGAAAAATCCTTCTTATAACTTTTTATTGTCTACAACCAATTACTTCCTTTTTTAATTCGTGCCTATTCCCTACAACAATACCTTTTAATTTGTAGGTGATTATTTTGATGGTTTCTTCCTCCTTATTGTACACCATCCAAGACTAGTTATTACCCTCCTATGGTAGTTAGTCCTTTAGTACTCAATAAGTTACCCAAAGGTTGCCTCATTACTTTTTGTCCTAAAAGGCATGCAAAATGTTTAACTCAAAGGGGCACTCTACTTGTACAATATCAACTACTTTATTTTCCATACTTTTTAATAGGATATAAATCAAGCCTCCTAAAATGTGGCATTCTATTTCTAAACGCCACATTTAGATACTATAAGGTTTCTTGGACGTCGAAAATAAAAAGTGAATGTTTTGTTCGGAAACGTTGCACAGACGTGTCATTGGAGGTGTTTTCATCGTACCTAACGTACCATGTCGCGTAAAACACCATTCCAGCTCCCTCACGCTCTTGAGTTTAGCTTCCTAATCACCGGTCATGAAACGAAGTCCCTGGTGACTTCAGTGATGTGCCGCTTTTGTGTGTGCTTCAAGCGCGCAAAACAGCCAGGGGCCAAACACGAGCGGACGAAGAACACCAAGTACTACTTGGCCCCTTTCCGCAAGGAAAACTATGAAAAACATAATAAGAGTCAACACCCAGTTGAATGGGAGAAATACAAAAAAGCTAGCAAGGAAGAAAAAATGGAGTTTTTTGAAACAATAAAATCTGTTTCGATCGAACGTTTCATCCGCACGAGTAGTGATATCCTCGAATTCATTGTGGATTGGAAGATTGTGGAAGACATCATTGCACAACTGTTTTTTCATCCTAACGACGACTTGGACGCGTTGTCCCTAGAGAAATCCATGGCGCTTTTCAAGAAAATGCTCGACACCACGACTTCATATTGCAACACCGTAAAAAATGTGAAACCATTTGAACTCGCTTTCGACACTTCAATTGGTTTGTTGTTTTGTCAAATGTCTGTTGTTATTGATCAGCACAAAGAGGTGTTTGGGAATGCAAAGTTGGTGGGCCTCAACGATCACATTGTCAGCCAATATGTCTATGTGGGTGTCCCCATCAATCTTCAACACATTCCAAACATCCTGAGCTCTCCTCGTGTGTAGTCGTTCGCGCTTGTTATTGATAGCTCCACACATCAATTTGTGTCGGACCTTGACATCCGAATCCGCGTTTGTCCCAATGGTTCCCTGGAAAATCTACACTTGATCACAATGCCCTTTTACGATCGTCATACTCCAAAGAACATTACTGCCATGATCTGTCACATTTTGGATGCGTTGTATGCATGTTGGCGATCTAAGATAATTGCTTTCAACACTGATGGCAAGAACACGATGATTGGGCAACACGCTGGTGTAGTAACACGAATTGATCACGAGTTTGAAACCAAGCTCATGTGCATCTGGTGTGCGCCTCATCAGATTGATCTCGTTGGGAAGGATGTCAGTCATTCTTTGGATGACGGATTGTTCTATAAAACCGCCCACGATTTCAGTGTTCATCTGCACCGCCAACAAAACTTGTAGCTGGAAATGGGTAGTACGTGCCCTAAAGATACCAATTGATGGATTTATCTCAAGCACATGTTATCTTGGATGCTTGAACATCGCCTTGGATTGTTGATTTGGATTGATGAGAAGAAACCCACTTCTGCATTAGATGACTCGTGGTGGCTGATGACGGTCAAGGTTTGGCCATTACTCGAACTCGTCAATGTCACCTTGGTAATCCTACAATCTCCTGATATCATTCTTTCGCAGCAAACATCAAAGATTGAGAATCTAGTCGGCCACTTGGCGGACACAATGAATATGGAATTGGTGGGTATTAATGATGCATTCGAAGCCATGCAGGCTTCAGAATTCATTGTTGTAGGTCAGTGGTGGGTAAAAATCGAAGATGTCTCACGCCATCTCCGCAACCAAGGATCGTGGGCCCACAATATGTTTTTGGGTTTGGATGCGGTTGATCAAACATTGATCTTGAAGGAGATTGCGCATTTCGGATTGAAACTAGTGCAAGGTATATTGTCTATTCAAGCTAAGCGCGACTCGAACAACGAGGCTACGCTCGATCTCGCTCCTCCTGTGATGTCGTTCAAGCTTGTTGAGATGGCACTGTGCGATTTTATCAATTCGGTTCTCGATCCATATGGAAGTCAATTGGCAAAGTTTTGGCCCGATGAGAAGATCGATCTCATTGAACGACATCAACAGGAACTCTTCAATGCTTACAAGAGGAAACCCGACTCCAAGCTCCTCATTGATAAGCAAGATCATACAATGTTCTTCAATACGGGATGGGATGATTTGAAGGGACGCTTTGAGCATTTGCGAATGTTCTGTGGTGGATTGGCAAATGCTTTCGCCAACACAACAAGTGTTGAATTGGATTTTAGCATTCTGAAATGGGAAAAAGATGACTTTTGACAGTCAATGATGAACTTAACATTGGAGGGCATCTTTCAAGCCAAGCAACGTCGTGTTGTGATGGGAATTCCTCTTTCGACTGGTTCAATGACAGCGTTGGGGCCCAATAGAACGAGCAACTGACACTTTTACAACTTACATCATGAAATTTGATTAAATTCGAGGCAATTTGCCACTTTTTATTTATTGCCAATTTTGAAGAATTTTGGACTTTGAATTTAAGCTAAAAGCGGTAAAATTGGCATTTGCCATATCTTAGGAGGCCTAAATTAACAACACTTTCCCTTAATGTTTAGATGTTCTTGTATCCTCTATTTTCATTGAATTGTTTTATTCCTCTTCAGGTAAGGACTTGACACCCCTTCCCACGTCAATGAAATTGTTAAAAGGCATTTTTCAATTTGATGTTTTTTTGTTGTCAAAGCCATCCACCCATGTGGGGAGTATTTACTCTATTGTTTCTTGCTTACATATGATGGTGTTGTTAAAACAAACCTCGAACGAATTGTGAACTTTGGATTATGAAAAGATCCCTCCACAAAAAGTCTAATTCTTATCAAATGTTTTTAATGGGGACATCTTGTTTGAATTGTTGCGAATCCATTTGAATGCTCACACCCTTCCCAAATGCAAGGAAAATGGACAAAAAGTACAATGGCCATGCTTGGTGTAAGTTGGTCACAACCAATATAAAAAATTTGTTTGGGTTTAGTTTCAGGAAGGCTCATTGATTGGGTCACTTACGATGTGTGTTTGATGTTCGTGAGAACTTTATGCACTTTGCCACACTTGCAATGAAACATTCTAGTGCGATGAGTGTGCTCATATTCCAGCTTTAAGTCAAATGACAATGATTCCATCTACTTCCTTGCTTGGATGCAAATTCTATCATTTTCTTCCCTTCTATGTCACCGATTGTGGTAGGCAAATCTATTACGTTGTGCATAGACTTCAATCCATGTCAAAAACGACAATTCATCTTGGTGTTCACAACCATCCTATTGCGGATGGAAAGTGTCAAGTGTTTATCAAGGAGGCTAGAAGGTTAATCACAGAGGAGGTGGATCACACGCCTGATGTAAAGATCTCTTCAATTTCCTTCAATGCTAGAAAGAGCTTCTTCGTGAGTTACTTGCTTGATGATTCTAAGGATGGCACATTATAGTTCCTCAAGGGTGAGCAATTGGAACAAATCTAGGACAAGTTATGTGAACTTAGCTCTCCCAACATTCGTAACGTTGTTGCTTCTTTTAAGCATCATTCAGGAGGTGGTTATATTGATAACATACTTGAATTGGAGTCTAAAAGTTGGTATGACTACATCCAGGAGTGTTATTTCTCAGGACAAGTTCATGGACAAAAGGTGTTCATGTTTAAGATGTCAATAAATGGTGTCAAAAGTGGAATCAACCTCATCACACGAATGTGACCTAAAGGGGATTTGTGGAACACTTGGATCAAGTTTGATCATGTGAACTGTGTTGCTGGTTGGACAACTATGGCTTGTCATGTGTACGATCTTTTGTATTGTAAAGGGTTGACCATAGCAATTTGTGATATGCAATTTGAGGACACTGAAACTCAACAACTTATGTGGACAAAGCTTAATCAAACGATGTTGAAACACATGTTTCCAAAATCTAATTTCCAAGGATTCATGGCTGATAATGCACAAGCCAATTGGAATGTGGTCATAATTGTTTATGGTTTGGGGGACCCTTTTATTAAAATGGTTGATGAGGAGCACATTTGTTTATTCCATTGGACTCAATCACTCGATAAACACACTAAACAACTGATTAGACCTAAGTTACAAGATGAACACAATGTTCTTTGCCACAAATATAAGAATGCCACATCCTTTGGGGATGTTGATAATCATTATGTTTTAATTCGTTCTTGGTGGCTTTCATTTGGGGTTGCTTTTGAGGCAAGTGTCCATAAGCTTAGCAACTGGTTTAACTTTTGGCATTTTCGTGTCAAACAATGGGGAGTCTATGTGAGTGCTTCTTCTGTGAACTTCCTATGACTTCCATTTTCACTCAACTTCCACTTGCAATCTTTTTCCTTCTCCATTGTAACATTTCAAATTTTTTTTATGTTTCTTTTCTTTTGATTTGCAGAAGTTTAACAATGAAGAGTGGGTGGACATGCCCACTTGTAATCTAGCTGAAACTATGCATAACATTTGGTAGTAACAATCAGGAATTGTGGCACTTGTCTATACACATCAACATTTGACGATTATGTTTGGTTTTCATATAGTCTACATTGTATAAATAATATTTGTGAGGGGTCCAACTAGTCACGGATTTGATAGGAATGAATTGTTGGTGAAGAAGGCCCAATGGTCTAGTGATCCTGCTAGATTAATGGTCGTTGTGGCAAATTACATGTTTGGATTTTCCTTCTCTTATTGCATTTTGCACCTCAAGGGGGAGGAGGTTTCTGGGTTTGCCAAGCGACCCACTAATTATCCTCCTAATGCAAACTATGATTTTCATCGTCTTGACCATGTGAATTTCTTTCATCCATGAGTAATAGTTCCTACAATTCAACCCAATGTTGTTGGGAATGTAGGCGTGCATCAATCGCCATGTTGTTCCAATGTTTGTTTACCTTTGGTATCTCGAGGTGGCTTGGAATTGAAGGAAAATATTTGTGTTGATGGCCAATGGTAGATTGAACGTTGCCCACCCAGTTAAGTAGTTTGATGTTTTGTGTTCCAGAAAACCATGAGCCTCAAATGAAAAACAAATATCAACCTTTACAAATTTGTAAGTGGAACTTTTGCTCCATGTTACTTAGGGTTTTGGGTACAATTTCATACCAAATCATTGGAACACCATATGCATCGGTTTTGTCCCTATGATTTGAACCATTATGTCAATGGGACAATGTGAAAATATGTAATTCCTAGGCCTTCAATTCCAACCAAATGGCCCATCCAAAAAGGTATTGATTTAACTCAAAAGGAAGTAACAACTCTAGAAGAAGTGGGGTTTTCCTTTGACCATAATCATGTTCAAAGTTTATTTGGTTCCCAATCATCTAGTTCAAGAATTTCATATGTGCCTGCTATGAATGCCCGTAGCATTGTGCAACCAATTGATGTAAGTTGTTGGCCCACAACTCATGGTGGCAAGAAGGTGAGATGACCTTCCATCTTCAAAATAACACAATAGCACACCAACAATTGCCAGGCTTGCATCCTACTTACCCAATGCACTGTTTCCCCTGATGTTGATGTCCTTTCACCTAAGTATGGATGAATTTATAATATTTTTTCATATGACCAAATATATGATGTGACTATGGAAATTTCCCTACATGTTCATGTGTTTACTTTGTCAAAATGTTGGTAGGTTCTTTGGGTGGTCATGGGGTGTACGTGCATTGTAAACATGTGTATCACGTCTTGCAGATAGTCATGTTTTGTGGGCTCACAAAAGAGTTCATTCATCACTACACATGGAGTTGGAATGACATTCAACATTTGTTGACATGTTCTAAAACTTTTGAACTCTTGTCATAGTACATCAAAATCTCATACATAAACCTCATTGTAGTTGGAGCTAGTTGGACTATGTAATAAGTTTAGATATTAGTTTTGGCCCATTCGTTTTGTTCTCCACTTTGTAACTTTTCAATCATTGTAAAGTGATGTTTATTTATGTATAATACTTTGGCCACTTCAACACATCTATGTCAAATATTTAATATATTTTGACAAGTTAATTTTATCAAATACTTTTCAAGTATCCAATTCCCACCCATTTCAACATTTTTGAAAATATTGTGTAATTATTGTCCAAGAGCATTAAAGATTTGAAGCATTGTTTGCACTAGGGATGATAAAATGCATTAGGTCAAATTAGCAAAAATGTTTTCAAACATTCAAACAATGTTATTCTTGATGGCTTTCTTGGACAGACCAATGTTCAAAATCAATGAGTCATTGTTCATTTTAGAACAAATCATGGATGTGATGTGGCAAATTATTCCATGACTTGTCAAAAAATATTTTGTCACATCATAGAATATTCTATGACATGGTAGAATATTCCACCACATCACATAATAATATCCATGTGACAAAAGAATATACTAAAAATATTCCACGACATTACATGGAATATGCTTTAAGATTCCTTTCTTGCTCACATGAGCAAGTTCACCTATTCATGTTTGCTCACCCATTAGCGTTGTTGGCAAAGTCAACCACCAATGATTAGTTTTTTAATATGTACATATGTGATAACAATGTTTTGTGTCCTCCCCCTCTTTCAAGTGAACAAACTAGTCAAACCATACAGAAAAACAATGTGACTTCACACAATTTGTTACATTGTTGTTTAATCAAAGTTCGTTAGGGGATATTTAATGTTTTTTTTTCCCTTCCATTGGTTGAGTTGCAACCATTAAACCATTTCCACCATTGGCATTATAAGACCCACCAATAATGTTTAACTAAACTATTTGCAAATGAAGTCGTTTTCATATTTCAATTTAGAAGTTTGGCATTAAAAAAGAACTTGTAGGCTTGAGGACAATCTTTAAATGAAAATCAAATTCATCCGTGATAATCATATTATACAAAATCAGACACATATATGATGTCTACTACAATCTACATGTCCCAAAGTCGTGAAGGATTTTGTCATTTGAATGATTGTTTAATATGATTACAAGACTCCAAATGCCCACTCAACATCATTTTTACATGCTTATTGTTGTTTTGCAAAATGATGCCTCTTCTTTCCTTGAGGTTCATGAATGGTTCTCACAAAAGATGTTCCATTTGGGATAAATGTCATCCACTAATAAGTAGTAATGAGGGTATTTCAATGCCATTCATGTAAAAAAAATTAAACTCATTATTTGCACCAAACAATATGTTAGCACAACAAGTGGGTTCCTATCCAAAACAGTACCAAATCCACAAGCTCTTGGAAGCAATGGCTTCAAAGATGAAGGAACTATTATTATCTTTGTTGTTGAATTGATGTTGTTAACCAATGGGACAAATCTTCCAATTGTAATGCATGCAATTTAAGGAAGCAATTCTTTTTGGAAACCTTAAATAACAACATTGATTTCAAACTAACATAAAAAATTGGCCTCAATATGCGATTTAAGGTATTGATCCTTGAAAACTTCATGAATCATGAGTGCATATTTTTTGAATGACATGATGGTCATGTTTTCTTCAAAGTGCTAATATCCATCACGAACATTAGTAGAATGCCTAGAAGCCATCATGCAAATTGTTATTGTGCATTTTTGGAATGATGGCAATTTCATCTGGTTATAAACACACTTTTGCACAAAAAAGGAATCATGTGATATCACCAAAACCACTAAGCACAAAAACAAACTACTCCACATGTGATATCATTGTTTGAACAACTTTTCATCGTACATGTGTTT
>Ga0116228_10005860_pt1 | contig 10977 bp, 7 predicted proteins | sample S1TSphfallax_2_FD_89694 | JGI IMG/M metagenome (GOLD analysis project Ga0116228, IMG submission 89694) | Host-associated microbial communities from peat moss isolated from Minnesota, USA - S1T2_Fc - Sphagnum fallax MG | ecosystem: Host-associated > Plants > Peat moss > Unclassified | place: USA... | reverse complement strand
CTCATTGTTGGAAGAAACAAAATCTACTTTCAAACTTCAAGATCTCCTTAGCATTTAATCATTCATTTGGGGATTGGGGGGGGAGGGGCCGAAGGGTGTGGGGGGAGGGGGAAGGTAGCAATATGCCAAGTTGAACCAACGGGTTTTTTTTGGACACAACTTACTTGGATTTAAGTAAGTTGCTTATTGGGTACACAATTGACAGGGAATGGTTCTTCTAGCCTTTCCCTACATTAGCAACCCACTAGGTATATAACACAAGTAGGAATTTGTTTTGGCTACCCAAGGCAAGGGGAAGGAAGGAAAGGTCACTCAAAATTTGTGTAAGATGCTCTTTCAACAGGCAAGCCCAAGGGCCCAGCCTTGGAACCAATGTGTTTTATTAATGTTTTAGAATTTTTTTTCTTAAAGCTAGAACCGTCATCTGTTTTATATTTAAAAAAACCTTAGACTTCTCTAAAGATCCCCCTAACCTGGCCAACATTGGTTCTTCAAACCAGCGCGAGGTGGGTATTTGATTTTTTAATACCCGCTGGGTATTTGAATAATTTCAAAATAGAAGAACTTCCGGGTTTCATGAAAGAAGCAGCAAAGACCTAGTAGCAGTTTTCTGGGTGATTATTTGACTTTGTCAAAAAAAAATTTGAGAAGCTTGGTTATATTTCATAACAAGGTATTTGGTTTTTTCATGCCCATGATTATGAACTTTGATACTCGGCCTCATACCCAATGGGGTTTGGTCAATTTCTAATACTCACCCTAAGCTGGTTCAAACCTCCCTGGTAAAGCCCCAAAAGAATTGGGGTTTTGCTGGGACTGGGTATTACAATTCAGTCACTACAAACACCAATAATACCCACAATTCTGTCTTCTTTTGGGGTAATAGTAGAAACTGCAATTTGAAACCTTGTGTGTGGGTTGGTTCATGCTTTTGTGGTTTGGCTCATGATTTGCTTTCTATTTCATTCTTTTTTGACATTTTTGCACGACAATTGTGCTTTACATTATGATCACACAATTCAGACAAGTTTTGTAAACAAAAACTTTCCACCATTTCCAGACTCTTTGGAATAAAGCCTTTTTATTTTTCATTTCAAGAAAACAAAACAAAAGACAAAACTTTCCACCCAAATTCTGAAGTCTCTCTACCTGTACCATTATTGTCACATTGTATATATACATGATATAAATCTTTTCAGAGAAAAAGTATGTACTCTTGTCAAAAAATATAAAAAATAAATGCCCAAGGAAAAGGGGCAAAAAAACTCTCAGAAAAACTGCAATTTTCTCAACCAAAAAAGAAAAGAAAAGCAAAACAAACAAAACTGCATGGAATTCACAAAACTGGATTGAATTTTTTGCATGGAATGTGCAAACCATTTGAAAAACTTATCCATCAATTTTTGGAATCTAAAGGAAAGTCTATTTTAGACTGTATAATTTTAGTCTCATGTGACGGAAGAATTTTAGTAAACTCTCATTCTCCTTTTCTTGCTCTCTCCCTCTCTTCCAACCCCCCACACTCAGAGTGGAATATGCAGCCATCTCGTGCGCATGAGAATCTTGAGGTTATGATTGGCTGCAAGGTAACAAGTTACAACCCACAACCTTTGACCTTTGTTTCATTAACAACCCTACTAGTTAACACAAGTGAACCACCCTAGGTATGATTCCATGAACCTTGTCTCTTGGATGAATACTTCATAATCACCTTGGTAACCAATTCTGTAAGACAAGGTCTCATATATAGGTAGATAGGTAGGAAAATAGGTAACCACTAGGTAAGCAGATGGTTTATACATAGATAAGGGCTGTTTTTTACTACTTACTTACTAACAACCTGCTTTGCAAGTGGGTTGTTAGTAAGTAGGTAGTTTTTTTTATTTTTTTAAAGCAACTGAGCTAACCACCATGGTTAGCTAGGGAACTGGAACTCAACAGAAAATTGTTTCCTGACCACTTACCATCCATCTTTCATGGTGCACTGGTGGGTGCTGCTTCATTGTGGCCGTGACAATGATGATGATAAATCGAGGTGCCATGAGAGCTCAACTATTATCCATAACCTGTACACACCCACAGGTTACCTAGTCCATAAGGAAGTAGAGATATATATATATATATATATATATATGGGTACCTAGTATATAAAGTACCAGCTACACTCAGTTTCTGGAGTTGAGAATTATAAGCCAGGGAAGATCACAAGCAATTCAAGCAAAAGGGTGGCTTTCTATTTGAGTAGTAGTTAACTCTGCACCTTCAGCTTTGGAAGTTTGACTTTCACCCATTGTACATACGCTAGCAGGGAAGCAGGCAGGAGTAGGGTTTAGGGTTACCCTAGTAGTAGTAGTAGTAAATTGTTGGACTAGACGGCATAGAGCAGTGAAGACATGGCCAGTTCATTTATGGCAATATCACCAGAGTTGACTTGTAGATACAATAAATGCTCTCTCACTTAAGTAATACTCATAACATTATGACATGAATCCTACTACTTGCTAGAATTTTCCTGTAATTGAGAATCTCAATTTATTATGAATTTTTGTTGTTGTTGTTTCTAGGTGTCCGAGTGAACAGCTAGAAGAGTTATTATTATATCGGTAGTAAATGAACACTATTGGGAAATATTAACTCCTTGCTCCAATCTAGAATTCTAGAAACCATTTATGCATTTTTTTTTTATTGGAGTTGGTAATATATTTTTTCCTATCTAATATATGAGCTTCAATTATTTATATGTCAAATTCTTCAATTATATTCTATCATATTTCTAGGTATTATAAATGAGAATTTTAATATATTAGTAATGAACACTATTGGGAAATTATAATAATATTTGCAGTTTTTCTTCATTTCCAAATTTTCATGTCAACTTCTGTAGAATCATAATAATAATCAGATGATGAATCAAGCAGTGCAGGCGCAACATGAAGAGGGGAGGAGCAAAGACACCACCACCACCCTCTGACAAATCAAAGCATGCACACAGACTGCTGCTTTTTTTTGTCTTGGTTTTCAATTTTGGACAATTTATTTATTTTTGAACCCCTAAAGGAAATTCACTCCCAGAAATTTCCCAGTGTATATGTGTGGAGTGCACCCTTATTTCCATGAATATCCTTCACCTTTCCCAAAGGAGGGATCATATACCTACAATTTTTTAAGTAGTGGGAAGGAAATTCACTAAATTAAGTCTATAAATGCCTACTATATAGTGGGAGGGAATTTTGGCCTAGAGTGTACAGCCTTAGAGTGGGACATTACCCCAAATGAAAGGCTTAGGACTCCAGTCCAGACCTCTGCATTTTGGGAATGTCCCCAGCCCTGGAGTCCAGACCTCTGCATTTTGGGAATGTCCTTGCCCTTGGGGTTTTACCATCTTAAAGCATGAGTTGAGTGTTATTATAAACCTAAACATACACAGATCACGAAGCATCCGAAAGGCATGGGAGGGTTCTTATGCTTACTCTTTAAGACTTCAATGGATCTTACACCTACAATACACAAGTAGGAGTCATTTTTCTCTCGGTTGAAGGAATAGGTTTAGGATCCTTCCTCTTTTCTAGGATGGATAATCATGGATATAATGTGCCCTCCAAATAGACTACGAAACGTCTCCCAGTGCTTCACCAAATTCTGGTGTGGTGATGGGCCAATTAAAGAGGCACATCATCAAAAAAAAAATTAAAATGGAGCTTTGGGTGTCCCCACAACTATTTCATGTGAATCACACATAGTTCTAGAAGATGTGATGTGCCTCAAAATGTGGCAGATTGGCCTTAGGTTTCTATGTTGCAAAGATTTTGGACCACTTTTTTTTTTTGTTTGGAATGTCTCTAGAATTGAACTATACTATTCCTGGGGATGTAGTCTCATAGATTGTTCCTTCATGTTTCCAAAATAAATGGTAATTCAATAAATAATTTTTCAATGTTGAATTTTTTAAATTTTGGTTGTTTGCAATCTGTTCCCACCAAGTTCTTAACATCTTTCCCAAGCTCTCAATGTGTTTCCCAACATGTTTCCTATAGCACCTCACTTTGTGCCATATGCTTTGCGTAATGTTGTCCTCTTGCAACTTAGGTAGGCGGGCCAATATTGGGACTTGTATGTTTTTATGTTTGGAGTCTCCAAAACTTTAAAAAATTGTGTTGGGCCAAACAAACATGCTCATTGAAATAAACAATTCTGAACTTGAAAAGGACCCCTAACTAATCAATATGGATCACACTAACATAACATATTAGTGTGTGAGATGCTTAATTTTGTTTCATATTAATTAGTTGGGGGTGCCTCACAAGTCCAACTCTTTTTCTTTTTTTTTTGCAATGAGCCAATTTGATTGGCCCATCACAAAAAAAAAGTTGAAACTATGGAGGCTCCCCAAAATAGAAGATTCCATGGAAAGATGGAGTGCCTCCCCCTTTGGCCCACCTATAGAGTTGAGAAGTGGAGGACTTTGGGCAAACCATAGGGGATTAAAGCGAGGTGCTATTGGGAACACCCTTGTGGAACACATTGGGAACCTGATGGGAACCCATTGGGAACAAAGGGAAAATGAAAAAAATTCCTCCCCTCCCCCTCACCCCAACCCAAAACTTAAAAGAAAAAGAGTCAAGGCACTTTGAGTGCATGCTGAGCCTTCCCATTGGCTGCATGAAATTTCTATTTCCAGAACTGTTCATCACCATTTTTGGCCATGAATTGCATGCCTTATAAACTGGGGGTACTTATTAGTAGTAAAAATTTGGGAAAGGAATGGGTTTCATCGTCAGCACCCTTGGAGAACAAACTGTGGAAGAACTAGACATTTGGACAGTGCAACTCCTGAAAATCATGATCTTCATTTTCAAAATGTCCCTATTCTTTTTCCAACAAATAGGAGATCCAATTTACATCAAAGAAAAATAACCTGAAATTTTACTCTAGTTTTCTATCACATTCATATCACCACGAAAAGCTCATATTTTGGTGTTAATATCACACTTATGAAAAAAAAATCTTTGAAAGTAGTTAGTTTATATATATATAAGCATATTGCACCATAAAAAAAGTTTGAAAAAACTTATGTGGATGGAAGTTTGCAAAGTCATTGCAGTTGGTTATGTTAAAATTGTGGTTCAACACTTGAATTTAATTTTTTGGATACTCTACCACTTAATGCAAGGAAGCTATTCCCAAACATTATTTGAATAATAAAATCAATTTAAGAATTTTCACCAACAATGGTCACATAGGTTTTTGGTGAAGTTCCGAGCCATGGATCAATGTTGTCATATGTATAAGTACAAATTCTTTGGCACAAGAATGGAATTGTGAAAAATGCATGTTGAAGATTTGCCAAAATCCACAGAAGAACAACTTGAGATCCTTACTTAACATACAAACCTACAAACAATATATAATTCTCTAAGTGCAAACTATTGAAACTTGAGTTTGAATATTATAATTCAAATTTGAAAATCTAAATAAAATGATAAGATGTTGAACTCAGAGGATTGAATTATCTCTAGGTAACATGGGTGGTGAATGAAATTTTCATCTTTAAATTTTTTTTCAAAGATAACATTCCATATTACACAACAATTTTTGTCAATCTTAATAGTGCACTACAAGTTAATGTTTTCAAGAATGCATTACAAAACACATTAAGTCTATTAGTCATAGTCCAACATTATTCCACTATTATAGTCACAAAGAAAAATATATTACAAAACTCAAAGGGAAGAACTATTGATGTTAGAGTATTTCCACCACATTGGTGGAAAGTGTTCAATAAAAACATGTTGTCAAAGAGTTTGCCAATCACAAATCAAGTATGCCATTTGCAATAAGTTTGTCCCCTCCAACAATCATAATATCGAGGCTCATTTGCATTCATCACCAATTTTTTTGCCACATCTTCCTCTTTTCTTATTTTCTTTTCCCAAGGAGGCTAAAACAACCATACAACTATGGTAACCCTCACAATTATTTTTGGTATTCACATAACCAAAGAAACTACTCTCCGTATTTGTTCACCAATGGCCCCCTTGCATTATGCACATAAAAACCACATTCCCTTTCTTTCTACCTCCCACAATTTGTATTGAAATAAGTACAAAGTGAAAGCAAGGGAAGGAAGGCAACAAAACCATTCAAAGGAAAAAGTTTTGACCAAAAAATACGACAAAAAAAGGAAATTTTCTTATTATAATTATCAACCAATTAATCAACTTGCTAAAGTTAGTTCCAATTATGAATTCTTGAATTCCTACTCCTCATTTGCTTTCGACCCCTAAAAACAAATATAATGCGACAGAAAGGAAACAGTAATGCAAAATGGACGACAAGTTGGAAACAAGAAAATTGGTGGCAAGAAAAATGAAATCATATAATGCGAGAGAGACAAGATGAAGGTGTTGTTTTGTGTGCATGCGATGAGTTATTCTCTTGCAAATCTTTCAAGCCTCTACTAAGCTTCAATTTTAGCAAGATTATTATTTTGTCACCATCAAGACTCCTTCAACACCTTTGTTGCAACAAGGCTTTATCTTGCAATGCATTTGCTAATCTTGAATTTTAGCAAGGTCACAACTTTGTTTCCATCACCACGTTTACAATGAATCTTAATGACAATAATATGTTTTCATCATTGTTAAAGCAAGGTAAAAATGTTGGGGCTAATGCTTGCTTGATGATACATATGTGGGATGGGGACATCATGGATGTCATCTTCCTCTTGGTACTAGTAACTTAATGTTGAAAGGGTTGATATTATATCATGTTGAAAATGTTTGTAAGGCATTGATTTGTGAAGTTCAAGTCAAAAACTTAACCCACATCTTTTACAATTTCATAAAACTTATTTGACCAAATTATTCAAAAAATATGATATGCACATTTTTTTCACCTATCCCAATTTTGAACATTTGAAGAGAAAGTTAACAAATGGGAATGCTGCAAAATGGCATGGGATTAAAACAATTTGAAACTAGGAATAAATAAAATGTTCGTTTGAAACACTTTGAAATTTTATATCATAAGTTGCAACTTCAAATCAAAATGTGAACTTGTGATGTTTTCTCCACATTAAAAAAACATGTCCCTTTTATTTTTATATAGTATCTTAGCCCATTGGGAGAATGTGTTGTTCAAAAAAAAGTTTACATAGTGAAAGAGAAGCAAAATAATTGATCATGTTTTAATGAAAGGCTACACAATAGAAATATAAAAGACCTTCAAAATGTCTTCAAGGTTATGTTGATCCCTCTTCCATTGACTTCAAGGTCAACTAGTTTCAATAGGCCTCCCTAGAACTATGGTAACTATCATGGTCCATTCCAAAGTGTAACCAATTTTCCCTATCGTTGATCCCAAGAATGTTCTCCACCATTGATTTACATCACAAATGGAACTAGTTGAACATAAATGAAACTAGCATACAACATGCCTATCCCACATAGAAGGGAAACTAGTGTTGGGTGTGTATCACATTTGATTCAAACTAATAGGGTCTATGTTTCAAGATTTCTAAAAAAAATGATACTAATCAAATTTGGGTATTTTTTTGTGTTTGAATTCAAGAACTAGGCTAGTACCATTTACGCACAAAAGTTGCACACAAGTAACAATATTGGTTTTGAAACCTTTAAACCAACCTTGACAAGTAATATGTATAATAATTATTATTTTTTAATCTTCTTTGGTATAACTTTCAAGTCAAATTAGAAAAGGATATGTACATGTACAAGTTGAGTACTTGGAGATTGCTCAAGTTTAGCCTACATGAATTATAACCTATCAAAAAAAAGCTCTTCAAACAAAGCAATTTCATTTTCATGGTCATCAAAAAGTTTGGTCTTTGCTATAAAAAAAATTCTTGTACATCATTTTATACCTATGAGTAGCTTCTTTTGCATGCATGACTAGACTTGATATTAATGATAATGATGAGTGAATTAAAAATGATATGTATGCAACTTGCATTATTGCAACGAGATTAAAATACCAACACCATTAAATATGTGGTTGGTCTACTTCAATTTCCTATAATTAGATTTTCAAATTGACACCAAACACATATTAGTTAATATAATTATAAAAAATTGAACTTCATTTTCCTTCCACCATTACAAAGGCTTGGAATTTTATATGCATTAACAACTTTTCTAAATAATGAAAGTTCCTTTGTTAATGAAACATGTGTTGCCTCCTCATCTCAAATTATGACATTAAATAAAAAGTCATCAAAATTTTACTCAATTTCAGTAGGCAATAACAGTATGAAAATAAAAATTATGAAACATGAAACCTTCACCAACAAATTCTTTGCAAACATTACAAGCCTTTGTAGTGAGGTCCAACATGATTGCAAACATGTTGTGCACCTTTGTCACAAAAAAGGTCTTGTAATTGACATTGCAAGTTAGCTATTATGCTTTTAACTTTACTGAAATCAACATTACAACATCTAGAACATCAAACAAGAGCCAATTCCCATGTGTTTCATTCAACGTGCATTGCTAGATTACTAGGTTCAAAGTTTGTATGATTACTTTTGCTATAGCATAGGTGAGACAACTAAATACATACCTTAACATGTAGTTGGAGGCTATGATGTTGCTTAGATTGTAAAAACATTATAGATTGTCTTTTGAATTAGAAACATGCAACACAAAAGGTGTCTTGATTGGAATCTTCAACTTATGAAAAGGAAAACCCACTTCAATACAAGCTTCATCCCCCTCCTAGTGCCCCTTCACATTTTTCTTTGTCTATGTAATGGTCTTTTGCAAATTCTTGGGCTCCTCTAATAAAAACTTCTTTCATTGATGCGTATTGACACACCTTGTCCATCATATGCCCAAAACATGTACTTGCAAAAGGTTTTTTTAACTCTAAAAGCTTACAACTTGTGACACTTTCAAAGGTACATGAATTGTTATGTTCATCATTTATGTAAACAAATACCTTGTTAACCAATTGAAATTGGACAAATAAAGGCCTCACAATCTTAGTAAGAGTTTCCCCAAAAATATTGGGAACTTCAAATAAACTAGAATTGTAACATCCTATGGCACCCAATTGTTGTAAATCACACCATGTCCTTTTTGCAACATGTTTTGCAAATATTGTAAAAGCTTGAACTTGATGCCATGGGATGGTAGAACACACATCACATCATTTTAAGCACCTTTTAATTGATGATATGTGTTCCAACTTAAACATTAAATTGAAAAAAAACCCATGTAACTAAATTACAATGGTGTTGCACTCATTAACATTGATTACTCCAAAGAATATAAAGAATCACACTCTACAAGTTGCTTCAACTTTTGTAAAAAATTGTTGATATATGGTTGTTTTTTTTTGTCAATGTCTCCTATACCAACTTGATAGGATACCTTTATTTACAAAGAGCATAAACATGTAATTATCACGTGGATAAATGTTATCCATGTTTTTTTAATTGCAAGCACCACCCACACAAGGCATGAATTTGAAGAAACATTGAAGTTGTGTTAAATTATCAAGTACAATAAAATGCAGTGCATGTTAAATTATTAAGTACGATAAAATGTAGGTGCATAAAGGCAACAATATTAGGCACAATGAGGTGCAAGTTGATTCTATTACACCCAATCCATGATGCTCACAATTGCGACATTAGTGTCGCATACACACTTCATTCTAGCAAAGTTGCCATTCAAACAAAGTCACCTTTCAAGCGAAGCCACCACTATAACGTTATGAAAATGTCATAATTTGATTTTGAGTACTAGCCTTTAGGGTTCTTTGTTACTTGTAGTGTGTCGCCATTGACGAGAGGGAGAATATTCTTATGAACTAGCATTTCCAAAAATGAAGACCATGGAAGTACATTATTGAATTGTGGTATTAACATTTGTCAAATGGTGGATATATTGGTATGAGTGCCTTTTTTGCAACATGGACATACCAGCCAAGTCTGCTACTTTGATATCCATATTAATATCAATGCACATACCCATGAATGATCAGTATACATGCCCAACACTAGAGAAAAACTAGTTTGGGGCGATGCTTTTACTCTTATGGAAAACATTGAGTTCAAGTTTTAAAATTTGGGTCACATACTCAGCACTTGTGGAGATGCTCTTAGAAAATACAAATGGTAAAGCTCTTGAATATGACTCAAATCACTTTTAGAACTGGAAGCGACTATTCTTTGTTTACTCAAATAACTGGCTACAACAGACGTAATTAATTAATACTCACAATTCCAATGGGCTCACAACAGCACTAATGACTCACTTGTGCCTAAGCAAGTGTACCAAGCTATAAGTGTGCATCATATTTAAGCTTGATTTATAGGAGGAGATCCAATTCCTACATGTTCATTTGTCAGGTTTGTCTTTGTGGATTTTGACATTGATACAAGTCAATGGGGGGCCCCCCACACTTGTAGTATTATTTTCTGAGGTTTCATAAATCTGATGAATGAAGGAGAGAGGCTAACTTTAATCATCAATGATCAGCTATGGGCTTTTACATAACAGAATAACTACCTCATGTTTTTATAGGCCCAGGAGTTGACATCTAATATTTACTACCGAAAAAAGCACATCATGGCTATTTGCAGCTTCTTCCCCCCCATTCAAACTATCCATACAGTTATTCTGGCAATTATGTAATTTTAAGACACTTAAGGTGGCGGGGGGTGTTGCATAGGAAAGGGTTTAAGCTCATTTTGGTCTGGTCAAGATGAAAGGTAGTCAGTCACCTACCTAACCATGCCTTGTAAACAATTGCACCAAAAAAATACACCCTGAAATATTTTTTTCATATTTTTGGGAGCCCAAAATGATAAGTTATGATTTTATTTTTTTACAAAAATGAGGCATAGACTAATTTTGTAGAGGCCCCTATTGTGGTCTTGTAACTTACTCATAATTTATGGGGATACCATAGTACCTAGGTTGGTTAAACACTAATTAATTATTTTTGGATTTG
>Ga0116228_10005859_pt1 | contig 10978 bp, 8 predicted proteins | sample S1TSphfallax_2_FD_89694 | JGI IMG/M metagenome (GOLD analysis project Ga0116228, IMG submission 89694) | Host-associated microbial communities from peat moss isolated from Minnesota, USA - S1T2_Fc - Sphagnum fallax MG | ecosystem: Host-associated > Plants > Peat moss > Unclassified | place: USA... | reverse complement strand
TCCAGGAGGAAGACGCGGTCATTACAGTTGGCAAAGGACATTTGGGGTCCAGGGACATGCAGAACTGGAGGGATGTGCATAGAGAAAACAGACAGACCATTAGAGACCAAAATGTTTTTTTTTTTTTTTGGTCAAGTTTATGATGTAGCCAAAATGGCGATCATCCCAAGGCAGATTTAGCCAAATTTGGTTACAAGATAAATATCAAAATAATTGTTTAAGAACATCATACTTCCCAGGGATGTAGTTGAAGTGGGGTTCAGTCATAAGATGATTTAGCCAGATTTGGCTACAGACTAGATATGAAAGTGGAAAAAAGCCAGAATCCTTCTATATTTTTGGCTGCTTAGGGGGACTTATCATAAAAGTCTGGCGATTTGGAAACTTTTATTTTCGAAATCTGGCGAATTTGGGCCATTTTTTCGCATGGAATATCCTTTGTACAGGTCGAAATCCTATTTTTCAGTCGAAATTTGGCGAAATTTCGCCCCCCAAACAAAAACTGAACCTTCCTTCTACTGAAAATTTTCCTACTTTACTTTAAAAAGTTTAACCATACATAGAAAGAAGTACGGTAATCTTTTTTTAATAAAAAAAACTGGTTGAATTGTGGCTACTGAAAATCTCATAAAGGAACTTGATTTTAGCAATTTCATTTTTAATTTCTCTTTTTGGCTATATACATGTCAGAACTCAGAAGCTTACCGAGCCTGGAGCTACGAAATGCAACTAAACGTGTTGGCTAAACTCTACTGGGAAGCGAGCGAGCGAGGGAAGGAGGGAAGGAGGGAGAAAGGGAGGGAAGAGCCGCCGGGAGGGAAGCGAAGACTCCACGCACGCTAGCGAGGACTCGATATTCCGGAGCTTTCTGTCTCCTGGGAAACCAGATCACTCAATCACATCAAGGAAGGGGAGTGAAGAGAACAGAAGAGAAGAGAAAAGGACGTAGGGTGGATTCTAGAGTAGATTAATCTGTGTTTAGATTTGTCTGAGAACACTACTGCTTTGGAGGTAAAGCTTGCTTCTGTTTCTGAGATTCAACCTAGAGGGTTGGATTCTAGATTACATCTTGCTGCGTTCAGATTTTGTCTCAGAACACTGCTGCTTTAGAGGTAATGAAGCTAGCTTCTGTTTCGGAGATTCAACCTGGAGGTGAGGATTTCACACTAGATTTTGCTGCGTTCAGATTTGGCTGAGAACACAACTGCTTTGGAAAAGGTAAAACCTGATTCTGTTTCGGAGATTCAACCTGGAGGGGTGGATTCTACAGGAGCGGCAATCCTTTTTGGTTGGCTGATTGCTGTTTCTTTGCTGAAGGTTTTCGTTCCGAACATCTCTGACGGGAAGTTCACGTTCTTCTTCTTCCCTTGGAAACAATCGGGCAGCTTCATGTAGGAGAATATAGATTCGTGTTGTAGTAGTACTGGGGTTCCTTCTGATCTGTGAAGCTTGGACTAGTGAAAAGATCTGCGGCCGCGTCCCATTCGATCTGGAACCCTACCCAAAAACATGGGAAGCAACACATCAAAATCCAGCAGTCTTACAACTCTGCAAGTGGACAGAGAAAGAGGTCCTTTCAGAAGCCTTTCCGTGTCGAACTATCGCACGCCACCTCCACCCAAGAAGGCAGACTTGCAGTACAACCCTCACACAGTGGCGCTCACATCGGCCAGTATCTCCACCGGCGGATTCATGAAGCTGGTGGAGTCGCCGGATAATACTGCTGCCGCTCGCGGCCTCGCATCTGTCATCACTACTGGAGCTGCAGGTCGAAGCGACAGACCTGCTGCACCCTTGTACAAGAGCGTCAAGAAGTGGGACTCTATGCCACCAAGAATGGATGCGTTGTTGTACCAGAGTTCTACGTTGTCGAATTCATGGGCTGATTTGGGTGTTGTTCGAAACTCAGTCTTATGCGAACATGAGAAGGATGATAGGATCAAACCCTTGATCAAGCAGCAGCAACAGCAAATTTCCAAGGCGGATGTGAAAGATCAGGAAATAGAAATCATTGATGCTTGGGAGCTCATGAAAGGACTTGAAGTTGAAGACAGATCAAACCCTAGCAGCACTTCTCCATTGCTCTTGTTGCCAGATTCCCATGCTAGTACTTTTCTTGCCAATGAAGCAATTGACATGGACGAGAAGATGGTGCAGTGCTACAAGTCTCTGGATCAAAAGTCAAGATCACATTCCATGAGTACTCATGGGTTTGATGCAGGTGCACCTGCTTCCTCAACATTGAAACAAATGCTTGGAAATGCTGTTCATGTTCTCAACTCAAGCTACTCTGTACATCAAGACCGAACAAACGGCACAAACAGACTCATTGTGGAGCATGACTTCACAGAAGTATGTTTACCACAAGGCAGTGGTCGGAATCTGAAAGCAGCAGACTGTTTGCAGGAAGCTCATGGCAATGATGACATGGATCTATTTGATCCTGACATCTTGGCAGACTTTGCAGATTCATTGGAGCATGATTCAGATGCATCTGATGGTTGGTGTCATGTAGGTAGTGATGGAGAGGTGACTTCTTGCTCAATCAGCACTTTGGACGATGACAGCCCTAAGTTCCATTGGATGGAAAGTGACAATTTGCAGCAGCATAGCTCACATAGGACCTTCTACGAGCAGCAGCAGGAGTCAACAACCGAAACTACCAATTCAGAAATGCAGAAGTCTGTTTCACTGTTGACAATGAGATGCACTAAGAAGAAGACATCTTCTTGTGAGGAGGTCTCACCCATTGATGTTGAGGAGCAGAAGGATCTGGATCCTCTGTCAAGGTATGAACTCAAGTGCCCTCCAGGCGGACAGGACAGAGTTGTGCTATACACAACCAGCTTACGGGGGATTCGAAAAACATTTGAAAGCTGCAACACCTTGAGGATGATACTGGAGAGCTTCAATGTGTATGTGGATGAAAGAGATGTGTCAATGCACGCCGGCTTCCGAGAGGAGCTCAAAGCCCTCTTTGGGAAACCAGTGTCAGTCCCTAGGGTTTTCATCAAGGGTCACTACATAGGGGGAGCAGAAGAAGTTTTTGAGTTGCATGAGGATGGCTTGCTCATTGACTTGGTCAAAACTTTGCCGGTTCGAATTTCTAGACAAGTCTGTGACTGTTGCGGAGGGATTCGTTTTGTGCCCTGTACAGAATGCAACGGAAGCTGCAAGATCCTTACAGATACCTATGATGTGAAACGGTGCCCCAATTGTAATGAGAATGGCTTGATCAGGTGTACTCTTTGCTCTTGAAATACTTTTGATACTTGTACACTTCTGAGCAGAACTGTATGGTTTCAAGCTAGTGGTTTGACTACATATTTACAATTCTCATGAGATTATGTTAGTACCCAGTGAAGATTATGTTTACAATTGTCATGAGATTGTTAGTGTGCAGTTCACAGCAACTCTCCAAGTTGCAGAAAACCTTACACTCTACAGCTTGATTGATTTGGGTTGAGCTACATACCTAGACAAAGAAGTCTTGGATAGGTAGCTTGAGAGTTGTATCCCACATGGATTCAATTTGTGTCGGTAAATTCAAGAACATTACAGTTTGTCGATTTTGACCAAGCTTCTGTCCAGGACAATTAGAAGCCTGGATAGATAGCTTGATGTTTCAAAGCACATGGAACTCTGATTGAATTTTGAGTTGTGGGCAGTAAATTTGATGACTTGTCCATGTCTCTAAGCTGACTTTTCTAACTCACTGAACATGTACATATGTGTGAAGCACATGGTCCTTTGCCTCTAGTAGATATTGAGAACACTCTGATTGTTTCCTGCTGCAGATCAGGCCAGCTGTTTTTCTCTACTCACCAAAGTTTTAAATGTGCAGATGGATTAGGACAAAGCTTCTAAGTCTATAGAAGTCAGCTTTGCTACAAACCAGAAAGCTCAGACCAGATAGCTATCTATCTTGGTGTATTTGTTTCATTTCCATTTCACTGATTACTGAATAAGTTTGTGTATGCATGTCCTTGAGAGCATGTGAGTACTGGCAGCTGTACATTGTAAGGATTGTGCATTTGAGGCATTCATGGAAGCCATTTTTCAGACCAATTCATAGCATTGGCAATCTGCCATGAACTTTGAATACAATTTTGTTAATGAGATTTTGCACATGGGATGTTTGAGAACCGTCTTTGCAAAACCTTTTTTTTGCAAATGGATTTTGAAACACAAACTCAAAGCCAACAGGGAGTATAGACCAGTATAGACAAGTGTTGACAGGTTATTACTTTTTTTTCCCTGAGAACTGGCAGTTAAAAAATTTTCAATTTTTATGGCATTCCATGGGGTATCAAAAACAAAAAGACTTCAAAATTTTAAGACCCGCATGGTATATTGTCAAACTAATACATTCAGTTACCAATTAACCCAATTATTCTTGTTGATATTAGTTGCTTGTTTTGCATAAGGATTGGTTATCAAATACCCAACTTGGGAATTTGCTCAACATTACCACCTAAGTAGGTTATAGGGTTTAGGTTTCTTTTTACAAATGACCTTATTGACTGTAAGTGTCCCCATGCCCTCATCTTCATTTGAGCCTTTTGAAGCACACAAGCATGGGGGCCTTCATCTTCCTTTGAGCCTTGTAGCTCACAAGCAATGCAGCCATTAAAGCCAGAGTGGAGACAAAGGTGGCCTGCTCAATCTCCAAGAAATCTCCAACTCAAGACACAAGCCTTTGAGCTAGATGACTGTCACCAAATGTTCCAGAGAAACATTGTCTGTTGGTTCTCTGGCTTCCTTCAGCAACAGACAATTGCACCACATTTGGTGCAATTTATAATAATATTTTATAGCTGGGTCTTTTTGGGTTCTCTGAATCTTAGCTACCAAGTGGATAGGTTCAATAACTAGTCTTCAGAAAACTCAATACTCATGAATCACCAAAGCTATGTTTTCTCACTAACCAGCCAACACTATATACACCAGTGGTGGGGTGGGTATTTGATTTTGTCAATAACTGCTACTTCCAGTTATATTAAAAATCTCAAAGAACATCCAAAAGAGCCTACAAAAAGGATTGGTTTTGTGGGCTCTCATTTGACTTTTTCAAAAAAAATTGAGACCCACGGTCATCTATTACAACCAATTCTTTGAGTTCTTGTGAGACCACAATTATGAAGCCTAAGAACTGGGCCAGAGTGAACCAGCTCCCACCAATGCAACAGTTGGCCATTCTGTCCATAGGATGGGCTGCTAGGTTACTGAACTAGCTACATTATTGACCTATATCTTGGTCCTACCTACCAACCCTTCACCTACTAACCCTCTATCTTTTTGTGGCTAAACCTCTCTCTTCGCAAAACCTTTATCTTTTCCAAGCTAAACTTTAACTTTTCAACAAAACCTTTATCTCTATTTGGCCAAACCTTTATCTCTTGACACAAATTCTAATTCTTTTTTGCTAAACTTATATCTCTTGGCAAAACTTGTATTTCTTCTTGGCTAAACCACTACCTATTGACATTAAAGCCCTTATTGTTTTTGGCAACAAATCCTCTATCTCTTCGTGGCTAAACTTCTACCTTTAAACAAAACTTTTATCTCATCCTAATTAAATTTTTATCTCTCAACAAAACTTTTATCTTTTCTTGGTTAAACATCAACCACTTGGAAAAACATCCAACTCTTCCTAGTTAAACATATGCCTCTTGACAAAACCTCCATCTATTCATGGTTAAACCTTTACATGTTAGCAAAACCTCTATCTCTTCATGGATAGACTTTTATCAACAAAACTTTTGTTTCATCATGGTTAAACTTATGCCTATTGGCAAAACCTCTAATTCTTCACAAAACATTTATATCTTCTTGAATTAATTGTTTAAAAACTATTGTTTTGACAAATCTTTTTAACAAATCTTTTTGGCTAACCTATTCACTTCACTATCATATTCATTTAACTACATTATTGACCTAACTTGCTTCTTATTTATGTACATACCTACGTACCTAACTTCTAACCTACTTATTTACCTACTTTTAATCCTACTTACATAATTGCTTAGTTACCTACTCACCCACCCATTCAATTGCCTATCCATCTATTATTTATTTACATGCTTACCTACCTTCCTACCTACCTATCATTAACATGATGCCAACAATTGCCAATGTATGATATACATAATATGATGGTATTGCACTAAACAAATTAACAACCATTTAAATCATATTCAACCCCTTGATGTTGATAGATAATAACCCCGAATATGATTATTGTAAATTTGATCAACTTTGCAACATTGGTCTAATAACCCTCCCTTCATTTTGGATAATTTAATGCATAGTGTACTTAATTTTTGTTAAACTCATTTAATTAAACAACATGCAATAAATTTAACAATTTGACGTACTTATTTTAATGATACATGTACATAAGCAACATGGAGTTATAGATATACGTTTTGGATATAACAAATAATTATGATATTTGCATCTTTTTACATTAATTCAAATGAACCCAATATTGGATTTTGGGGCGAAATTTTTCAAATAGTCACATATAAAACAAGACATACTCATTATATCTTTTCATTTGAAGGGGAGAAGAAAAAGTTTCAACTTGGAGAGTTTATACAAAAGGTAATAAACATGCACCTTTTTAAATTTATTTATAGTTAATTATGTTTAGAATGTAAGGCATAAATAGATAATATTTCAAAAAATTGTTTTACATTTAGATATGTTGATAGAGATGTTAGGTTTTATGGCATTTAACATTAAGATTATTTAAGGTTTTGTGATTTTTTTGGGTGATTAATTAACTTTAAACTCTATGGCTAATTCTTTCATTCATTAATTTTTTCATTTGATTAACTTTGAAGTTCATAACATAACTAAATATTATAAAACTATTTTGTTTTCCATTTATTTATGTTTGTATAATATTAGGGTTAAAGGCATTACCATTAAGGTTATTGAAGGTTTTGAATTTAAGGGTTTAATGAAATGTGTGTTTATTGACTTAGGATTGTGTTTTCAAGATGGGCTAGGACTCCTTTGACCATCACATAATCATTTAACATCATTGGGATGAATTTATCTTTTTACCATTTCCCTTGGTCTTTTTTTGTTTTGTTTTGAATTTAGGAAATTTTTCTCTCCTTGGATGGATTGAACAAAGACATCAATATGCACTAGGAATGTTCCATGTTTGACATATGAATATTGAATTTTGGTTTACCCATAAACAATGTGGATTTAAGGTCATAATGTGGGCATTGTATATTTGACACCCATAGATAGTGAACTTTTAAATATGTCATGAAGGTATTGCATTTTCACAAACCATAAGTAGTGAATTTTTAAGTTTGTAATGTGGGTATTGCATTTTCACCAACCATAGGAAGAGGGTTTTTTAGCTTGTCATGATTGTATTTTCACCACCCATAAATTGAGTGCATTTTCCATCACAATGTGGGTATTACATTTAAGGTACTCACAAACAATGTGGGTTTAAGAGAGACTTGTGAGTATTGCATTTCAATTTACACTTGTGGCCATACTTGTTAATGAAGTTTTGGATATCAAGTTTGGGTTTATGTTTCAATTGAGAATTATGAATGACCTTTTGGTGCAGGCACATATCATATTGTTTTTCTAGAATGGGAAGAACTCCAAAGTCTTAAGAAATTGAGGTCCAAAATCTCGTTAAATCCCAAATCTCAAACTTGGATTTAGTGTGGAAGATAGGCATATGACATGGAGGTCAAAACAAAATTTCAATTGAAACTGCCTACACAAGTGTTCTTCTAGCATGGACAATTACAAGTCAACAAATGATTGAAGATTTGCTCAAATGGTTAAGACTCCTAAAGACAAAGATATTGTTAAGCATGCCCAATCGAAAATTGTCTTGCATCATTATTGATGATGCCCCACAAGAGCTAAAGGCATTGTGATGGATGCCCAACCTTGTGTTAATTTTATGTGACATTTGTTTGATGGTCTTTGGTTAATTATTTGAATCCTTTTCATGTTCATGATCTTTGCATACTCAACCAATGCACTAATTATCTTCATTGTGTATGCATGCATAGGACTGCTTGGACCACAAATAATGTCCTTATTTTCATTTGTTGTCGGCATGTCCTAACAGCTTAGTGATTACATGTAATTGAGAAAATCAAAGATGTTGAAATGCGAGGTGCGAGGTGCAATCCTTTGTGATCTCCATGATGTGATGTACATGTCCATGAACCACAATGAAAGCATTGAAGCATTCAAAGAACATGCGAGACACAAAATGAAGTAATTTTTCAATCAACATTTGCTTGGTGATTCATGGACAAGTTATTTTTGGACCTATTATTGGCAATTCAATATGTGATAATTTCCTTATTTGCCATGTTTTATCATCTGCCCCTATTTTCTCAAGTTTAATGTTCAATTCTTTGAACTTTGGCCCCCAAAAAAAAAAAAACCCAAAAAAAAATCTCAAGCTTGAATTCATGCCTTGTTGTTCAAGTCAAAACATGGGCCCAAGCTCAAGCTTAGGATTCCAAATCCATCAAGGTTGAAATACTCTTAACACAAAGAGTGGAAATGCAACCTAAAAAACAAAAAGAAAACCTAATATTTGGAGCTTGGGTTTCAAAAGCTTCGAAAGTTGAACTATTTTCAACATCAAAAATAGTTTGGAAGCCCAAAAAAATGGAAGAAAACCTAAGCTTGATTTTGAATCCATATTTGGACCCGACTTCAAAATCAGGTTTCAAAAACCTTGAAAGCCAAGTTATTTTTTATGACAAAAATAGCTTAGAAGCTCCCCCCCAAAAAAACCCCGAAGTTTATGTTTGGACTTGAACTCAAATTTAGGTTTAAAAACCCTTGAAAGTGGAATTATTATTGGCACCAAAAGTAGCTTAAAAGCCTAAAAAACATGGAAGCAACTTGAGTTTGAACTTGGGTCCAAATTTGAACATGAACTCAAGCTTAACTTAAGTTTTTTTTGGGGTGTTTATTAGGATTATTGAACTATTCTGATGTTGGTGATACTCCTTCGGGGCTACCATTGAAAGTGCGATTCACGAAATAAATAATTGGATGGGGTTTTGGCATTTTCATGTTAGACAATGGGGAGGATTCATGCGACATGTAGTTTTCCATCCACCTTCCTATCAATTTAATTTCATTTGTGTTTGCCATCTTGTTTGTCATGTTGTGTTTATGTTGTTCACTTTACTTGTTTGTAGAATTTCATAATGAAGGAAATTTTTGACATGTCAATGTGTAATTTGTCTAAAATGATCCATAAACATTTGGTTCCAATAGTAAAAATAAAGGGGGGGCTAAATTGTATGTTGCAACTTCTAATGACTATGTACAAGCTTTCAAGCAAAGTTCATTGTACCAAACATGTTTGAATGGTGGTTTGTTAGGGAAATGTTTGAATAAGAATGAACTTCATCTACGTAGAGCTAGTGAATTTGGAGACCCCATGTTATTGGTAGTAGCTATTGCAAAAACACACCAAGTTGTTCTTATGCATCAAGGATGCCACATTTGGAAGGTGAGGAGGTTTTTGGATCTCACAAACAAGGTGCAATTCTTTCCCTTGGGTCAAAGGGGGATTTGTATAAACATGACCATGTTAACTTCTTTCATCCATGAATTGACACAACTTCCATTGGCATCAACATTGAAGCACATGACAATGGTCCTATGCCCACTATTGGAGCCAATTGTGGGATTCTTGTTTTCACGCACAATGGTGGGGAAGTCTATGAAAGTATTTGTGGATATGGAATGTGATGTTTTGATTGTCCCCCCAAATCCAACACTCAATGTAGTATTTTGTAAAAGAACATTGACTATGAGTACAAGGCAAAAATCATATCATTAAAAACAATTACTGGGGTTCCTACTCCATGTTATGTTAGTTGGTTGAATACCTTTAGAAGTGGTTCTTGAGAGTTACATAGATTTTAGTTTTGTCATGATGACTTGAACTATTGTGTGGGAAGTTCCCAAAAAAATATGCAAATGATAGGTCCCTTATGCCCATAGTATGGCATGTCCAAGAACAAACCAATCTCACTTAGGATGAAGTAACAATGTTAGAAGAAGCTAGAATCGTTCTTTTTGAACTTGTCGAATGTCCCTTTTGCAATCTATCCATGTGCACAAACCTTAGATCTAAATGCTTTACAAAAAACTTGAAATGGCAAAACTATTCAACACTCTATTGTATTCAAGCCTTCCAAGGAACATGAAAACATGTGGGAGGTTAAACATGTTATTTCTACCCCTAAAGGTTCCAGCCCTAGAGATTTGTCCTTTTAAAAGTGTGAAACATTTTCCAAAATGGTTGACATTGTAATGTGTCCACATGAAAAATGCATTACCTTTCAAGAAATTTGTGTTATGTTCATTCTTTTGGCTTTGTTCATGAATGTGAAGTTGAAGAGAATGCTTTTCATTTACACTAGATTGATTATTAAAAGACATGTTTTTCAACCATCAATAATTCAAATAATTCGATGCAAGTTATATTTTATAAAATAATTTAAACTAGAAATAAACATCCATCCCCACCTATATTCCCTCCAATATCCATCGCATGGTTTGAAAATCCTTGCTTAATAACAAATACAAAAATGTATGTATATATGTCGTGGCAAAAAAAATTTCATGTTAAAAAATATTCAAGTGATGTGACAAGGAATATTCATGTAATATTTTATCTACATGGAAAGGAATATTTCATCAAAAGATTCTTCCATGCACACATGTTAAGGTTGTTGATTGTATGGCACACAAAATCAACCTTGTCATGGAAAACTTGTTCATAATGATTGTAATTTCCAAATTGGAAGATCTCCTTCAATCATTGTATGAATACTTCTTAGCACCCATTGTCTTGATTCACCAAGTTTGTTAAAATTGTAAAAAAAAAAGGATTCAAAGTTCTTCAAAATGTGAAAAAGAGATGGATAAACATGATGCAACCTTT
>Ga0116228_10005857_pt1 | contig 10978 bp, 12 predicted proteins | sample S1TSphfallax_2_FD_89694 | JGI IMG/M metagenome (GOLD analysis project Ga0116228, IMG submission 89694) | Host-associated microbial communities from peat moss isolated from Minnesota, USA - S1T2_Fc - Sphagnum fallax MG | ecosystem: Host-associated > Plants > Peat moss > Unclassified | place... | reverse complement strand
TATCCCATATTGTTTGAAGTTTGTAAAGTATAAAATTAAGTGCACTAGGAATATTAAAAAAAAGTGACATTTGGAATAAATTAGTAAAAAAAGGTTTGGCCCCTAAAAGTTAACCCAAAAAAAAAAAAAAAAAATCCCAAATGACCCACCTACTTAACCTAGGCCTACCTACTCATCTATTTAAGCATAATTACCTACTTACTTAACCTAGGAAATGCAAGTAATAAGGCCCACCTACTGTAGACCTACCTAACTATTGATCCAAGTGCCATGTGTCAACATCTTATCACTTTAAGTTGAATGATTCAAATTAAATTTAATAAATATTAAATATTAAAAATGAATTTAAAATTGACATGTGTCCATTGATGATTTGTTAACACATTATTGCCACATCAACACATTATTAATTTTGTAATTACAAAAACATTGTAACAAAATGACACAATAGTTACAATGTAATGGGATAGTAATTGTAACATAATGACACAATAATTGCAATAATTTAATTGCAACATAATTACAGAAGTTGCATAAGTATACAATTTCATATATAATGAATTGTGTTGTTGCAACTGTTGTGATTCGTTTAAAAACATTCATAATGTAAAAATATGATGAGTTGCAAGTGGTCATTGCAATTCAAAATCATAACTAAAACTTAGTTGCAAAACACCTATTTTCTCATAGTGTAAAACCTTGAGAAATAAAGGTCAAATGATGTTTTAACAAAACACATAAAATGGCATCGAAATGGTTCTTTCGAAGGTTATAACTTTTCCATTGATAGCTTTTCAATTAGAGTTCATATGTGATGGTCATGAACATGTATGGTTGTGGGACTTGTAACTTAACATTATTAGAAAAAAAAATGAGATTCTTATTTTGAAATCTTGAGAATTTTTATTTTTTCAATGTAACCCTTGTCACCAATCTTCGAATATACTATAAGGGAAGAAAGTGATGATTTTTCTTAAATTTGAAATGTTGTGAATCTTGTGAAAATTTGTTGTTCATAACTCATCCATGCATAATTATGCTTTCAACTTGCACTAATCATTTTCTTTCATGGCTTGTGTAGGTCAACTTAACTTTGAACTCGAATTTGTGATATTATTTTAATCACATTTCAAAGTTCCCATTTCTTTTCTTTTTCTTTCGACCTAAAGAACATGTCATAGATTTGTATTCCATTGCAAAAATCAAATATCAATTAAGGTGTATTCACACCTAATGTTAAATCAATGTTAAGTGAAAATCTAGGTGGCATCTTAGGTGGCGCCCAATGTTAAATGGGTGATTAATTTAATATTAAGCGAATGCTAACTTAACCTAAAATCTTCGTGGTAAATAGGTTTAGGTATTAAACGACTAGCTTGGTGTTAATGGATTTAATACTAGAGTCGTTAACACCAAGTGTGAATGCACCTCTAGTTCTTCACTTCATACCACTCAATAAACATGGGGATACATCAATTTGTATATATTAAAATAATTGAATCATGACTTACAAAATGTAAGGAAAAAAATTGCATGTGGCATTTATATATAATAATAATAATAATAATAATAATTTTTTAATTTTAATTTTTTCAATGAAAAACACATTTGTAATTATTAGGGTAGGAACAAGAATTTTAGCACCCAAATTTTAATGAAAAGAAAAGGGAACCAAGCACACACCCCACCAGAAAAAAAAAAAAATAATAAAATAAAAATAAAGATAAAAATATGGCTGTGAAAACCTAATTACGAATTCCAGATTTAGCAACTGAGGTAGGTGGAAAATTATGGATAGCAAAAAACGATTCTGTCTAAGCCATTCCGATCAGAATTGCGATCTTCCGTGAACACGGCATTCCACGTCCCCAGAATGTTCGGAAATTACTGATAGCAAAGACGATTCTGTCGACTCCATTCTGGTCAGAATCGTGATCTTCCGAGAATACGCCATTCCAGAATGGCAGAATGTTCGTCGCCGCCAAGGCTCTCGCTTCCGAGAGAATGCGCGTTTGCAAGGAGACGAAGCTCAGCGCTCTGTTCTTTCTCTCTCTCGCTTGTTGTCGTCAGTTCTTAGCTTGCACGAGGTCGGATGTGTGCAAAGGAGCTATAAAAAGAACAACAGTGTTACCTTAAACCAGTTTTTTTGGATGACACAATGTTGTTGTAGTAGTCATGAAAGCTTTTCGCGGTTTCTTTGAGAGCTTCTTTGCAAGAGGACCGACTGAGTCTCCTCAGGTGCTTCTTTTTCCTAGCTTATGAGAGGAGGTGGGGGTGTACCTACAACACTGGCAGTGAAGAAGGATCCAGAGAGAGATGGAATTTCCTCGGGCTGCGTATTTGTTTTGGTTTACGTGCCCTGATGTGTATTTTCATCCTGCTTGTTGCGGCGTGATGGAGGGAAGAAGTGGAGGAAGCCGGGGGCAATGGAAGGGAAGATGATGAAGAAGAGGAGAATGATGTCCGTCCGCGCATGGTGAAGCCTTGAGGTATGTGATCAGGATTTCAGTGTCCTTCAGTGCCTTTCCTCCTCCTCTACACAAAATTTGATTCTCCTGCTGCATTTGTGAGCTCTAGTATCTGGATGTCTTGTTTCTCAAACTCTGTCGTGAAGCTTGAATGCCAAACAACAAGAGGTATGGAGAAATTTTTGCTGATCCTGTGGTGCCCTATCTCTTCTGTCTCCCTTTTGTGCAAAGGACTTTTTTTTTTGTTTGTTTTGCAGTTTTGTTACTGATAGAGGAGGAGGAGAAGCAATGAGTGATACTCCAACTTTGGCCGAGAAGGCTCAAGGTTTACACATAAGTGGAGGAAAATCTTCCTCCACAACTGGAATTGCAGAAAAGCCTACAGGAATCTCCTCTGTAAGATCTGCAGCAACAGCAGCAGCAGCAGCATATGCATGGAGAAAAGCATCCAAGTCCAAAGATGGACGTTCCAGAGCCAATCTTTCTGTTGTGCCCATACGGTCTTCAGCAGATGGTTTTACAACTCCAACAACAACAATCTCCAACGGCACTCCACCTCCTGGTGGCACTGGAGGAAGGAGACTGCCATCACCTGGATCATCTCCTTCACTTCTGTTAGCTTATGTTAGTGCATCGGAGACCTCAGCAGAACCATTGCCAACAACAGCGGATGACATTGTTGATGGGACTGGTATGAGTGTGTTAGGTGAAGCAAGAGCAAAGCTTGCAACAGTAGAGAGAAAAACAATTGACCAATGGAGAGCAGCAACCGCAGAGGCCAGAGCTGCTTCTAAAGTAGAGAAGGGAGAGGAGAGGATCCGTCAACTAGAACGTCAAGTACTGAAGCTAGAAGATGAGCTTCGAGACTCGGCAGCCATTGAAGTTGCATTGTATTCAGTTGTGGCAGAGCATGCAAGCTCTGCTCATAAGGTTCACACACCTGCCCGCCGCCTTGCAAGATTCTACATCCATTTGTACAAAAACTGGAGCCCAGAAAGACGACCAAGCATTGCCAGGAACATTGTGTCAGGGCTTGTGTTGGTTGTTCGAGCTTGTGGCAACGATGTCCCAAGGTCTTTTGTTTCTTTAAAAAACTTTTCCTGCATGATTTGTTTGGTGTTTTTCCATTAAGGATGCTCGTACCTCTGTCTGTCATTGTAGGGTTTTGCATTCTGCTTCTTACTCCGGTGTTTTCCTTTGTGATAAACTAACACAGGTTGACATACTGGTGGTCAAACGTAGTGGTTTTGAGAGAGACCATCAGTCAGTCTTGTGAGGACGCAGAGGTCACAGCCTCCAGTGCAGAGATGGATGGTGAATTGCCCAGTAGTAATGCAAATGGCAATGACTTTGCTGCTCGAGCCTTGCGATCCCAACAGTTACGAAAGAGCAAGTTGGCACAGGATGTGAGCCAGATGCTAAATCTACCATCAGGAGCAGCTGGCAAGGATTGGCGGACTTGCAGCATGTTCCTTTCTGGACTTATGAGAGTTGAAGCATGGATTCATGGAAGGGTCTTGGAGTCAGTATGGTGGCAGGTGAGCATCATTGAGTGTCTCTTTAGGTTGTGGAAGATGGAGCAAAGCCCCTCCTTGATGAGATACCTCCCCTTGTAGTGGACAATTTGTCAAGTTTGAGTGGCTGAAGATGAGAATCTATGTCACAACAGTTGCCATTTTAGGCTTGCAAATTTTTTCAGGTCACCTGACATTCTAGTTAAGCCTCTGATTCTTGTGACATCAATACATCAATGTCTTTACAGGCAATGACACCACAGATGCAGCTTGTTGTCCCTGCAAGTACAAGGGGTAGCGCAGCTGAGGTGAATGGGGACCTGAACAACAAGTTTGCTGGTGATGCAAGAGAACCATTTTCAAAGGGAAAACTAGACTCCCATCCTCGCAAACTTGGTGACACCCGCCAAGGAAACATTTCTGTGGAGATATGGAAGAAAGCCTTCACAGATGCTCTGAAACGACTGTGTCCTCTTCAAGGCGAAGGGCATGACTGTGGCTGTTTACCAGTGCTTAAGAAAATGGTAGGATTACATAATGTTTCCTTTTTTCCTGGAGGTATTTGTTTAGTGACCTTTATGGCAAGGGGATTCACAAGATTTCTTTGCTTTTGCAGGTGATTCAGGAATGTGTAGCAAGACTGGATGTGGCAATGTTCAATGGAATTTTGCGGGATCCAGAGGATGATAGTCCCACCGATCCTCTTGCTGATCCAATCACAGATCTTTCTGTCCTCCCAATTCCCATTGGTGGCCTCACATTTGGAGCTGGATCTCATCTGAAAAATGTGGTAAGTTCCCAAAAGTTATGTCTTTATGTGTGGGCAAAACGTGAGAGAGATAAGCATCATTCTCACACAGCAGTACCCATGCAGGTGGTGAACTGGTCAACATGGCTATCAGCTCTTGTGAGTGTCAAAGACCGAATCCTGACAGAAACCAGCAATGGAGCAGGGATTACAGCAAAGCCAAAGGAGAATGAGGATAATGAAGAACCTGTACAGTTCAATCTGCTTAAGGCCACTGGTGATCTTCTGATGTTGCCAAAGGACATTCTTTTGGACAGTGAGATAAGAAAAGAGGTAACTTCTCTCAAAACCCTTTTCATTCTTCTAGACTTTTCTAAGGCAGTGGGCATCAGAATATAAACTCTCTGTGAGATCGGCAAGATCAGCCAAGTACCAAAGATCAAACTCTCTGAGGGTATGGTTCTTGCAGGTATGTCCAGCATTGAGCTTACCTCTTATACGGCGAGTGTTGGCCAACTTTGTACCCGACATTTTTTCTCCGGATCCAATCTCCCCTACCCTTTTGGCCGCACTTAATACTGAGGTATGCCTTCATAATGCCCATGTGGAATCTGGAATCCTTGAACTGAAAGACAGGGTGCAGAACAATAGTGTTTTGCTGTGCTTAGTTTTTGGTGAAATCAGAACTAATGTTCCAACAGAGCACTGAGAGTTTTGTCTCTTACTGCAGGTGTCAATTGAAAGGAAGAAGCAAGGTGAGGCAGACATAAGTCCTGATGATATTGCTATGGCCTGTGTCCCTCCCACTTTCTACTTGCCACCATCTGTAAACTTGGTGCGTGTTTGGATTGGAGAGCCACCTGGAGCTCTCACTTGGGGAAGGAGCAGCTCCTCAGCTTTGAGGAAAGGGTACACCAGTGATGAGGAACTGGATGAGTACCAAAACCCACTTGCGTTGTTGGAAGATAAACCTCACTATGACAACATGACTGGCACTGGGAAAAAGAAGGAGGCAGTTGGAGCTTCTCGGTTTCAACTACTGAGGGAAGCTTGGATGTCATCATTGTAATGTTGTCCAACAATGTGGACTATTGCATGTGTTGCTGCCAATTTTTGGCAATGAGTATGTCCATTCCCCTTTTGTCTCAGATAGTTCTTCACTGAAATGCCTAGTAAGCCAAGAAAGCAAGGGAGCAAATACTACCGTATCTCAATCTAGATGACCTAGTTAGTACAGTATGGTGATACTGGTGGAAGTGCATACACACACACAGCTCACAGTTGACCACAGTTGACAGACACACTACAACTGAAGAGGTAAGAAGAAATGTATATGCTATCTACTGGGAAATTTCTCAAAGTCTTGTGACTACAAGAAAATGACTGAGATTTCAAAGACAAATATGGTGGTGCAGAGGTAACTGTAACTTGTTGCTGAGCTGGTCATGCATTCTTTCTCTGTGAAGGGTGTACTCTTTCAGAAGACAGAAAGAGTAATTTCTTGTAACTTGGATCTAGCCATGAAGCAACGTCCTCAAGGTATATCCTGTGATATCTTTGGTAAATGTTCTCAACCAGATTATGCCAATATTGACATGCTTTTTATTGCCTCAATTTCTTTCCAATATCTCTGGTACTGCTCAGTTGGATGTTATCAATACTCAGTTTTACAGGTTTTTGAAGCTTTGTAGTTCTAAAATTTTCTTTGTTTCTCAGATGGTTAAGCCTTGTTGTCCTTCTGAATAAAGGCTTACCCTGAAACAATTCTGTTAAAGAGGAGTAGAGGGTTGGTCAATAGAGCAAATTTTTTTGAATTTCAGTCTTTGGATTGTTCCAAATTATTCTGTTTAGTCTTGTAAGTGTGTAGTTTTTTGAAGCACACTTAGTCTAGTTTGCTTTTTATGTGGTCTGTTAAATTTTCTTTTCTTTCTTTTTGTGCATGTCACTTATTTGTCCGTCTTCTTTTCTCTATGCATTTCCCCTTCTGTGTTGTTTCCCCTTCTTTGTTGTTCTGTTGTTAGTTGCAGCCTAATATCATGGTTGAGTCTACCTGTTGCTTCCATAAGCATGATCTCACTACACAGGTTAGTGATCACACTGGCCTATACCCTCTGTAGGGAATTGATGAAGTCAATCAGGAAGATGCAATATATAAGTCATCAATCATGTGTTTGTTGATGGTCCTTGAACAAGTGTAAGACTGTCACTGTTGATTATATGACAGTTTTGTCGCTTTTGGGTTGTTCTTTCTGCTTTGTTCTACAAATCTATAACTAAAGTATTCCTTTGACTTAAAAAGGATGTCTTGTAAGCTTATACTCCCTTTCTTAATTGTGAATCTGGAGATTTGATTCTTATGAGATATATTTTCAAACATGTACTGGTACGTATACAATCTGATTACAAAGGTCGTCATACTACAACATATTTTTTGTTTCATACCATTGTGTGCAGGTGTGAGACTTTGGAATCTTGGGATTCTACTAAGCCTCGCAGCCGATGTTCAATGATAGCCTCAGCTTCTTCTACGATGCTCCTTAGCACAATTGCTGCTGGGAGGATTTCATTGATCTGACCTACACCTGTCCCTGCATACATTGCCATGTTCTCAACTTCACCTGTTGTTGTCAAATTTGGAACTTTTCCAGAGAATTGTGGAACATCTTCCTCCTGCATTCCAAATGTGACTTGGGATCAACATCACTGTGGGATGTATATGCTGGTGAAATATCCCAGAAAGGAAAAACTTTTGCTACCAGTTCAGCCCAAGAGAAACATGTCAGTATTGACAGCAGTCGATTGAAGTATTGGGAGTTTTACTTACCCGTTCAAAGATTGTGGTCTGCCCAATGATAGGCTGGTTGAGCTCATTTCCATTGGCTGCCAGTTTGTTCTTCCAGGTCTCAAAGAAGGGAGTTCGCAAAGTGCGATGGTGAGCACCTGGCCACCTTGCCCGACCATAGAGGTTGGTGTACTCGGTGTCTCCACTTGAAGCCTCTAGAATCTTCTGCTTATACAATGGATGTGCATAGGACTCCAAAGTTGCCAGAAACCTGCAAACACCATGTGACAAACTCCTAAATTTAGTGGTCTGTTTGCAATGAGTGTTTTGGGAACAATGAGAACCTGAGCGTCAATTTTTGCATCAAGGGACTCTGACTCATAAAATTGGTCTTGTGGGAGTGGACACCAGACTCAAGTATTTGACATGGTTTGTAGAGCACCAGAATTCCTCTAGGGGAAGCTCATTTCACACAAACATTGAGTGAACATTGAAGAACCAAGCAGAGTGTGAACCTGGTGCCCATGCAGATTCCCTGTGCTCCAAGAGCCAGGCAAGCAACATAACCTCGGGCATCGACAATGCCTCCTGCAGCTATGACTGGTATTTTGAAGCTCTTGACAGCATCCACAACACTCGGCAGCAATGTCATCAACCCCACCTGTCCACATTCTCTAAGATGCAAAATACTTCAGACTCTGTAGTTTTCAATCAGAAACATAACAGTTGGGAAAATAGAGACATGATCACATTTCTTGTCTCCCTTGCTGAATCGATAGGAGAATTTCAAGAATCCACTGCACCCATTGACTCATTATGTTTGGACAAAGTTTGTGCTGAAGTTCTTTATCATGAAGCATCAACTCCTGACAATGTGAAGAGCAACCCATGTTGAGCAACACTTAAGTTAATGAGGTTCATGCTTAATGCATCTTCTGCACTATTGTTTCTATCACCCAAGTTCAATATCAATTCAAGAGTTAGTGTTTTTGGATGTGAAGTGACTGTACATAGATAGGCACAAAAACTTAACTCCTGAACGTAGTTTTGGGTAGAGATTTGCTTTACACCTGGTGCATGATGTGCCCACCAGCTTCAATGCCTTGAGCAATTATGGCATCCACCCCGGCTACAGCAGCCTTAATGGCATCTTCAACCAATCCCACCTTTCACACAATTTCACAAGATGCATGAAAAGGATCAATCTACTGAATTGGCATTGGTTTCCAGTTTAGAACGGCAAGCAAAGAAACAGAGAGCCAGTTTGAGAGACCATTCAACTCCTGCGATAAAGGAGGATTTTTATCTGACCTGATGAACAACCTTGACACCTGCTCTATGAACTTCATCAACTTTTCCTTTGGGGAAGTCCCCCCATGACACATGTAGGAATGCAACTTTCTCTTCAAGAACAGCCTGGAGAATTGGCTCATTAGGGAATGCCAGGATGATACCCACACCGAAAGGCTTGTCAGTGAGTTCCCTAGTGCGAGCAATCATCCTCCTCAGCAGATCTACATGGTCCTACAATACCCCAGAAATCAGTTCATCAGCCATACTAAATCTGTCCTTTGCAGGCTTCATCATCCCTGAAAGAGAAACAGAATTGAGGAACAAAACAAAGATGATGCTATGTCTACAAGTCAAAAATGCTGTATCTACCAAACAACAATCAAGCTGTTTCTCTACAGCCACAAATGCTTCCACTAAACCCTAAACCTGGGACTCCAACAAAACCATTAGAGTTTTCAAACTTTAGATGACTGTGATTACCATATGAAAATTGAAGCTTCACACACAGACTGCAATTTGCAGACTTATGTATGAGCTACCATCTAGTAGGACATTTGGCTTGACACATGAATTAGAAAATCAAAAGAAATCTTGGCAGCAGTCTGAAGATCCAAACCTGAGGAGGTGCCCGAAGGAAGCCAAGACCACCTGCATTGGCTACCGCAGCTACCAGGTCAGGACCAGAGATGTCAGGCCCCATGGGCGCTAACACTATGCCATTTTCCACTCCCAGAATTCCTCCCCATCCTCCCATCAGGACACACACAGCGTCTCCCTCTGTCTCTGGACCCTAAACCCGAAACGCTATTTCTCGGATGTCGTTCTCTTCTAATTCTCTTGGTTTTTCCGTTTTGCTTGCAAGTCTTCTCCAGGGGTATTTGAGTTCAGTTTAGATTTCGGAAGTTTCATAAGAAGGGCAGCAAACTAAGCACAACCCATTGCTGGATCCTGACAAGCTGACGCAAACAAGAGGCGATCTGACGACTCAGGCAAAAGCAAAGAATGAATGCGGTCTTCTCCAAAAGGGCAGTCGAATTCCAGCTTCGATTTCGGGAAGTTTCATAAGAAGGGCAGCAAACTAAGCACAACCCATTGCTGGATCCTGAAAATCTGACGCAAACAAGAGGCGATCTGACGACTCAGGCAAAAACCAAAGAATGAATGCGGTCTTCTCCAAAAGGGCAGTCGAATTCCAGCTTAGATTTCGGGAAGTTTCACAAGAAGGGCAGCAAACTAACCCATTGCTGAAATTCCTGACCCTCTGACGCAAGCAAAGCAAAGCAAGGCTGCCGAAAAGTGCGCCGCCAACCAGAGCGCCTCGTGTCAACAAGATTTTTCTCCGAGACAACTCTACACCTCTGACGTGTGGCACTGAGCCTTAAACCCTAAAACCACTTTTGGTTTCACACAAGCAAGTCAAGGGAATAAACTATGAGAATAACCTTAATTTTATTGGGTCTGTCCTACAGAGGCATTGTGCGAACACCTTCTGCGCGGGTATAGGGGTCGAAGAATCAAAAGTTGGCTGAATGGATAAGGTTATAGGTTTGCGTGTACATTTTTTATTGGCCCAAGCTAATGGATGGGCATCTGTAAATTTTGGGTGTAGCAATCCAATTGATGGGTTGTTTTGAAATCTTCCCATCTATTTGTTGGGTTTCTTTTCAAAATATGAATGTTAGGTAACTGATTTAATCATGTCTCTATATCATTTTATTGTTTTTGGGTTGTTACTTGGCTTTTGGTATCACGAAGTTTCATATCATCATGAAATGTAAAAAAAATTTCATATGACTAATTTTTTAAAACGAACTTTGTTTGATAAACATACAAATATTTCACTTCATTTCCTTTAAAATCTTATTAAAATAAGATTTGAAAATTTATGCAAGAATTGATTAAGATAAAACACGGAAATTTTTAAATAAATATATTTATTTTTATGTTATTTTAAACTTTCAATTTAGCTTTGATGAAGATTTAATAATAAAAATCATGATTAAATTAATTAAGGGATTTTGGATAGGTGAATTGTTTTTAGGGTGGGGACTAACCCAAAGGGTTGTTTCTTGGGTGGCATGGGAAAGAGAAGTTTGGTTGTTTTTCAAAAACATGAAGGTGTGATTTTTTTTAATTTTTCAAAGAATTATTCTTTTGGTCATGTGGGATGGGG
>Ga0116228_10005856_pt1 | contig 10980 bp, 9 predicted proteins | sample S1TSphfallax_2_FD_89694 | JGI IMG/M metagenome (GOLD analysis project Ga0116228, IMG submission 89694) | Host-associated microbial communities from peat moss isolated from Minnesota, USA - S1T2_Fc - Sphagnum fallax MG | ecosystem: Host-associated > Plants > Peat moss > Unclassified | place: USA... | reverse complement strand
TATATATATATATTCACAATTCAACCTCTTTTCATTTCCTAGTTATTGGATATAGAAAGGGCGTCAAGTTTCATTAAGTATACAACCATAAATAAAGGTTTTATACCTTTACACGGATATTTCATATTCAATATCTCTTTGTAGTTTGATTTTTTCACACCCATATGTGAATATTGCATTGACTCCCCATAACCAACGTGGGTTTTATGGCCCAAAGCAAGTATTACATTTTGCACCTCTCAAGCAATGTGCATTAATTATCATTATGAGGGTATTGCTACATGGGGTTTTTAGACATTGTGGGTTTAAGGTGCAATCCAAATGTTACATATGTGAACATTTTCAATGATGGAAGCTTTAATAGTTCAATGTGGGTATTACCAAAATTTGTTTTAGTATATGGGTTCAAAATGCAAGTATTGTACCTTATGTACATTAGAGCAATAGGTATGTTATATCATGATATGGGTATTGTAATGGGAATTCCAATTCACAACATTGATTTTAAAAGAGTCATGTATGTATTGCATTTTAGGTTTTTGTTCAATGATGAATGTTTATAAAATTATAAATTATCTTGGTGCAGGAATTTGTCTTACTTCCTTCAATCATGGGAAGGATTCCAAAGTCCCTTTTCTCAAACAAGGATTTGGTGTGGAGGTCTAAGATACACCATGGGGCAAAATAAAATGACCATTCAATTTGCTTATGTTCCATATGCTCACATCTCAGAATTCTTGGAAGCTGAACGAGGAGATACAAACACCCCTATGGAATGGAATGTTTACAAAAACTTTCCAAGCCAAACAGATGTCAAGCAACCAACTATCAAAAACCACCTAAGGCATACGTGGTAAACATTTATGGCATTAACCTTTTATATTTCTTTAATTCATATACCAAAAATGTAATCATTTACATTTTGAAAAAAATTTGGTCTAAGTATCAATGTAAATATGGACCAAAGGACTATCAGGAAAACTCAACCCACATTTGATCTATTAAACGAAGATGCCTAGCGTCATTTTCAATCAAACGTCTATACACACAACATGATGTGGCTAATATGAGAATTTATCATAAGGCCCATACATGAACTAATGGGTCATTTGCACATGGTGAACATGACCTAAAATCCATTTTTCGTATATCTCGTTATGCTCCACACATGTCACAAGCATTGAAGGACCATATATGGGCCCAACTAAGCTTAGGTTACATGACCAAACAAATATATGACAAACATAAAGTAATTTGTGGGAACGTGTGAATGCGGGTCAAAGCATGACACAAGATGATTTCATTCGGCTTTAAGACATTGCATATTTGGATTAGAAACATAAGAAAGGGAGTTGGCATTTACACACCAACCCTACAATTTCAATTCGGTCTTGGGCTTTCCAACATCCAGAAGATGTGTTCTTCTTCCAAAATGTTAGTGAAATCAACAAGACTCAAATCCCATTCACCATAGGTATTCAAACACCAACTCAATGTGAGTCCATGCTATCATATGGTCACAATGGTGCCATTTCTATGGATGCCACATCTAGCACAAATGACATGAAATTCCATTTATTCACCTTGATGGGGTTTGATGATCATTGCACGGGTGTCCCTTTAGCCTGGATCATTATAAGTAAACAAACAGTTCAAGATTTGATCGAATGGTTGAAACCATTAAAGATAAGATGTTATCACACATGCTACATTGGAAACCATCATGTTTTCTCGTTGATGATGCACCTCAAGAATTGAAGGCATTACAATTAATTTTATATCCAGTACCCATTTTGTATTTTTTTCCTTAGATGTTTTTTTATATCTTTCATAAAATTATTGATTATTTCAAATGCATTTTATGTTGTACTAACCCCATCCACTCATGGAGATTTTTATTTATTGCATATGTGTCTTTATTAAGGTCGTATGGGGTATGGACAAGGTTCCCATCTACCTTTGTTGTTGGCATGTTCTCAAAGCATGGCGCTTACGTGGTACTTAAAAAATCAAAGATGTGAAAGTGCGAGGTGGAATCTTCCACGACCTTCATGATGTTATGTACATGTCCATCAATCATGGAGAAACAATTGATGATTTCAAAGAGCGCGAGAGGGCTGTTATGAGAAAAAGCCTTCATAAACATAGGCCTAATGATGTGTGGACAAATTATTTCTAGACTTATTACCATCACTTTGGTAAGTGATAATATTTATCATGATTTAATATTCAAATTTCTTTTGTAATAATGTTATTCATCCTTGTGCATTGTGTTTATGTTTGCATAAGTATGGATGGTGGGTGTTCGAAAAATGCCCCATTCCAACCAACACACCCAAGTGAGCATTGAATCATATTATGGTGCATTGAAACGTTGGCTTGCTCTTGACACAAAAGGCCTTAGAGGGCGTAGGATTGACTAGTTGGTGTGGTGATTAACAACAACCATTGCACGCCACTACATGCACACATTGAAATTTTTTTTAAAAAGGGTTTCATAAAAAAAACAAGGTTATGGAGGCCATTATTACATGAATTTGGAAAAGGAAGCCCTTATTCCACTCACCCATGTGTACCAACCAACCCTTGAAAGTGATGGAACTTGGGGCGTACAAAGCCAATGTCTTCCCAATATTATTTGCATGGTGAAATTCCCATTCACTAAGATATTTTGTTGCACATGTGAATGGGCATTGTGAGGGAACATGTGTACACACCAAATTGTGGTCATTTTCACATGCACAGACATTTCTCAAGAAGATATCATTCATTACTGTGGAACATGATATGGATCACATTGTGGAAGGTTGGGTCACATGTTTGCGAATGCACAACATATTCCAAATGATATGGAATCTAATGATGATGACGAAAATGAACATCTTGAAGGTGATGATGGGATCATGGAATTTGATGGGCTCATGAACATGAATATGGAGCAAAATGATCTCCCTATGGGTACCATTGTAGGGTCTGATGACATAATAAATTCATCAACCCAAATGGAATCTTCCACAATTAGTCACTATAATGCAAGAAATCACAAATGAATGTAAAGAAAGTGATGTGACACTTCGTGAACATGCCACCTCACACATGAGAGTATTGGCATGTAATATTCGTAACATATGCCTCACAAAGGCAAATGTAGTTTCAAAGATTGGCATGAAACAATGCTCAATCACACAAATGTACTTATTAAACGATGTCATGAATAAATGTCTCAATTATTAATCAAGATTGTCGCCATTGGCACTAAAAATTTTGTTTTAAAATCAATTTTATATGGAGGAAACCATAGCCCAATTTATTTGAACATCATGTATTCAACACACACATGAAATATAATATGGCACAAAGGTTATTATTGTTTCCAAGTAATAAACACAAAATGTGTGAAATGTGAAAACACAAGGATAGTGATAATATTAGTGTTAAATGGAGGTATTGTAACTAGGCCCCAAAATTTTAGTTGGTAGAAGTAAGTACAAGTGAAAGTATTACAATTACGCCCAAAAATTCCAATTAATAAAGGTAAATACGGGTGTAGGTATTACAACGAAGCCCCAAAATTCTAGTTGGTAAAGGCAAATACGAGTGTAGGTATTACAACGAAACCCCAAAATTCCATTTGGTAAAAGTAAGTACGGGTGTAGATATTGCAACAAAACCTCAAAATTCCAGTGGTAGAAGTAAGTATAAGTCCAGGTATTGTAAGTTTAAATGAAAAATCAACCTTAAATGCTATACCCACACTTCAAAAGAACCCATCTAGATGGTTTGGATACCCTTAAGTGAAGACCTAGCCCTAAACACAATACCCACATGTAAAGTCACTTTGAAATAATCGAACTTTATATGTAATACTTGCATTCAAGGTCACTCCAAAATAATTAGTTAATTTCAAAATAGTATGTTAACAAAGGTGCGTATAAAGGTTGGGGTTGTTGATTAGGAGTTCCATGATTCTTATTTTATTTCATTGAATTTGAAAAGAGGTTCTATTGTTTATGGAACAAATAGTACAATGACAATTGTGATCAAACTTATCTTGGTGTAAGAATTTTTCATGGAAAAGTTGAACTTGCAATCTATAATGTGGAGTAATTATCTATAATGTTTTCAATAACTTATTAAAACAAAAATATAATTAATTTAATTAATCAAATGTCAAATTAATCAATCTAATTTTTAGATCCAACTTTTTATTGTCTAAGTAAATAAAGTTAAACCAATTTATTAGTTAATTATTTTCAATAAATAAATGATTATCTAATTTTTGAAAATTAATCATTTAAATTACCCAAAATATTGATATATTAATTGTTTAATTATATGACAAAATTTGTTGATATTTCATTAATTATCAGAAATATTTTACATTAAATTGGGGAGAAATTTCTAGGATTTAGACATATGTGAAACAATACAACTTCATTTTATATCTTCCTTAAAAAGATTGGAAAAATTAAGTTGGAGAGATCACACAAAGGTTAAAAACAAACTTTATGTGAAAACCCAACCTTAAATGCAATATAAAGTTTGTCAAAATCAAAAAATTAAAAGTTCAAGTTAATTTTTTTTCAAATATGCTCATATTTATGTTTTTTCCCCTTTTAAAGTTATAAACTCATTTCAAAAAACAAAAATATAAAGTCTTTAATTTAATAAGATTTTAAAATATGTTTTAAAAAAATTAAAACACATAATTTTCTATTTTTTTTTTTCCTATTTCACATATAATAAAAATGATCTCTCCCATATATTAATCCTATGTCTAATTGAAATTTTGTCTTATACTTTTATCATATATAGTAAATAATTTCTTGGTTAAAATAATCAGATAGTGGGTCAAAAATATTTTATACATATATAACACAAGTCATTGTGTAAACTTTATTTTTTATGATGTATAATATTGGTTTAAATATTGGTCCAAATATATTGTTATTTGTAACACATTATATATAAATGATGATATTATGGAATTATATTCATTTCAATACATATTTATTTTAAATAATATTTTAAATGATATATATATATATATATATATATACCTATGGTTATGTATATTGCAATTATTTTTATTAACTTTTTTTTTAATGCGAATTTGAAAATTCCAAAATATTAATTGCTAGGTATGAAAATGTCATGCCAAAATTTCTTAGAAACCATGCCAAAATTTGTGTGGATTTGGAGGCTTTGTGAGGGCTATGTTGTTATGTAATGTTTTCAACACCTTCAGAAGTTGTAACATGATTTCAATTGTCCAAAAAACAAAATAGTGTTCATTAAAAAAAACCATGAATTTGTAGCCTTGACAAATTATTAGCTTCAACAAAAGCTCATTGCCAAAGTTGTCAAATTAACTAAAATGTTGACATTGACCAAACTAAACAACTTAGCCTAAACATGAGTAATAGGTTAATAAGTTACTTGTTAAATAACCTAATTAACTACTTAATAGGCTACCTACGTAATATAGGCCTACTATGTAGTTTATTCATTAATGTAAGCCTTCTAAGTTAATATCTTAGATGGTTTATGTAGGTATTGAAGGTAGTTGAAATTATCAAGTAAACAAACTAGTTGTATAGGTAGTTTATTAGCCTAGGCAACGTAAGCCTAATAAGCATTTTTGATAGTTTAATGTCTATTCCTTATTATATTATAACATATTAAATTTGAACTTTAAAAATTTATTAAAAAGAAAGCACATTTTTCATATAATTGTTATAAGTATATATTATTGGATTATGATTCAAATTTAGAGTTTGAGAAAGCCTACATTAACTAACATTTTTTTTACAAGTCTATAATATATAAAATAAGTCTACGGTGCATTTTAGGGGGAACTTTATATGCAAAATAATGCAATATATATATTTTTTAAAAGTGAAAGAAATCAACTTGGAGATATACCATGACAATCACCTTTTTGAGGTTTTGTTTTGCACTCTACCTTCAAAACTTGTAATCGTGATATTTTCAAATTGCCAAGAGAAAAGGACCCTTGCCTTGTAAGTTCAAAAGATTTAAAACTTTTTGTTAAGGCTTAAACATCTGAGAAAAATGTGATGTTGTAGGACATTATTAAAGACCTAGCATATGTTTTGAAGGGGTCTTCCAAAAACCTTAATAAAAGAATCTATTTGTACCCATATGGGTTTCTATTAAAGAACTAGACCTTACACCCAGTTAATCACATACCCCACCCTCACCTCATAACCACCCTTCTTTGGGTTTCTAAGACCCGAACCCGAGCAGTTCTTCGAATTTTTTATTTTCAAATACCTAGACCCAACTATCATAGCCGCCCCCACACTGATTAAGACCGAAGGTATCCAATAGCTGCCCTCAACGATGAACTGGCCAGTGTGAACCAGCGTCCCAGCACCAATCAGCCCATGACAAGTGACCAACCGCGTCATTGTCAATAATAATAGTTCAAGAACCGTGTATTTTCGACGTCATAGCAAAAGACAAACTCAAGTCGTACGTTGTGAAGCAACAGAAGACGTAAACACGGATTCCAAAGGCAAACGGAGACCAATACACTCCTGGCGCTTGCAGTCCTAGAAAAGCCATTGCCGGGGTTGCGTCAGAAAAAGCAGCCGCCTAATTATAGCAGCTAAACTCGGTATGGATATTTCCCCCCCTCTCCTACCCCCGCCCTGACGTGGCAGTCTCGTGTACGTCGCCGCTCATCTGATTCCCTACGCGCCGTTTCCCGGACGCTGCATCTTCGTGATAGTCGCTAGCTGCACCCGATGACCAGGCAACTAACCTGATCCCTTTACACTCTGGGTAAGACTCTCGTCTCATTACGCCGTTTGTGCGGTGTGGCGGTGACACCGACCTGCACGCTCTCCACTCATCACTTGCTCTTGGAAAAATCAGGTCTCAAAATTATGAGAGGTATATTACTGTGTCACTCGGATTCTGGCAAGATACTTTTGCTTGCTTTCACTCCATGCCTCTTCTTACTAACCTCCCCTAAAGTGTATACATACACTTACTCGTCGGTTTCCTTAGCAATCGATCCGCGCGTAGGAAGTTTGTTTCTGTAGCGCATGAGTCATGCCTGCAAGCTAGATTTTTTTTTTCGTGTACCGCGTCTGCACAAAGTTAAGTGATCGACTCTCGACTCCGTTGTGAGTTCTTTTTGGAACTCTAGAAGTTTTGCAACATCGATGTCAAGGGGAGAATATTGGTGGAGAGGTGGTAGACCAAGAAAACATGCTGAAATGTGCAAGAGGTGATGAGAGAAGGTTTTCATTGGCTACAGAGGCCGTTGTTTGAGTCTTGAACAGGACTGTGCACCGTAGACGATATTAGTGCTTCTGAAGGAGTTTATGCGAAGAAAAACTGGGTACAGTTTCTCGTCAAAAGATTGTATTGCCTTAGGAAGTAGCTGAGAGATGCAGAACTCTCATTAGTTCTAAGGTTTGATGTGGCCGAGAATAATATGGTATGGAGAAGCGTTGACAGGCCGTGTTGATCGACATGAGTTCGAGTTTGCTTACTCACGCATTGTCGAGGAGGATCAGAATCTGTTAAAACTAGTACCATGTAGCTGGATTCGCAGCGATGAGCGAGTAATTCGAAATTTGGGGAACTGAGTAAAATAGATCAGTATTGACATCGAGGCTGGAGATATTCTACATTCGTGAATTTCAGAGCTTAGCGATTCCCGGCGTTCTCGGGAGTCAGAACAAACTTCAACATACGGACGAGAACAGCAATCAAGGATAATCCATGGTGGAATCTGAGTATGGAGAGAATGGCAATAGAAGTTCGATCAGAAATATTTCGGAGAAACCACTTACCGCAGTGTCCTCATTGGATGGCCGTCTTCTTAGAGCGGTAGAAATCTGTTCAGAAGACAAACGGGGAGACGAACACAATTATCAACCTGCTGATCACCCGTCTGGCGTCGAGTGCATTATGTGTGGCGATGTGGGATTCGTGGATCTTCTGCAGTTCTGTTGCGTTTGCAAATCTCGTGCTCAGCATCTGTGAGTAGCACTCAAGTTCTATTCACTAATTGGCACAGCCGGTTCACTAGAATTCTCGTAGTCTTGATAACAGTGCTGTAGATTCTTTTTCTTCCTATTTGCATCGGATCATCGGTCTAGAGCAGTAGATTTGGATTCACTAGAGCCGGGTTGCAAATCTGCTTGCTAGAATGCAAACTCGCGTAGATGAATTGAAGCATAGACCGTCGACTGCGTCGGTCCAGCAACAATTAGAAACTATATTCATCATACATGCCTGATTACGATCAGCCACTGGAGCACCATTTCTCCTGCTGGTCTGATCACACTCTTTTAAGTGCATGAAGTCGACACAGTTCTTATGTTCACCAAGATCCGTTGTTGCACATGATTCAGCAAAACATAATCAACCGCCGAGGCTTATGATCAATTCACCTTTGTTTTGGATTTTCGACAGGTACTGTATGGCTCCTAATTCCAGAGGACAGACAGCTGGAATCAATTCGAATCTTCGAGAACTCTCCTGGAGATGCAATCAATGCGTGATAGACATAGATGTACAGGGAACAAAAGCTGGCGCCTCAAGGATCAAAGAGGATCTTAGAATTCGGGCTCCATCGGACTGTAGTTCATCAGTACTAAGATGCAATGTTTCTTCTACCTTCAAGAGTGGTTTTGACAGCAGATTTGTTAGTTTTCCAGTCACTTGCATTAGGAATCCAGATCAACAAACAAACGCTGCCGCGAAACACACCAACTTGTGGCCAGTGAAGAATGAACTTGGTACCAAGGTTTTCTCAGACCAAAATCGACAGCAGCAGGATGGTGATGATTTCACACCGTCAAAATCCAATGCTAAGCGAGGATTGAATCAAATGTGGGAAGCCGATTCATCTGTAACAAATCAAAGCAACGTGCAGCTGAACCCAGGGGAGATACGAAAGGGATCATTCGTGATCAGACGCAAGCTGGACGGAGGTCCCAATACTCGTCCCGAGTTCGACACTGCTAGACAAAAGGTGAAGAGCAAGTTATCGTTGAGTCGGGTTCAAGGTTCAGATCCTTCTGATCCTGCAGATCTGGCCCCCACTGACGCGAGAACCGGTTTATTGTCAAAACAAGCCAACATCAGTTCACATCATGGACGTCGGAGTTTCCGAATTATGCACGAGTCACCTACAAGGGAGAAAACTTCGAATTCGAAGCTTCTAATTCGACGATACAAGTCACTTTCTGAGCTTTCCTGTTAAACATTAACTCCCTACTTTGAGTATAATATCTTGCATTCGTGACACGTCTGAAATGCCTTTGATTCCAGACATGGGGTTATAACCATCTGTGACACTCTCAGCAGCAGAATGATCGTGAGAAAAAGTTTGCAACTTTGCAGACGCAGACTTGGTTGCAAAGAAATCTGTCAGCTAGCTGCGATCTGTATTGTTTCAAAAATGGATTTTGGAAGAGTAAAATTGGCATGTACATGTGTACATATATATAAATATATATGAATTTCGAATTTGGTGCACGTTTTCCAATTGTGTCCCAAGGTAGTACCAGGAACTTCAATCGCCTGCTTCCTTGCAGCCCGGTGAGCTCTCCACAAGAAATCATTTACGATATTACATGATGTGCCTTAGAATGCTTGGTTGCCCTTCCAACAACAAAGAAACTTTCAGCATTTCCCTATAGGGGAAGGAGGGAGGGAAGGAGGCATAGCTACGGGTGCTCCCAAAACTAGGCTGAGATACAGAACACGGGACTCCTTTTGCGAGACGCTAAATACCCCCCCTTGCCCCCATCAAGCTCATTTGTGAATGCATTCCTGTGTGCTAGGGAAATGCATTCACAAGTAGCTACATAGTTACAGATCAACACAATCTAAAAATTTATGTGTCTCTCAAGGTCTTTGTTAGGTAGAGCCATTCAGCCTTGCCCTTTCCCACGTGTTACTGACGGATCAGCTTTCCTATGTCCAGATCATCATTTCGGAACTATTATAAATTTAGAGTCTCTAAATTTACGAAAACTGTTTGGTGCGAGTCAGATGACAGATCTCTCTCTCTGGTAGTATGCCTGCAAAGTTCCTGAATTAACCCACTTCAGAAGCAGCGTTGGAACTTAGATGGCGTATCATGTCTGTCGCAGGATGCGTGTAAAGTCCGCGGATTAACTTAGGCCGACTTTCGATGAGGGCCCAAGGTCTACCTACCAATCAATTCAAGTAATCTTATTGGTCTAAAGCTTTAAATTGGTCCCCAAGGCCTTTAGATGAAGGTCCAAAACCAAAAAGTGGCCAATTGAAGCTAAACCTACATGGCACGTGTGTTGGAGGGAAATCAATTGGTTCCGAGCAAAAAATAGGGCTAAAAAGAGATTTGAACCAAGAATCAGGCTAGGGACTAAGGTACAGTCCAACTCAAGGATTCAACTTGCTTCAAATCAGTTCAAATCAGTTCCTAGGAAATTGGACCCTGGACCCTCATCTAAGTGGGCCTTATTCTCAAACTTGCAGATTTGGAACTTGGTGTTGGGTAAGGCACCTGGACACTGGGGACATTTTAGAAAAAATAAGTGGCCTAGGACAAGGCTATCAAGTCTAATCTAGTTGGCTAGTTGGGCCACATTTGGAGAACGACTCTTGCCTCTGTAAAGCATAGATAACATAATTATGTATAGATCATAAGGTGTTATAAGGTGTTTTTTTTTAGATGATTTTGCAAGTGGTTTGGACTTCTTTTTTTAATTTATATGGGCACATTGCTTAAGGTCATGTTTCATCTTCAATATCATTTTGCTTTCTGCATTTTAATTCTTATTATTGGAGAAATAGTTTGTATGCAATACATTCCATCGCAACTGATGAGGTGACCTAGTGTTTAGTTGCTCACACTTTGATTATTCAATTTAGAAATATGTTTACAAAGCATTTTAATTTTCATTAATTTGGTGTAACAACTCATAACAAGTGTGAGATAATGGT
>Ga0116228_10005854_pt1 | contig 10981 bp, 6 predicted proteins | sample S1TSphfallax_2_FD_89694 | JGI IMG/M metagenome (GOLD analysis project Ga0116228, IMG submission 89694) | Host-associated microbial communities from peat moss isolated from Minnesota, USA - S1T2_Fc - Sphagnum fallax MG | ecosystem: Host-associated > Plants > Peat moss > Unclassified | place: USA... | reverse complement strand
CCCCCCCCCCCCCCCCTAGAGATAAGGTCCCTTGGAGTTACATAGTCAAACCTATATAGGTTTGGAATATGTACTATGGGATGACTAAAAATGAACTCCTTAGTTCCAAGTGGTGAATTCAATAGGTCAACTGCAATTGTGAACCTCGTTGTTAGTTGCTTAATTATAATCCCCACAATCCTTGGCCAAATATTATCACATTCAAAATCTCTTTTACAATATCCTTATTTCAAAAATCTAATTACATGTAATTAACTCCAACCTATTTTTGTGTGCACCAAAGGCACAACCAATTTCCTTCAAAAAAATCCTTGGTGAGGTCACATCCATTTTATTCCAAATGGAATGCAAAAATATCTAAGGTGCAACTTATTGAAAAGAGTAATAATATATTATTTATTTAAATATAAATAAGGTGCCTATAATTCATTATGAGAATATATACTTAAAATATATTTAGTACATTCTAAAATATAATTAAAAATATATATTTTGAATATGCCATTATTTCATTAAAAATTTTAATACTTAAAAAAATCTCAAGTGCTTATTAAAAACACAAAATAGTGATTTCCCTCGACAAAAATCATCTCCAAAGGTTGGTGTCAAAGACCCCATGTGCCAACCCATGGAGCATCAATCCCATGCCAACATGGTAGTGGCACCACCTATAGACCCACATAACATAGATTGTAAACTTGCAAGCACCACTACAAGTTTTCAAGTCCACTTTCCCATCAATGTTTGGAAAATGACATGGTGCATAATTACACACATGATCCTTCCACACCATGTCATTTGGACCTTATAATCAAGATTCATGAAAGCAACACCTTTTTAACTTTTAGGATAATACATCTTGCCATGACATCCATTGTTGTAGGCATTGTTTATTGTAGGTACACAATCACCTATAATATATTTTTGGATTTGTGATTGGTACACACCACATATAACGACATATCACAATGTGTCTTGATGCTTAACAATAACAATATTTTCAAAAACCATCAACATGATTTTTTTGAAGAGTTTTGCCTTATGATTGCATGCATGCATTTGCACATTTGGATCATCCAAATCCAAGATTGTCATCGCCTCTCTACAAATGGATGTAGGTAAGTCTAGCTCCCAACCAAATAGAAAGAAATATGTTGAAAAAGAAACAAGTGACATTTGTTCATTGAATCGATAGTTGATAGCCAACCATGGCGATTGAAGGTCCCAAACCCCCAAATGTTTTTTTTGCAATCCATATTTTTGCAAACCTCTTTTGACTATTTACATGACCATCTTTGCTAACCCATCTACCTTTACATGATCACATGATGTGGTGTAGTAGTCTATCAAAGTTTGTTCACACAATGCTTGAAACCCTCCCAAAACCTCTTTACCCTAATATGTGAACACTTCAATTGGTGCCCTAAATTAATGTAACATTCAATCCAAGCAAGCATAAAAAATATTTTCACTAGGCTTGTCTTGCAATGGCATTATCTCAAAATCCATTTTGAGAAATGTTCCAACATCACCAACACATATCAATTATGCCACTTGGGTCAATGGCAGTGGTTTTGAGAAGTTTAAACTCCATTGATATCCCAATCCCATCACCAATATTGGTCTTGTAATAAATTATGAGTACAATATACACCAAAATGCCCTAGTTTTCATGGGCATGTTACATTGATCATGCACATTAAATTGGATGATGAATAATTCTCATTTGACTAGGGTGCAATCACAATATAATGACTCATGAAAAATAACCACTACTTAGTTTTTCACATTTTTTAGTTGTAAGCCAAGTCCATACTGAAAATGTTTGGTGAATTTTTATCTAAAAATTTGTAATATATTATGGAAACATTTAGTTAAGTTTGAGATGATTTCATATATATAAATTAGATACTACATCAGAATACGTTTTTGGTGGAAACATTGCACAAAGTTTAGATGAAGCAACTGAAGACCATTGCCCCCCTAATACCTCATTTTTTATATGGGGTGGATTTTAACCCCCACCAACTATAACTGAAAAATGTCTTAGCTCCTTCAATTTCGTCTTCACTGAAGACTTTGGATGACCACTTATTTTAGTTGAGAGAGTTTGCGTAAATAGTGGGCAACATTTCAATAGCTTTTCGATTAGCCATATTCAAAAAGGATGTTGTAGAAGAATGTTACAGAAGAACTTGCAAGAGGTAGCAGACTTGAAAGGCTAGCTATGGCAATTGCAAAAGACCAACTGATAGGACATTCTTACCATGCAACATTTGTAAACTATAGAATTTGGAAAGCACAAGGAAAAAGGTCTAAAATTTGGAAACCAAAAATTCTAACTATTTGAAATGAGCTACAAAATCTTGACAAATGTTTTATTAAAATTGGTAAGATGTTAGGCTCCATCAATTCGGAACAAGTTAAGTTCAAGCAAGCTTTAGAACAAGAACATGCCAATTGAAAGGTGGTGGAGCAATCTTTTACCTTTACCAAAAAATTATTTATTTTGATAAAAAGGAAGGTACACCGATTGGAAGGGCAAAATGAATCACTTATCAAAATTGTGCATAAGTAGTAGTTGGAGTTACATTAATCAACTAAAAAAATCCGGTTGTTATAACAAGATTTATTGGAAGTTTAGTAAAATCTCAATGTGATTCAAAAGGAGTTAGATTCCTTAGTAAAGGAGATGAAGGTGTTAAGGTAAATGGCGTAGCTCACAAACCTCTACCGCCGAATGGAAGAATTTGACAATTAAAGATGGAGCATGCCTTTATGAAAGCAAAATTTTTAAATTATCAAAAAAGGAACAAAATATATCAAGTCGAGCAATGGGAGCTATACAAAAAAAACAAGTTGCTGAAATTATTTAGGAAGCATTTGAGTCCTACAGGAAAGATGAGGAGCTACATTAACTACACTTGGAAACCTATCAACAAGTGATACCACATTTAGTGATGTTGCCTTTCGATTTTGGTAGAATGCAAACCCACTTTGAATTTGCATTCAAATCCAATACGCATGGTAGTGAGGAGCAAAGTGAAGGCGGGACAATGGAGGTGGATTCACAAGTTACACCAAAATCGCAACCTCTCGAACTAAAAGTAATTTTTGGTAATGGGATTTTTTTTGATGTTATAGATGGTTTTGGTGAAGTCGAAGGTGTTGCACTTGTTCCAACCTTTGCGCTTGTAAAAGTTATAGTCTTTTTATATGGAATAGCCGATGCAACATTTTTCGGCACAATTGTCAAGGACGAGCATGCCAATCTAATGGTTGAATTCGATATGGAGGAAGGGACTTTGATTTCAGTACAACCAAAACGAATTGATGTCCTTGTTACCATTACACCAAGTCTTGCTACCACAATGGAAGATTTAGGGGTAGATGCTAAGGTAGAGGAAACAAAGGCCACAATTATCAAAGAATAGTGTAGAAAATGTAATTACGAGGACATAATCCCAATTAGAAAGGGGGATGATGTTGAAGGTAGATTTTGTCAAGACCAATATTTTACCAAAATTGATTTTCCTTGCTGGGATTTTCCCACCAAATTTCATTTATTGAATTTATTCTACTTAAAACCTTCTTATTGAAACCAATTTGTACTATTGATTTACATTGTGTATATTTAAGATTGATTTTTTGGGGACTAGGTTAATTGCTTCCATCATTTTTGACTTATTTTTTAGAGTTACTTAAAGTTTTGTCTCTTTGTGGAATGTAAAAGAGAATATTTTTTACAGTAAAATTACTTTTTCTTGTTATACTTTTGTCATTGATGTTGTGTGTAGATTTTTCCTTTATATGTTTGGAGTATTCTGATTTTTTGTATGCAAATACTTTTCCTTGCATGTTTGCTTCAAGTTTATTTATGTAAAAAGGTTATGAAGTTGCCTTATTAATTGGGATTGTCCCTTTTGTGCTAAAGCTTTTTGCTTACCTAAGGAGAGTAATAAGATTTTTCTTTTACTCCATTATTTTATTTCTTTCAAAACCCAATAATTCACCAAGTGGCCTTAACAATAACCACTTTGATTCTTTTGACTTGACAAAGGTAGTACATTTATCGTGCTTGGAATCCATAAGACACCATAACTTTATTATTTGGCAAAAAAGATTTTGAACCCCTTCTTTCATTCACGGTGTTAATTGTGTTTTCCTCTTTGATAAATTTGTACTAAATTTGGCCCGCCATGTCATCTTATCTAAAAATTCCACCACCTCCGTAATCCAATTTGCCTTGTCCTTTGCTAAAAAAAGACATTGATCCATTATGTCAAATTTGATGAGGTGTTGTTTATAGTAGGATTCAAGTTATCACCTAAAACCTTTGACACCCACACAACCATGATGCATGATAAAAACTTAGAAGTTAGAAGCTAAAGTTTGCAAGTTATAGGTTTGTAACACAAACTACATGAAATCATGGATAAACTCGTATACAATGCACATTGACACAAATGGAAACTATAAAAGCCCATAACAAATATTATATACTTGCATTGAACAACAATGCATATACATGCTAGAAAATCAAGCAAACATGCCTAACAATTATAAGAAAAAAACATGGGTATATGGAGCTAGCCATGAGAATTTTTCATGGATTATACCATGTAATGGCCATAATGCCTTAAAAACCTAAAACTTCCCAGTTACATAATAACATTGAATAGTTGTTAGTGAACCATTAATGAACCAGAACATAGCTAGCTAGAAAACCCTTCCTTCTTTTTTTCATTAATCCAAACTATGATGGCATCATCATAAGTAAAGACATCAATGATATAAAGAGGTTGTGCAAACATATGAACCACCAAATCCAAATGTCACAAACCTAATTCCACAATCTCATCTTCATGCATGTTAAGGTTGAGAAAGTTTGAGAATATATCATGTTCCACATATTCCATAATCTAACCCACACCCAACTCTACCACTTTCATGAACTTAGATACTCAAGCATGTAACAATGTATTGAAATTTTTATTTTTCCAAAGTTTGGACATTGGATTGAGATCCATGGGAGTCCATGACCCATTGAACATTGGACATCATTGTTATCTTGACAAAAAAAGGATTGCAAGTTTAAAATATTCACATCAAGAACTATCAATATTTAGGTTTGGGTGGATCCAAGCTTCTTGGGCTAAAAGGTAAAGCCTTTCAAAATAGCCATATGAATAAGAAAGGTTTATTCACATGAAACTTTCTACTAGTATAGTATTGTGGGTAAACTAACCCTAAAGCATCTATTGCATCTTGGATGTAATTGTTTCCATAACCAAATCATTAGAAAACACCATGATATCCACCAAAATGAGCTTCAAATTATCAAAAAAATCCCCTATCAACAACTCATTGTAAGAATAATTATAACAAAAAAGTTCACTACCAATCTTCAACCACATAAACATGAATGGAAACCCAAGATTGTTGATCAATAGTTGCAACTTCATCACAAGAGAGAAAAATGAACCTAACTCCTTCAACCAAAGATTTGGTTTTGTTAACAACCACATCATGTATGCAAGATGCTAGTTCTTAACCAATTGCATTTGAATAATGGTTTTTTGGAAAATTCTTGACATTAAAGAAATGTAATAGTTTCTCCATATTTCTTGTAGAATAAAAAAAAAGGAAAACCTTATTCCTATGATCTTTGAAGTTACTACTCAACATATTAAAGTATAAAGGCTTTTGATGTATTCCTATCATATTTGTGCTAACACTAGACATAAGATCATAGATTGTCCTAAGTACAGTGATATGTAAAATGTGTTTAAGAACAAAGGAGTGAAGCCAACAAAGAAACAAGTTATGATAGAATCCAACGTTTCAAATCCTTCGATTCATATGGTGGATGTGAATATGGCAATCACTAGGAACAAGGTTACTGAAGAACATGTGTTTAAGGATAGATAGCCAATTGAAAAGAAGTTTTTTTGTTGACTACGAAGAGGATGGTGATTGCCATTTGGTGTAAAAAATGGGCCACCAACTTTTAAAGAGCAGTTAGCAAAGCCTTCAGAGAGTATTTAAACCAATTGATGAAGATATTTTTAGATGTCTTCATAGTTTATAGGGATATGGAAAGTCATTTGATGAAGCATAAATTTTACTTTCGGAAGTGCAAAGAATATAAAGTCAATTTGAACTCGAAAGAATGTGCTTTTATGGTATTTTTAGGATTGATTTTGAGGTTCACTTAATGGATAATGTTTCACTTTGTCGAAATAAAAAATGACAATGTAGTAGTTTGTTAATTAAATGTTTTTCTTCTCATGTGGATAGGTGTTTGTGGTGTTTTTTTTGTAGGTTAATAATGCTAAGATATCTTTGGTTTGCATTGAATTTCTTGATGGCAAGATGGCGGAGTTGTTTGTTGTTTTTAATATTTCTTGGCTATGGCAAACTTAGTGGAGGATCCTTTAATGACTAATTTTCACAAGGGGCGGCTATCAACGAGTATAAGACGATGAACCTTTGAAGAGCTAAGTACCTCACTATTTTATGTTTTTTACTTTTGGAAGATGCTTGCTTTAATATGATTGTAGATTATGCAGCAAGTTTAGGTAGCAACTTAAAGCGATTGGTTGGGAAGAATGCCCACTGATACTCAATGTCCAAAGTTTTTTTTCTATAACTAATTTTGTTGTGTATTGGGGTTAGATTTTGGGAGTTGTGTAGTTTAAGTGGCATGAATAAATTCCATGGACGTGCTAGAGGTGATGAAACTCCACAAAGGATTATTTTGGCTAGTTTTGAAAAAAACATCAATCTCGTGGGTTGAAAGGCAACAATGGGAATTTGTATTCCAAGAATGAATACCCATTAATTTGGGAACTTTGGGGTGTTTTGGTGTATGTATTTTTCATGAGGAAAGATCATTGTAACTTTTGAATGGAGGCAAACATTTGCTTCATCCATGTAAAATTACTTTCATGGATATGTTGAAGCTTTGTTGGGGGTGTGTTTCATGAATCAAAATTAATGCTATGTAAAACTAGGGTAGCCCACCAAAGGGGATCTGGAAAGATCTAATCTAGAACTTCCATGATTTTTTTATGCTTGGGAAATTAGTTTAGATAGTAAAATTGAATTTATTAGGTATCAGTAGTGATCAACTACTTTAGGGTTAGTAATTAGCAAGGAAGTTGTGCAAAACATAAGTTTTTAGTGAAATTCCATAAGTACAAATGTGGGTAGATGTTGTAATGCAATTTGTTTGTACTAAATATGTGTTTTTGAGAGGTTTGCATTACTTTCCTTTTGGTGATAAGTGCATCCATCCATCCAATATAGATTTTTTTTATTCATCATTGTTGTCCTTTGTTAAAAATGCGACAACTATATGTACCTATCTATGCTCCTTAACACTTACAAGAAAGGTCTTTCACCATCACAGGTTGTGCATTGTTTGTTGAGATCACCAAATCTTGTAGTCATGATGGGTGTGCTAGGATTTGGGTTCATAATATGGCCCCTAAAATTGGTTACCAAACTAATTCAATGTGCAACATTCAAGGCTCAAGTTTTCCCAAGGAAGGTTGGTTTTTTGAAAACAAGAATTAAAATTTTAAAGCTCAATGAGGAGATGCAATGATTGTGATTCACAAATTGAGTTCTTTCAATGCAAATAAAAAGGGATGGATTCCTAAGTTTCTTAATCATGCCTTTTGCTTTCATGGTTTAAGTTACTATTGCACTTGAACTTCATTCCAAAATTCAAGCATTTATAACTTGCAAAATTTGGAATTTAAATTTTGCTCACTAGCTTAGTGCTTTTTGGGTAGTATTGAAATACCAAAATAGTAGTTACTACATGTTTCCCAATTCCAAAATCCAATAGCTAGCAATGGTTTTCAAGGCTTTTAAGTTGGCTACTATAACTGTTCATTTTGCATATTTGCAATGGGGGCAAGCCTTAGGGTGATACAACATAAGCATGAAGTCAACTATCAAAGTTTTGACTTTACATTCTAGAGTTTGGGGTTCTATTAAAAAAAAAAAAATTTCAAATCTCCAAATTTATGAGTTTTCATTCAAAATATTGATTATCCTTTTTTTGGTTAGAGTATTGCATTTTTTATATTTTTAGTTGAAACATTTTCCACTTGGGGTTCTTAGCTTTTAATCATGCTTTCATGTGTGTTCACTAATTTGTAAATCAAATTTGACATGTTTAAAGTTTATTCAAGTTTTTTTTATGTTTCACAATTGACTAATTTAAAGGCTTAATGTTTTAATTTTTTACATTGTTGTTCATTTTTTCAATTCTTTTCATTGAACATGGAACCTTTAACCTCCCCAAAATTTCAAGTTCCATTGAATTTATTTTCAAAATGAACCAACCAATATAACATCCTTTAATAGTAACCAACCCCCAAACCTTGTCCCTTGTCCCAATCCGTTGTTTGATGTTAATTTGTGGATATTTGTTGAAAAGACTAAAAGGAAACGAAAGGAATATGAACAAAAATAAGGTGTTTTGAAATGTGTGGAATGTTTATATGGGTTAAGTTAGTGGTGGATACATATGGGAAGGTGCATTAAGTAAAATGCAAGGTCTATACTATAATAAAAAATTAAAAAAAATCATTGACCTTTAAATATGGAAGCATGGTGGTAAGAAGACATTAGTTGTTGCAACCCTAACATTGGGTTCATGATTAAGTGTGAAATGCAAGGGCCCATGAGGCTGAGAGTGTGTTTCACAAATGGGGGAGAGTGCAAGGGATGAAGCCCAATAACTCCCAAGTGCACTCCCACTTTGGGAGTTGCAAATGTTTAAAGCCTTGGTTGGAAAGGAAAACAAATACCAAATTGGGTCTTGAGGACACCATTAGAAAGGTCTTGAGGCTTAAATGCTTAGAGTGCCCTCCCATTTTTCATTTAGACCTTATTTGCACGAGTTATGATCAAAGGAAGGGGCATGAATCAAATTGGGGATTTGACTCCCAACCACAAATCCCTTAAAAGAAGGGGTCAAGTGAGGTCCAATTGGAGCATGCTATACAGTGTTGGAAATATATTTTTCAAGGGATATAAAGTATTGTTTTCATATTTTCAAAAAAAAATTGGTTTGAGAAAGATATGAATGTCCAAAGTTTTAGGACAACAAGAGTCCCAATTTTGGGACTTCCACTTGGGAGACCCAAGGAAAAGTGACATTTGGATGTAGTCCCCATGGAGCGGCACATAATATATTATAGGGAGGGGAGTGGTGTCTCCTCCCAAAGGTTGCAGGCTGTGTAAAGCTTGGGTTTGAGGTTATCCCTACTAAATCCATCACACCACTTCCATTCAACTTGCACTAACCGCCTTCTTTTCTTGGTTGTGCAAATTGATCTTATTTTGAACTCTCACTTATGAATTCGTTCTAATCCCATCCCGGAGCTCCAACATGCCTTCCTACCCTTGAAGTGCTACGAGTTAGGGAATGTGCTTCAACTTTCTTCTTTTTCTGTTGTTTTGTTTTGGGACCCACCTTTGGGTCTTTCAAAGAGTTTGGGGGGCATGTCATTAGTTACAACTTCAAGAGTTTGTAAAGTTGGTGAGTATTACATGAATAAATATTTTGTCCATGCCAATATTGAACATTTGTATGTTGGGTGAAAATCTTTTAAAATGTACCACACATGACAAAAAGGGCCTAGTCTTTCTTGTAGTTTTTTTTAACTTTATATTTTGATCCCCATAAAAAATGATGAGTCAAAAAATTTCAAATTTTTCAAAAGGACCATATTTTAAACCATTACAATTATAGATTCCATCATAATAATCCATAAATGTGTCTTTACATGGTAAAAAATACTAGGTAAAAATTAAAGAGAATGGTGATGTTGTGACAAGATTTTGGTACACCTTAAAAAAATTGGACCCTATTACAACCATGAAAGATATAGTTGCCATCCTACTATTAGAGAAAGGAAAAATAAATTGATCCAACCTTCTTTTTTTCCACATGTTGGTTAGAACCAAACCTATGAAACGTTCATGTATTCTCTGGGACTATTTGAGGTTTCTAAACTAATATTATCTTACTATTCAATGGTACCGACAAATTGCTTATGGCCTCTATTTAAGAAATTTCTTCTTCACAAACCAAAGCTGCTTCTTTATGCTACTACAAAGTTTTTCTCTTCATACTTATTATTGCTACACGCAAATATGATTGTAATCCAAATATGAAAACAATAGTTAAGAAACTATTTGTTGTCTTGTGTTGAAGACTATTGGCAAATTTCAATTATGTTTCATAATAGACTTCCACTTTTTCATTCTTTTTCTACATCATGTTTTTCAACTATAGGTAAACTTATTCATCATTTTTAACTTTTTTATACCTTTTACAAAAGTTAGCTGCATTTTTACAAAAATACAATCTAGGTAATCTCCCATCAATTTGTTACATAAATCACACACAATATCTTTGAGGGTAATTATGAATAGATTAATAAGTTTTGCATCACTTGTTTCAATATTTGCTCTAATGGCAGCTTCAAACACTTTGACATGAACATTTGGGTCATAATCCTAGACATATTTAAGATAGTTAAGTGGCCAACGATAAGGTCTATTTGGTGGTAATGGTGGCCTGCTTGGATTCACCATTGGCAATCTAAAATTATCTTGGAGGTCTTGGAGGTCCTGGTGGATTTGAGTCGCTTCCTCCTAAATCTCATGGTTGATTAGTAAAAATTATGTTCACCTTTCTAGGTATATTTTTATGCAAATTCACAAATTTTGTTCCCCTTGGAGTTTGTGGTTTGGATCTGACACCATCAACAATATGGACTAGTGCTGATACAAATAGAACTTCAGTAATTGTAATTATAGACTTAAGCATTGCCACAAAATATATTGGCATAGATTTTACTAGTTCCATTTTGAATTTTTTGCATAAGTAACTCCAATATTGTTTTGATGTCATAAACTTGGTAAAAAAGCTATAAAAATAGGTATTACATCT
>Ga0116228_10005852_pt1 | contig 10983 bp, 4 predicted proteins | sample S1TSphfallax_2_FD_89694 | JGI IMG/M metagenome (GOLD analysis project Ga0116228, IMG submission 89694) | Host-associated microbial communities from peat moss isolated from Minnesota, USA - S1T2_Fc - Sphagnum fallax MG | ecosystem: Host-associated > Plants > Peat moss > Unclassified | place: USA... | reverse complement strand
AGTTGAACTTGTGAGCCACCCCCAACTAATTAATATGAAACAGAATAAATAAGTACTCTATGTACATCCTCCTTAATATAGTTATTAGTGGGATTTGCACCTATGACAGAAATGGAGGTATGGGAAATTACTTTACCCACTTGACACTGATGCATGAAGGATCTTATAGCTTTTTAACGAAGCTTTGAATACAGTAGTACTATAGACTTCTGGAACCTGCATACATTCCCCATATACGAAAATCCTTGCAAAACTGGAGGGTAGTCAACCTTTAGCAAGGAGGAATAATCACCCCGACCAAGGTTTTTAAAATGATAAAATCTACACAAAAAATTATCCTCTGTATATCAAATGATCACTTCTCAAGTGCGCTAACTCTTCATTAAGCTTTCAGGCTTCAGAAAGCCAGACAAATTATGTCTTTTTGGAGCATTAATTGGAATTAACTAAGGTAAAGCTGGCTAGTGAAAATTTGCCCATCTGTTTTGAACCAAATCCATCCTTGTGCACTTCAATTTGGCTATGTACAATCCATTGTTGTACGTGCAGTTTGATTCAAGAGCTTTAGCCCGAGTCTAGTGAAACGTAAAATATGATACTCATGTGAAGCTTAAGCAATCTGGATTCGACACTTGGATTAAAGTTAGAGCCAACACTTCAATCAGTATAAAAGAAAATAAGATATACTATATCAGCATAATGAGATGACAAACAATTGACAAAGTATACTGTAAATGGAGCATTGCAACCACCTGTGGGCCAGCAACATGGAAGGAAAAATTCAAAAGGCTGGCTAAACATCACAAATGCACTCTAGATCCATTCGTAGTTGAGAGCATTCACAAGCATCAATTCAACACACAAAACACACACACACACACACATATATGGGTGAAAGCATGAAAAGGAGCCTATTTTGCCAAGGTTAAAGTCTTTCTCAGGACTGCACTTTTCATGTGGTAGTTTCGATTAGTTTCTATTGTGTTTTTCACATAGATTTTTTAATTGAATATCAAATTTGAGATAAAATATGACACATAACACGATAAAAACTCAAATTTTCTTGCATCAAGCTTTACATTAAAGTCAAATCTATAACTTTATTTTGAACCATAATTACAAATTCAAAACAATAATAATATAAAAGGACATCCGAGTATTAAAATCTGAAAAGGCATATGTATTTTTATTTGTTGAATGTTTTGAACACATGGACCCCTTCTTGTGGTATATTAAAGTTCAAAAAAAATTGAAACAATTTGGTGAACATTTGATAAGGGATAGTAAAGGAAGCACTACAATAACTTATTGAATGGGTCATAACAAAGTAGGTTTCCCTTCTCTTTCATGTTGTCTTAGGCTTATTTTTGCCTCAATCCCAAGGACCCTTGGCAATTGTGACTATGAACAACAATAGACATTGAGATGCTACAAAACAAATGCACCCTTGGCAATTTTAGCCTTGCCTTACCTTGTTTAAAACTACTCCTTTGACCCCTACATTATATGTCCCATTGCTTGGTGATAATTAAAATTCCAACGACAATCATTCATTGGACCTAACTTAGGTAGGACAACTTTAAATTCTTTTCAAAAGTCTTCCTTTGGCTAGTTCCAAATTGGAATTCATTCAACCAATTCTCAAGAATTTGAATTCAATGTAATGCCATTCAATATTTTCATTTGAAATGAACTTAATTTTCATAAAATCAATTCATTTAAAATATTAATTATCAACACCAGTAATGCATAATAACATGGAGCCCAAGTTTACATGAACTTAAAAAATATAAGGAAAGGATGGTTTGAAGTTTGCCAATGGTAACAATGGGATGTAATAGGAAAGGAAAACATGAAGTGTCACCTTTTAAATTCTAAAACTAAAAACAATAAAATTGGGATGGGTTTTTTCATGATTTCGAAAATGTTTCCCTTCCATGCAAAGTTTAAACCAATGTTGGGTAGGTCTTAGAAAAGAAGTGAAAACCAACCAAGGTTTCAAGCCACTTTTCACCTTGAAGATTTCAAGGTCTCATAAAAGGTGATATTGTTTTTGAAACCATTTTCAAAGGTCTCATAAGGTTGAAAATGTTCTTTTGAAACCTTTTCACTTTTAAAATAAACAAATTTGATACCATGTTAGGGTATTAAAAATTAATAAGGTTAGGGTGTTAGTAGTTAGGAAATTAGTGGTAGGTATTAGATAGGGTTATAATTTATTTTTAAAATTAAGGTTTTTAAGTTATAAACACCACAAAAGAAAAACTTCCTCTAACCCTTAACCTTTTTTTCCCCCTCATTCTCCTTATAAATAAATAAAATGTTTAGTGTGCTTTAGGTTTAGAATTAATTTTTTGCTTTGTTTGATTAATGTTCATTGTTTGGATTTTATTTGCATTCATTTTTTGTTGCATTGTTTATTGTTGTGTTTTGTTGGTGCTTTTCAACGCCCCTTGCTATGTTTTGTTGTTATTCATTAACATTCCTTTTCTATGTTTTGTTGGTGCTTGTTGGTAGTCCTTTGTTGGGCTTTATTGGTGATTGTCATCACTTCCTTGCCACATTCTATTGATGTTGTTGACACCCCTTTCTTGCATCGTCTTGGTGCTTATTGATGCCCCTTGTTATGTCATATTAGTGCTTATTGGCACCCCTTTGTTGCATTTTATTGGTGCATGTCAATGCATCCTTGTTCTCCTTTGTTCATTAGAAAAAATCTTCAAATATATGACTAAATTTGTGATTAGAATTCTAGTCATAAAAAACAAAAATGACTAATAGCCTTAAAGTCATTATGAACGAATCATTGATGACAATAGTCATTTAGGACATGATGTGTCAACAATGTGGCACATTTCATTCATTAGTTATAAAGGACATATGTGAAATCATTAATCATAGTTTAGCCATTGTGTAATTGTTTTTTATTATTACAAATTATAATAATTGATATTAAAATAATGTAAATAATAAGACATATTTTTACTTCACTTATTTTTAATTTCATTTTTTCATCCTATCAATTATTGACACATGTCACCACCTAAATTAGGTTAAAAACTAGTTTAAATGGTTAAGTAGACCACATGATCTACCTAAGTAAGCATCTAATTTAACTAGTCTAATTAGGTATGGAATATTCAATCAACATTCCATCGTTGATTACAACAATGTCATTTGTGAAGTTTGATTCTTGGACCCCAAGGATGGAATTGAACTTTTTTACCACCAAGCCACCTTGCATGTTTTGTATACAATCTAATGTTTATTTTATTTAAACCATATTTCACTTAAACATTACACACAACTTCAAATTTGCTGATTCATATCTTATTGATAAATTATTCAATTGAAAGAATTAAAAAATTATTCATAAATTTCCTTCAATAATGTACACAAATTATGTATATATAACTATGAATTCATTTCAAAAAATAATAATTTTAATTTTGTTATGAATAATATTTCAATGACCATTCTTTCGAAATTTTTTTGCAACATATGATTTAATTATTTAAAAACCTTTGTGGGTAGTATAATAATAAATAAAATATATATTTCATATCTTAAAACTTCATTTGATTTATGAATTTGAGTTATACAATTTTTTTCGATATATTATAATTTTATTAATAAATTTTAATTTAGACATATGAATTTAGTGCTTCCATATAATATTGTTAGTGCTTCCTTATTATGCTTTGTTGGTGCTATTTCGGATTCCAAATTGGTACTTCCCCCTTGCATTTTTCTTTATAGGTGTACAAGTCTAGAAATTCCAACTTTTTTGATATCACACATTTTTTAGTATTTTTCAACAATAGTGCTTTTTCTTAAAAAAACATTTCTTGAGTTTTCATTTTTGATTTTTTTTTTCTTTTTTTTGTTATTTTTTTCAAAAACATTTTGCTGTATTTCAAATGTGTGTTTTTGGTTTTTATTTTTATTTTATTTCGGTGTCTTTTATAATAAAATTATACATACAAATCATATAGTGTGTATTTTTCCATGTGCAGAGCCATAAGCATATTTGCACAAAATTTTCAAATTAAACATTTTTTCACATCTTTTACTTTTTATTTCAATAATCTTGTAAATTGTGTAATTGTTTGTAATTGATTGCAAATTTTGTTTCTAGTTGATAAATTAGTTGCTTGTATTTTCTATTTGATTATTTTATGGATAGATTAGATAGTAAAATTAAAACCCATAATTTTGGTAAATTTTATATTTATTCCTAATTTCTCCTCCAACCTATATTTTATTCTGCAATAAATGATAGTGAAAGCACATTACAGTGGACCAAAATTGGAAGTTGAGAATCCATGCAAAAGTCCGAATCTAATGTATTTTAATTAGTGCAATAAAATTAAACCCCAAATAACAATGTTTAAGTAATGTTAAAATTAACATTTCTATTTTATATCCAAATTCATACCATGTTAATTTAATTCTCTTTGAAAACATCTTCAAAATATTGGTCTCTAAAAATTTAATTTAGCTATTATGAGATTAAATCATTATTAGGTCTCATTTGAAATCTTGAAAGAAAGAAGGGGCATTTTCTTATTTTATTTTTTTACTTTAAATGTTATGATACTTCAATATGGGGTGGTCCAAAGTTATCTTGCATCTTCTTCAACTCCACTAGGAGTAAAAAATCCATATGGATGCTTATTTGGATTGTGACATTGGATGTATCCTACGTTACAAAATCCACCTTGGATTGAATATTGAAAATGTTGAATAATTTTTTCAAATTTGGGAAGGTTACATTATCATTTTCAGTTTCTCATTTCCTTTTTGTTAGATTTTTTTAATGGATTTGAGTTATATAAAATAGGACTTTACCTACCTCAAAAAAACAAAAATTGTGACATCCACAAAAGTCCATTGTAATGTACTTTCACCCATGGAGCTAAATCAAAATCAAAATGTGATGATAATTGATAGTGAAAATAAAATTGGTTTAAATGAATAGAATATGGAAGATGAAATATGAATGGTAGCATTGAAATAGAACAAAACACAACAAAAGAAATAACAAATCTTAATGAAAAAAATGAAATGGAAAAAACCCTTAAAACATTGCATATTTAAAGGAAAAAAATGGAAATGACATAATAGGAATGAAATTTATTGTGTAAATGATGTTAAAAGAATTGAATAGGGTTTTTTGTTACAACAATCTTGTGTATGCACTTAATCCAAACATTGAAGAAAAGAAATGACTTATAACGGGTGAAATCATGGTAACATGTACCACAACAAGTGTAACTAATGCTTGATGTTTTATATTATTGAAAATGTAATTTAATTTTGTGTTGAAATTGTAGGATTTACATATATGATAACATTCACAATATTTCATGGGAATTTGTGAATAAATTTGAAATTAATCAAATAAATAAAAAATATGAAAAAACATTAATAAAACATTGTAGCTAGCTAGTGCTTTTAAGTAGTAAAAGGACATCTTTAATAACTTGAATGTTTTCTAAATGACATATTTTTGACAAATTTGTAATGCAAGCCTTATCAAAGTACTATTAAAAAAATATCATGATTTTTAAAGATATTTCTTAAACTTTTTTGTGGAATATGCTAAAAATAAAGTAGTCCAAAAAGTAGTTGCAAAGGGGTGGGTGTGGCTAATATTATCTTGTTTGCATCCTAACATATGGTCTAACATATATGAAAAAACTTGTGGATTGTGATCATGTGACAATTGTCAAAAAAATTGAAGAAATAAATATTCTAAAGAGAGGTCCATTGGAAAAACAACTAATTAAAAAAAAGAACTAATATTTTAGGAAGTGCATATATTGGTCAAAGACCCTTTTAAAAAGGATGATGAATAGCAAAAAGATTTGTTATAGGATCTTGGTCTTATGATTATGAAAAATCAATGACCATTACAGTGAATAATTGTTTAATTTTACATTTATGTCCTTGAGTTGTCTTTCCATTTAGAAAATAAATTTTTCATGAAATATTACCTAAATTGGTGGAGAAAAAAAAACAAATATATGTTTTACCAAGTTGGGAAATTGCATATCTATAACAACAAGTTTTGATTTATGGATGTCCAAAGGGGGCACATGATATTTTTATTTTTGTGATTAATTCCACAAGATTTGATTAATTAGCTTAAACAAATGATTATTGCACTATTTGAAACAACAAAAACTATCATTCAAGCCTTGGCCACCAATTTTACATTATTTTTTGATCAATTTAAATTTAAAAAAATTATGGCATATGTGAAAGATGAAAGATCAAATTTGACTATAATGACAATTGCCTTAAAATCAATAATTGTTAAATGTGAAGTATTAAGTTTAAATGAAAGCTTTCAAGGCATTTGTGTTGGCCATGTTAATATGGTACAACTGATGAAAAGGTTTGCAAAAACCTTGGAACATTGAGGCATGTTTGAATTTGAACATTTGCTTTCAAAAATTGAATATTTTAGTGAAAACAAGGTGAATTATTTTATTGTATAAATTTTAAAATTTTTATTTAAGTTATTTTCTGTTATTCAATTATGCTTATTTGATACATAACATTTGTTTAATTTTGGTTGTAGGTTTGCCAATAAAATCATTATGTTCCAAAAAGCCTTGCAATTCAAGGATGCTACTTTTGCTAGAACAAATATAATATTTTAAAAGTTAGTGGCAAGGTGCTTCCTTTTTTTACTTGGCACATATTTCAAATAATTGTGGATTGCCTTTCTCTTGTTGTGAGTGCTTGTGTTTTGAATTATTATAATATCCACTAATTATTATTTGATGCATTGCAGTCTACCATTATCATTTGCTTTAAATGCAAGGAAGAAGTTACAAACCCACTTGCTTAGATTAATTTGATTCATGATGATTCTGTAATTGCCTTTGAATTTTCTTTTTCTATCAAATCAAGAACGAAGTTTGTGGTGTTCTAGAATTGTTCCTTCTTTAATATGGATATTTTCAAACTTGACATGATGTCATTTACAATCAAAATATTTAGAGATATTGATATTTGTGAACAAAAATAATTGGCCAGATAATCCTATAGTTGATTGTAAATCACTTTTTAATTTGGTGGAGCTAATTGAAAAAGATTTAGATTCTGAGGAGGAGTTAGAAGAATTTGAAAATTATTTTGATTGGGATGAACATTTGGTCATATAGAATGTTCACAAAATTTATTTTATTTCAATATATTTTAACAATTTAAAAAAATTCAATGTATGAAGTAACAAAACTTTTGATACCCTTGCTGTAAGAAACACAGTTGAAAACAGACTGATATGAAGTGTTTGAAAACCAAGACTTCGAAAAAAGAATTCTATTTTTCAAACCCTTTGTGGGTCCAGTTTTTTATATATTAAAAAAAAACTGATTGATATCAAAAAATCTTCTCAAACCTGGACCCAATGGGTCTCTAAAGGAACTAAGACCCACCCAACACTGGTCTAGACCATGCAAAGTCCGTATTTTAATGATACAATTTGTAGTTTTGATTTCCCTTCCAAAACATTTCACAATTTGCATAATAAATGCGTGTCCTTAGTTTAGATGGGGGTATTAGTTGAGGTTGAAAGTGTTAAGAAACTGTTTTAGAAATAGAAATTTCCTGTAGCCAATGAGCAGGCTGAAGGGGGTTTAGTTTACTTCTTTAGGGTTTTCTTCGGGGTCAAGTGGGTGAGGGGGGTGGGGTGGGATTTTTTCTTTTTGGTCTATTCTCAATGTGCTCCCACTGTGTTGCGATCAAGTTCTGAGTGCATCCCTAAGACGTTCTCAATAGCACCTCATTTTCTATCCCATATTGTTTGGCCATGCTTCAACTTCGACCTATCAAACTTGGAAAGAGGAGATAAAAGGGAACCATGACAAAACATGCCCTATGCTCTAAAACTACTGGTGATGGCCAATCAAATGACTCCTGAGGAAAAGGACAAAGAAATTTTGCATGCACGTGCACCCCTCACTAATTAATAGAAGCATGAATCAATAGGGTAGTGCCCCCAGTTTTCATAAAAGGACAAGGATAAAGGTGATGCTGATTAATTGAGTAACAAGCCAATTGGAAGGCTGATAGATCAGGGCTTAGAACACCGCATGTGTGGGTTAAAAGACAGAAGTCCCCAACACCAAGGGAAGCTTATGGAATGTTCATATGTTCACAATTTCAGCGACACATTTCTTGGATCATTCGCTATTTATCTGTGCATAGCCATTTGAGACATGAGATTTAGATGCATTGGGTATAGAATCTATTGCAAGGGAAAGATTGCTATGCATCCATCAATAGTTTCCAAACATAGAAGGTGAGCATCTCTAATTTCCTGAACATACATGATTTCCAAGATATTAACATCCCATAGCCCAATTGATTCGGAGACATGGCCACCCTACAAGTGCTCACAAAGTTCACTATGTCGCTAGGTGAAGCGAAATGTAACCTGTGCATGATGGCCACCTTAGCACTATTGTAGATTCCTTATAAAAAACACTTGTCAGATGTCCAAGATTAGGGACTACCTAATCATGGAGATCGTAACTGAACTACCAACTGTTTTACACAAGTCAGCCCTGGATTGACCCTGCGAATGTAGAGGGAAAGCCATAGGAAATAAGTAGTTCAACGATCCTAAACTCATCACAGCGTTCAGACATTAGTGACCACCTCTGAAAGGAGGTAGTGGTACAATGGGGTGTTAAGGTGGAGACATTCTTACTTAGGAAAATAAGAATTTCTCATTCACAAGCTAATAATACTCCAAACCTAGCAAATGTAACTCTGACGAACTTTGCCCTTGTCTAGGCTAGGGAGTTGCTTGATAATATTCCACATCTTCTGTTGAATTGATTTAAATAATTAGTCATTCTATTTATACATGCTATGGCCGCCTCACAATCTACATATGTTGAGGCTTGTGATAACCTAGTGCTTTAGTATGCAAAAGGCTAAGGGAGATAAGGGGAACACACCAACATATTAGCAAAGCTATATATATTCATACATGGTTGATCAACAGAGTATATTTCAACAATCCCTCCAGAGCTAGAGAAGGAATACAAGAAGTTGCCCCAGCTATATGTGAAATATTTTTTGGTAGTTGATAAATTCAAGGCCCCTTACAAGCAATGTGGGATTAAACCTCCAAGCTGCCACTTTCAAGCTGCCTGCTTGTTGTTGTCAGTCCAGGTGGTGCCTTAGCAATCATCTCCCCAAAATTCAAGGAAAGGTGGAGTTAATTTAATTTAAATAAATAAAATTAATCTTTCTACATTATGATCTTTATTATTGTCTTGCACACTACATGGACTTTGTATTCCTCACCTAATATGTATACATTATGAAATAATTGTAAACATTTACATAAGTTATAACACAAGTAAAAAATATGTATTTTTTGAAATATTTTTGACATGTGTTCTAAGATTCCTTATTTTTTATCATTAAGTGGTAAGTTGTAACATTGTAAAAAAAATAAATCTGGTTTATCAACTATAGTCCCTAAGGTATGGCTCAAATTGTTGAAACAAAAATTTAAAATTATTACAAATTTATAAACATGAATGCAATGACTTTTTAAAACCTCCTAATCATGACCTTTGAAAATTGCTCTAAAAATTATGATTGCCTCAATTCAATATTTATTAAACAAGTAAAAAAAAAAACTATTTAAGATCCTCTTAAAAATTAAAATCATTAAAAGAACCTTTTTTTTTGTGTTCCTAAACCAAGGAACCAAAATGTAACTTTTTTGAAATTTTTTCCTTATCATTCATTTGGAATGTTAAAATTAAATTTTTGATAAATTCAGTTAAAATTTAAAATTCTGCAAGACTCAAGGGTTAGGAGTAATCTTTTGATATAAAATTTGAAATGCCTTTTAAAGAAAAGTGAGTCTTATGTTATCTTTAAGTTGGGTGAGCTTCAAAAAAATTGGGTGTGACATATTTTATGATACAAAGATGGATTTGTTCTCAATAATTTCACTCACTAATTGTGTCCATGTTCTGGAGCCAAGAGGTTCAGATAGTCACATTGGTTTTGGCTGGCGCCACACATACTTACAATCCAAAATTTTCCCAATAGATTGAGCTTTTATATATAAGCCTAATCCAACAAGTTTATCATCTTGTAATGCCTATACTATCTACAACCAGCAAAATAACCACGCATACTTACAATCCCAAATTTTCCCAATAGATTGAACCCCAAACCATCAAGTTTATCCTCTTGCTAATACCTATACTATCTACAACCAGCAAAATAACCACTCATAATTACAATCCCAAATTTTCAGATTGAACTTTTATATATACCCCAAATCCAACAAGTTTATCCTTTGAATTCCTTGAACAAGTTTCACTTAAAATGACGATAGGTACATCATACTCTTCTTGGGTTATCCTCCATTTGTTTTTCTCCAGCCCCTTGCATGTGAATCAGAAGGAACACGCAAACGAGATCAGATCTGCCACCATGCTATACGTTGCAACAAAAACATCAGCCATTGTGAAGTGTGTAGCTGGTTGATGGCCTGAACTGGTAGAAGCAAATTCAGATGGAGCCACTTCAAATGCCACAGCATTTGTCGGGGCCAAAGATGAGCTTGATGTAGAGTTTGTAGCTATTTCATCAGTTGAGATGGCAGGAGGAGATTGAACTATCACTTCAAGCATCTCGCTATTTGGCGGAGACAAAAGAGGGGTTGCAATATCTGTGGAGGTTGTAGCTGTTTGATCACCAGAGCTTGAAGAAGCTACTCCATTTGCTTGGTTGTGTTCATTTGTCTCTGCATTGGCTGCCAGCAATGTTGTTGAAACAAAAGATTGAGTCATGAATATTTGATATTGCAAAATCAGAATAGTGCAATATTTCACCTTTTTCCCAAGCACACACCATTTCCTTAGTTGCCCAACCTTCCACATTTTGATGGCTTGACATTACATAACAACCACAGGCAAACTGCTTTTGTGT
>Ga0116228_10005850_pt1 | contig 10985 bp, 11 predicted proteins | sample S1TSphfallax_2_FD_89694 | JGI IMG/M metagenome (GOLD analysis project Ga0116228, IMG submission 89694) | Host-associated microbial communities from peat moss isolated from Minnesota, USA - S1T2_Fc - Sphagnum fallax MG | ecosystem: Host-associated > Plants > Peat moss > Unclassified | place... | reverse complement strand
CTTGGACGACTGCACCAGGAGCGCGAAGGAGCCGGGGAGCACGACACTGTCCTTCAGCAATACCCGACCCGCTGCTGACAGAAAGGGAAAGCCGTTCTGTGGGTCGCCGAGCGACGGCATCCAGGCCTCTGGCGTGGTGACGAGGAAGGAAAGTGTCACCAGCGAGGTGCCGAACGCCAAGGCCGCGCCAATGCCGCCCAACGGCGAGGAGACAAGCCCAGCAAGCACGAGCAGGCCTATCGCGACACACGCGGCGCCAAGACAGTCCGACACAGCAAACGTGCCGTTTACGCGATGCCATCGCCGTTGCACGGTCGGGCTTTCACCCTCACGTGTCAGGTGGGAATGGTATTGCTCCGGGTGTTGATAGACGTGGGACAGCACTGGATTATTAGCCACGAACGGAGTCAGGCTTTCGGCCGCACCCTCGGTGAAATTGAGGCCACCGACCTACAGGAACACCACGGCGATCGCCACCCGCAGCATCACAAAGCCCAAGGCGGTCCGATCTGCTCAGCCAGAGCAGAAGTCGGCCGACGCAAGCCATTGGACGTATCCTACCGCTTCATAGTCGGTACGCTGCACTTTAAGTGCCTCGCCTGGCTTCCGTGAATGCACGATTGCTTCCGGTTCCGCATGGTTTGTAACAGCCGAAGAGGACGGCACGCGGCCTGCGTCAAGAAATTGATGCTTCCTTTCGAGGGCCTGCGGGATCGGTTGCGATTATTAGTAAGCGACTCGTTTGCAGGATGATTAGGCGCACAAGCCCGGGAGATCGCCATCGCTCGCGGGAGTTTGTTGGTTTCCTGGAGCAGCTCGACGCCGACTATCCGGCCGACACCGCCATCAAGCCGATCCTCGACAACCATTCGGCTCATATCTGGAATGAGACGAAGGCATGGATTGCAACTCGGCCAGAAGGTCGGTTTACTTTCGTGTTTACTCCCGAGCACGGGTCTTGGCTCAATCTCATCGAGGGCCTCTTTTCGAAAATGGCTCGTTCCGTGCTGCGGCATATTCGCGTGGCTTCCAACGCAGAACTCAAAGCCAGAATCGTCAAATATCTCGACGACCTCAACAAAGACCCCGTTGTCCACACCTGGAGCTACAAACTCACGGAAGCCGCCTAATATGAGTCGCTTCATGGAAACGCAGCACTAGCTTTCTGCAGCATGCAGCACCAGCGCGAACAGCGCGATCGCAGGTGGAACGATAAAGCACCGCATGCCCAGCAACCCGAACATACCCGCCGCCGCCGCGCAGCCGGCTGCGAACAAGGTCACGCTCGCGATCATGCGCAGCAGTCGCGAACGGATTGCGGCCCTGCCGTCGGCCGGTGCGCCAAGTAGCAGGTCGGCAAGATCGATCATGATCTGGGTGGTGGTGCCGGTCATCAGCGTTGACGGCGGCGCGGTGCCGAGGTGAATACGGTGAACGGCGTTTTGGACCCCCATGGCCGAAACCAATGTCATGCCGGTCGCGATCGCGCGCCAGCTATCGCCGTTACTGAACGGCCCGAACCGAAGCGCCAAGACGGCTGCGACGCACAGTAGAACGAGTTTGAGGCCGAGCATGGTGCCGAGAACTGGCAGACGCGTATGCGCAAACACGGCACCGAGCAAGCGAACCAATATGACGACGGCGCAAAACACCGGCAGCGCGAGCAGTTTTGCGACGGCGCCTGACGTGCCCATAACCAAGGTGGCGCCAAAAGTAACAAAGTTCCCGGTCACGTGCGCGGTGAACAATCCCTGCAACGCAAGGAAACCCGCCGTATCGACATAGCCTCCATTCATGCTGAGGCTTAGAGGTATGGCCCATTTCACGCCGGGCGCTTCCGTTCCGGCGGTAATATTGGCCTGGCCGGCACGGCTGAATGATGCCTTACCATCCAAATTTCAGCTCCACGCCAAGGTAGTCGCCGTCATGGCCGCCGACGCGCCGGATATTGTTGCCGACCTGGAAATGCACGGCTTCTATAGCCCCTGTGAGGTTGCGGGTGAACTGGTATTCTGTGCGGGCCTGCGCATAAAAGCCGGTCCAGCTTGCGCCTTGGCCGGCAGTGCCGGCGATGGGAATATTCGGCTGCACGTATATCGCATCCGCGGTCGTCTGCCGCCATTGAGCGGCGACCGCGGCCATGACAGACAGCCTGGGGACGGGCCTGATGGTCGCCGATGGCTTGACATGAATGAGGTTTGTGTAGCCGGTATAGCCAGCGAGCGTAAAATAAAGCCCGTTAGGAAAAAGCGGATTGAACGTTCCGATAGTTGTGCCGCCTGGTTTTGCATTGCCGGAAGCGGCATCGACCTGAATGCCCAGCCTGGTTTGCCAGGACAGGTTCGGCATCGTGTAGCCACAGCGCACACCGACCGACCAGGCCCGGATGTTTTTCGCACCGACGGTACCTGTTTGTCCCATACCCTCCAGATCCCAATCCACACCTTGGCTGTTGCCGGCGAACCTTGCATCGAAGACATCGCGACGCTCGCGCCCTGACGCCGCGAGATAGTGCGCATCGTCGTGCGCATAAAGTGCGTAATAGAATGAGAGCTCGTTGGTGCCAAACACGTGCCGTTCTACACGAAACATATCGAACCGGAACGTGCTGTTCGACGTATCGTCAAAAGGCCTCATGTCATAGTACTGCACAGGCTGGCTGATGAATCCAAGGACCCGCCACGGTTCGCTTTCCCAGTCGGCCCAGATTGCATCGAACGATTGCCTGACATTCGGGCCATCCCGCCATGCTACAAACCGCTGTGTGTCAAATGCAAAATCCTGACGGCCGATGCGCGCCTTGAAGGTGCCGAGATCCGTCGTTACGCTGTAGGCCAGGAAGGCGAGGCGCAGATCCAGCGGGTCCTGGTCGACTGGAGTAATTGGATCCTTGCCGAACGCGCGATCATCTTCAAGTTCAGTGAATAGCTCCCAGTTCCTGTTGAAATGGAGGTCAGTATACACCTGAAACCTCTGCAACAAATAGGACCCCCCGACGATATGGCCGACGCCGAAATTTGGCGCGTCATTGGACTCCACGCGCTCGCGGAGTATAAGTCCGAACGACAGATAGCTGTAGGGATCGCCTGGCAGGAGCGGAATGTATTTCAGGGAATCGAAAGGTTCCGTGCGCAAGGCCTGGTCCGACAGCACCTCCCAGTTTTCCTCCCAGCGATTAGGCATAATCGCGGGTCGTTGCGGCGGGATCGCGGCACTATCCTCTGCCACATACTGGGCATGCGCGGCGCGCAGTGAGACGAGCATCAGCACCAGAGCCGCACGCCTCGCGCGGAATTTCGCCATGTGAGGGCCCTTCATGACCGGAAAAGCTGGCTCCGCCGCAGGGCCGCGTCATTTCGCGGACTGCGCGTGGATTTCCGCGATGTAGCCGCCGGGGAACTGCACCATGGCGGCGTCACGGCCATCTGCCGTGTAGGGCGGCACCAATACTGTAACGCCCGCAGCTTTCGCTTTAGCGACCGTCGCGCCCAGGTTTTCAACCTCGTAGCCGGTCATTTCCCGCCCGTAGGGATACGGCAAATGGCCATCCGTCACAAACACTGTCAGCTTGCCGAAGGTCGACTGAATGCGCACACGGCGGTAACTGTCGCCGGGGCGCCCAATTTCGATGCCCGAAGCGTGCGCGTCGTCCGACACGACATAACCGTGGGCAAACGCGAGGAAGCAACGCGTGAACACACTGACGCTATCGGCCGAGACATACACTCGGTTCTCCGGCACGGTCTGCAATTCCGGATACTTCGGCGTCACCGCATGCCAATAGATCTGTGTGTTGACCCCGCCGGGCCATTCGATGACCGCATCGCGGCCGATCGGATCCGGAAACGGTGCCACGAGAAGCGCGGCACCGGTCATACGGGCAACACGAACTGCGTCATCCATGTTCGTGACCAAGTAGCCGGTCCGTTCGGCGCCAAATGGATAGGGCACCGGTGTTCTGAATCCGAACAACGACACGGTGCCAACAGGCGTCAGCAACAGCTGCGACGTGGTACTGCTTGGTGTTGGAGTGACCGTGGCCACGACTTGCTTGGTGCTGTGGCCACCGAAGGTCGCGATGAAGCTGTTCGTAAACCGATCAACGTCCGCAGGCGCCACATAAACATGTGTGGTGTCGTATTGGGGGCCTACCGCCACGGCGGATGTCGCCGCGGGCGCTCGAGCGTAAGTTGCGTGTCCAGCAACAAGCAGCGCCGCGCCAATCTTCAAAAGCAAGCCGGGAATCGTCGGTATCCACGTGCGCATAGCCACCTCCCTCTGAACAAACCTGGCAGCAAACCCATCGTCGGCGTTTCGCGCTAAACTATGGCGCTATGCCGCCAGCCCCACGTAGCTTAACGTCGACAACCAAAATGAATGCCGCACAGATCGCTGCGTGTTCCAGGAAACTGTTAAGTTGCAGGTTTCTCTCCATACCGGAAAACTCCCAGAACCGATGTGCAAGGAACGTTGCCAACACAGTAAATACACCCAAGGCCCCTGCGCCAAGCCAGGTGCCGCGATTGAGTATGATCAGCGCGGACCCTCCGAGTTCCGTGACCAAAGCGGCGACATTGAAGACCCAGGCTGGATGCAGCCCGGTGTGCGCCATCTCCGCCTCGCCTCGACTCCAGTCGAGCAGCTTCACAACGCCAGCCTCCAGAAATGGTACTGCCAAACAAATTCGCGCAAGTAGTAGTGTCAACGGATTGCTCAGAACGCGCGCGACGAGCGCCGGCGTGTCGTCGCGGCTTTGGTCGCCAGCATCGATCATGTTACACCGCCCAACAGGCGCAACCCAGTGCGCCCCAAAATAACCTAGGATCTGCAATCGGCAGTTTGCTCGACCACGCAGACGCATGTTCATGGCCGTGGATACTGCAATGATTCGCGCAACTGCAGCGCCTGGCAAGGCCGGCCGACAGCGCCTTCTCACCGATGCGTTCTCGCTCGCCCCAAGCGGCGAAGCCACCGAATTGCCGAACCGGCGACCAATCAGGCATGGCGGGCGGCAGCGAGGTGCTATCATACGCCGAGAACGCGCCTGCGGCGTAGACGATCTTTCCGCCAACCATGGTCAGATCCGACACGGTGCCGGATATTTCGCTCTCGGCACAGGAAAAGTAATCACGATCGGGTACGATCAGGTCGGCAAATTGACCCACCGCAATCCGGCCCTTCTTCCCCACTTCATTGGAGAACCACGTCACGTTCTCGGTCCACATACGCAATGCCGTCTCACGGTCAAGGCAATTGCGCTGTGGGGTGATGCGAAGGCCACCGACGGTTTTTCCAGTGACGAGCCACGCCAGACACACCCAAGGGTTATAGGAGGCGACGCGCGTCGCATCGGTTCCGGCTGAGACTTTGGCGCCTTTTGCCAGCATTTGGGCGACCGGCGGTGTTGCCTCGGCGGCCGCATGCCCGTATCGCCCGACAAAATATTCTCCCTGATAGGCCATGCGATGTTGGATGGCGATGCCGCCGCCCAAAGCGGAGATGCGATCGATCGACTTCTCCGATATCGTCTCCGCGTGGTCGAAGAACCAATTAAGCCCGGCGAGGGGAATGTCCTGGTTGACCCGCTCAAACACATCGAGAGCACGTGATATCGTTTCGTCGTAGGTTGCGTGCATGCGCCAGGGCCAGCGGTTCTCGGCGAGAATGCGCGCTACCTCCTCCAGATCATCCTCCATTTCCGGCGCCATGTCAGGGCGCGGCTGGCGGAAATCCTCGAAGTCCGCGGCGGAAAAAACCAATGTCTCACCAGCTCCGTTGTGTCGGAAATAATCCGTACCCTGCTTGTAACGGGACGTCTTGGTCCAATGGAGGAAATCGTCCCTTTCTGCCTTCGGTTTCTGGGTGAAGAGATTGTAGGCAATCCGTACTGTCATCTGATTGTCTTCAGCCAGCTTCTCAATAACCGCGTAGTCCTCGGGATAGTTCTGGTAGCCGCCACCTGCGTCAATCGCGCCGACGACGCCAAGCCTGTTAAGCTCACGCATGAAATGCCGAGTCGAGTTCAATTGATAATCGAACGGCAACTTGGGACCCCGGGCAAGTGTCGCATACAGGATGCTGGCGTTGGGTTTCGCCACGAGCATGCCCGTCGGGTCGCCTGCAGCGTCACGCAAGATTGAGCCGCCCGGCGGCTCTGGTGTGTCCTTCGTGTATCCCGCCGCCCGTAGGGCCGCTTTATTCAGGAGCGCGCGGTCATAAAGATGTAGCAGAAACACCGGCGTCTCCGGTGCCACCATATTCAGTTCGTCCAAGGTGGGAAGGCGCTTTTCCGCAAATTGATGTTCGGTGAACCCACCGACCACCCGTACCCATTGTGGCGGCGGCGTAATCGCCACCTGCCGCTTCAGCATGTTCATCGCATCTGCGAGACTGCGCACCCCGTCCCATCGCAACTCCATGTTGAAGTTCAATCCGCCGCGGATGATGTGCAGATGATTATCAATCAGGCCAGGCAAAACCAGGCGACCTTTCAAGTCGATAATTTGTGTCCGCGGGCCGGCAAGCTGGACAATTTCCGCATCGCTCCCGACAGCAACAAAGTTGCCCGCACGAATTGCCAAGGCGCTTGCACGTGGGTTGGCGGGATCCAATGTCGTGAGCAGACCGTTATGGAGAATCATATCTGGATCGATTCTGCTTGTCACACCTTGTCTCCTAAGGATTTCTTGGTGGAAGAGGCAAATTCATTGTGCAACCGGCTTCGAGGGATTCTCAGCCGCATCGTCGTCTATCCGGTATTCGGTCACTCTCCCGCGCGGCAGATGGCCGAACATGTGAGGTTGCACCTGCTGCAACCAGGAAACTCGCAGCGTCTCCTTCTGCCACAAAATGCGGGTAAGCGACGGAATCTGCTCACCCCCCAGAATGCCTAGGAGTCCGACCAGGGCAATCACAGGCGGTGCCGGCGAGCGAATGTTGATCAGGCCATAAATGGTCCCAACCAACACGCCCGCCGCAAGCGACATCAAGTATGGCTTCATTTGCCGCCCCAATATAATGCAACGTTCTCCAGTCAGGCGCTCACGAGTTCAATTCGCTGTGGCCCCGGTATGACGTATGGTGGGAACTTCGTGGGCGGGGCGCCGTGCACCATCGTATAGGCATACTCGACACCCATCCCATAAGCACCGGCATGGGTCTTTACGATGTCCATAACGGCATTGTACGTATCCTTGTGCGCCCAATCTCGCTGCCACTCCAGCAACACAGAGAGTGCGGTAACCGGCTTTGCTCCCGCCTGAAGAACGCGCTTCATGGCATTCTCATGAGCAAGCTGAGTCACGTCACCGCAACAATCCTCGACGACGAAAACCTCGTATCCGTCATGCAGTGCCTGCACTGTCGCAAGGGCGACGCACGTCTCGGTCCACAGTCCGGCCAGAACGATTTTCTTTCGCCCTGTCCGCTCTACCGCTCCGACAAAATTGGGGTCATCCCAGGAGTTCATGCTGGAACGCTCAATCGGTGCTTGGCCGGGAAAGATTGCGGCGATCTGCGGCCACATGTTACCGCTGAAACCTTTCGTCTCGACGGTCGAGAGGACAACGGGCACATCGAAGACACGCGTCGCTTTCGCAAGTAACACGTTGAGTTGGACCAATGTCTGACGATCGAAATTCGCCACGCCGAACAGCATCTGCGGCTGCAGATCAATAAATGTCACCACGCAATTGTCAGGTGTCAGCAAACCCTTTTCGCTCAGGCTAGGGCGATTTTGAGTATCAGGCATGGAGTTCTCCTTTCCAGATTGGTTCGTGGCACCGCCAATTGACAACCATATCCCTGGCGGGTCTATCCAGTTCGCACGCATTTCCTTGGACTGGCACGATGCCGCGTTCGTTGCCGAATCTCGTCCGCTAATGCCCCGCAGCCTCGGCGTGATGCGTCATTTCGTAGAGAAACCGGGCACGTGCCTCGGCCTCATCGATCCAAGTCTCCAGGAGGCTGGCGCTCGCAATATCACCATGGTCGTCGTCGCATAGACCGTGCGTTTGCCGGAGCCTTCCGGCAAGCGCGGTATTATCTTCACGTAACTCGGCGAGCATATCGAGCGGCGTAACAAAGGGCGCATCATTTTCAAGAACGCGTTGAAGGCAACTTATGTTGACTACGGAACGGACTATGGTTCCGCCTCGTTTTCTGATCCGCTCGGCAAGAGGATCCGTCACGCCAAATATCTGTGACCCATGATCGTCGAGTAGGCGGTGATAATCCCGGAAATGCGCGCCGGAGATGTGCCAGTGAAAATTCTTCGTCTTGACATAAAAGAATTCATGGGCAAACCGGACGGTAATGCTATTTCCTGTGAACGCCCATAATTCCTTGGTTGCGGATTCCGACGAAGGCGGCCACCCATTCCAATCTGATCGCGGCCACCATTCCAACTTGATGGCGGCCAGGGGGATGGCCTCGCTAGGTCGGGTGTTTCATTTCATGGTCGGGTAGTCATGGTCAAGCGGCGCGCTTCGGTTTGCGGAGGCTTTCGCCGTTCAGCTCGATGCGATGGGCGTTGTGGATCAGGCGGTCGAGGATGGCGTCGGCTAGCGTGGGGTCGCCGACGATTTCGTACCAGCGATCGATCGGCACCTGGCTGGTGATGATCAGCGAGCCCGCGTTGTAGCGGTCCTCGACAATTTCCAGCAGGTCGCGACGCTGCTCGGCGGTGAGCGGCTCGGGACCCCAGTCATCCATGATCAGCAGATTGACCCGGGCGAGCTGGCGCATCAGGCGGGCGTAGCGGCCATCACCGCGGGCCAAAGCCAGGCTGCCGAACAGGCGGGGGCTGCGCTGGTAGAGCACCGAGAGATTGTCGCGGCAGGCGCGGTCGCCCAGCGCACAGGCCAGCCAGGATTTGCCGGCGCCGCATGGCCCGGTGATCAGGCAGTGGCGGTGCTCGCGGATCCAGTCGCAATTTGCCAGGCGCAGGAACATCGTGCGATCCAGGCCGCGCGGCGTGCGATAATCGACGTCCTCGATGGTGGCGGCGTGGCGCAGTTTGGCGGCGCGGGCGCGGGCGGCAAAACGCTTTTGTCGTCGTAATGTCACCTCGTGTTCGACCAGCAGGCCAAGCCATTCGGCGTGGTCGAGCGCGCGGCTTTCGGGGTTGGCAGCGAGGTCGCGAAAGCCTTTCGCCATGCCGTCCAGGCCCAGCTCCGTCAGCCGGTCCAATGTCGGGTGTGTCAGCAAGATGTGTGCCTCCTCAATGGAAGTAGCCAGAGCCGCGGATATTTTCGTGCACCAACGGCGTGCCGTCCGCGGCTTGCGGTGACACCGTTCGGTCGAGCCGGTGCCGCAGGATCGAGGCGACCGAATCGTATGACAGCACGCCCACCTCGACGGCCCGCTGGCTGACCGCCTCGGCACGATCGGCGGGCAGGCCGCGGAACAGGCGCAGAATGCCGATACAGGTTCGAAACCCTTGTTCGGGATGCGGCCGGCGCGCCAGCACGGACAGGATCAGCGCCTCGGTGTTCGGCCCAATGTCGCGTGCCTGGCGGGCAAATCGATCGGGCGTCCATTCGGCATAGCGCCGGTGCGCGCTCGGCATGTGGTCGGGGTCGGTGCCGTGACGCGGACCGCCGTAGCGGCGCGCATGGGCCGCCACGCGTTGGCCGCGGTGAAATACCTCGATGGTGCGCACGGTCGCCCGCGTGTCGACCTGCACGCGGATCAGCGTGTGCGGCACCGAGTAGAAGAAACCGGCCACCTCGACATGGTAGTCGATGCCCACACGGGCCAAATGCCATTCGGCATATTCATAGTCATGCTCTGGCAAGGCTTGCATGGCGGGGCGTTCCACCGCGTCGAACAATTGGCGGCGGCTGACCCCGAGCCGGCGCATGACGCGCTCGTTCATCGTCGTCATGGCGGCGGTGACGGCGGCGTTGCATTCGGCCAGCGAGAAGAAGGGCACGTTGCGCAACCGGCCAAGGATATAATATTGCGCAAAGCGCACACCGGCTTCCACCGCGGCCTTGTCGCGCGGCTTTCTTGGCCGTGCCGGAAGCACGCCGACGCCGTAATGGGCGGCCATGGCGCCATAGGTCCGGTTGGTCTCGGGGTCATAGAACGACGCCTTGTGGATGCCACTCTTGAGATTGTCCGGCACCAGCAAGCGCGGCACCGCGCCATAGAAGCGGAACATGCGCACATGCGCGCCGATCCAGTCCGGCAGCGTCTGCGTCCATGTCGCCTCGGCGTAGGTCAGGTTGCAGGCGCCCAGAACACCGACGAATATTTCCGCCATCCGGATCTCACCGGTGAGCCGGTCGGTGATCGGAATCTTCTTGCCGGAGTAATCGACAAATGCCTTTTGCCCGGCCACGTGAGTCTGCCGCATGGTGGGCGACAGGCGGCGCTCGAATGCGCGGTACAGCTCGCAAAAACGGCTGTAGCCATAACCCTGTGGGTGCGCGGCCTGGTATTCCTCCCACAGGATCATCAGGCTGACCCCAGGCCGCTTCATCTCGCGCACCAGCGCCGCCCAATCGGGTTCAGGGTGGCGGCGCACGCCGGGCGTGGCCGTGGGCGCCGGAAACAGAAGCTGTTCGAGCGCAGGGTCCGTCAGGTCGGCCGGCAGCGGCCAGCCGAGCTTGGCGACGGCCGCGCGCGCCACGTAATCCTGCACCGTGCTGCGCCCCACCCCCACCTCCTGGGCAATCACCCGGGCACTGGCACGCGCGCCAAAATGCAGCTGCAAAACCTGCCGTATCCGCCGCATGGACAGTCTCTCCGTCGGCATCCAACTCCTCCATCGTTTGCGATGGCGGAACTGGACCCCAGGTGAACACTGACCCGCGAGGCCACCCTCCCTTCCTCCCGGCCGCCCCTCCTTGAGGTGGCCGCGATCAAATCGGAATGGTGGCCGGCATCAAATCGGAAGGGTGGCCGCGATCAAATCGGAATGCCTGGCCGCCTTGCGTCGGAATCCGCAACCAAGCTGCGCGAGCGCGGTATTGAAGCGG
>Ga0116228_10005849_pt1 | contig 10986 bp, 13 predicted proteins | sample S1TSphfallax_2_FD_89694 | JGI IMG/M metagenome (GOLD analysis project Ga0116228, IMG submission 89694) | Host-associated microbial communities from peat moss isolated from Minnesota, USA - S1T2_Fc - Sphagnum fallax MG | ecosystem: Host-associated > Plants > Peat moss > Unclassified | place... | reverse complement strand
TGTTTGTTTTGAAAGTTCTTGGATCCAAATGTGAGTGACAAGGAAAAGATGGTGTGCAGGTAGATGCAATGATGGGAGCAGCAAAGGAAGGTGGCCATCTCCAGAAGCTTCTTAGTGTTCACACCCGTCCAGAGCAACGGCAAACAATTCTGGCAAGTGCAACCATTCCTCAACACCGGCGATTCTTACAAGACTGTGTTCAAAACAAATGGACTAAGGTAGTTTGATTTTCTGACTTCTATCATTGTAGCAATTGCTTCTGTGTGACTCTTTCATGTTTCAGAGATTTCTACTTGCCACTCAATGCCAGGCACAACATTCCAGCATAAGTTTTGAGTTGAAAATCTGAAGAATAGCATAGATTTTGCAGTTGGTGCAGTACTAATGTAGTGCAAGTGTCTTTGTGTTTATTGCAGGAGAATGTAGTTTACACTCATATCCAACCTGAGGAGAAGATTCCTTCATACTTGCATCACCGTTATGTGGTATGCCTTTTTGTAAGAAGAGGGGACCTTAGAGCAGATGTTGAGAGGTCATAGGCTCTGGAAGTCATTGACTACATCTTTTCAATTTTGTTGTCTTGGTGAGATCCTCTTTCTCCATATGGGTTTTATCCCTGATCAAATCTGGAGCTAAAATCTCTCAGGAATCTGCAGGTGTGTGAAAAGGATGATAGGCTGCAGGTGCTCTTTTCAGTATTGCAAGAAGATGCTCCAAATGCAGCCATCATCTTTGTGAATGACCAGGTTGTTACTCTTCTTCCACCATTGGGTTTGAGATTTTATGCATTTTTGTCAAGATTTGTAGTGGGCTGTCATGGAGAACCTTGAGAAAAATTGACCTTGTATGTGCTTTTAGTGATGCACACAAAGTCTCAAGATGTTTAGGCAGTTATAAAATTCTGTTGATTTCTCAGGAAGTCTGGTGTCCTTGCTTTGTTGATTTTCTGACAGTGCATTATTAGTGCTTAGTTAAGGGTCTTGTTGATTGAGTGAGTGAGTGCATAAACTGAACTGGCTTTTAATCTTGTGTTTGATGTGAAATGTTTCTCCAAAGTCTGAAAAGGCGAAGAGGGTTGGAAATGTGTCAGCTACAATAGCTGTAGCTGAGTTTTTGGAGAAAAGGAAGGCGGAATGTCTAGCAGATGGAGTCAATCTGCAATGGGAACCTCTAGTCTTGGAGGAAGATGACCACATTCATACTCGCTTCTCTACTCTATCCGTAAGTACCACCACATTTTTTACCACCTTTTTTACCACAACCACTCAGTGAGTCAAATGTCTTAATTTATCTCAGAAGGAAGTCACAATTGGTCTGGGAGTTGTCTATTGTTGATCATGATGGTTTCTGTATGGTTTTGTGGCAAACCTGCAATTTTATGTTTCAATGATAGACTGATGGTGAAACTAGAGTTTTATATGTTAGGGTGGGGTTTTTTGATCAGGAAAAAAGTAAGTGCATTTCCTGAAGGAAAGGAAGAGATTTGTATGTTTTTGGAAGAAGCAATTTCAATACAGTAATCTATTATTGCAGGATTTTCGAGAAGGTGGCAGTGGCCAATGTTTATTGGTTGCAACAGAGCTGGCAGCAAGGGGTATCGATGTACCAAATGTAAGCCATGTGTACAATTATGAGTGGCCACAATCGGTAACATCTTACATTCATCGTGCAGGTAGAACAGGCCGTAGACCAATCACTGAAGAGCGTGGTACAGTAACCAGCTTCATAACACCGAAAGAGCTTTTTGTATTACAGCGGGTAGAAAATGAACTGAAGCTGAAATTCTCATCAATTCGAGTTCCAACCTAAGCCAGTGTAAAAGAGATTCTGGTGTTTGAGATTCTCGATTGAAGAGGAGAGAAGAACTCATAACAGGTTAGTAACTAGATAGCACAGCAGCTCAAAGGTTCTCAAACTTTTAAAACTGCTGGTAAGTTCAAAGGAGCTCAAGACATCAGCAGTTGTTCTTGCTTTACAATTTTGTAGCTTTCTACATTGTGCAGTTTCTGTATTCTAATCACACAAAAACAGTCACAAGAAGGCTTTTGTTCACCTCTCGCAATGGAGAGTTTTTTTAGCATCAAAGAATTTTGTTCAAGGTGGGCAGTGGCTCTCTCAGTAGTCAGATCTCCTTCTTCATCCGATCATTGGAGGTCTTCATTGAAGGTCTTGAACAGGTAAATGTCACCCACCCGCTTTTCTGAACACATTTGTTGTAGCGGCTCAAACAAAGGAATTTGCATGATCTTTTTGGTGTCTGAAATCACAATATTTAGACAATGGGTTCTGGCAGGTTGCCCAGTTAGACCCTTGTTAGGGCTGAGCTCCATGCAATTTTATTGAAAACAATTCCATACTCAGAAAGTACTCGGAGAAAGTTCTCAAGAGTACTTATTCCAATGGCACCTCTTAAGAAAGATGAGGAATCTCACACCTACTCCTTAAGAGCAGGGGTGGCCTTGCACCTTCAGGGTTGGCGGTTATTAGAAACTGTACCCATACCCTCAACGGGTATCAGGGCAGTTTTTTTTTTTTTTTTTTGAGAAAGTCAAATAACTGCCCAGAAAATTGTTGGGTTTTCTTCAGTTCCTTCATGAATCCTCAGAGTTAGTTCTCTGATGTTTTTGAAATGACCAAAATTTGTCAGTTATTAAAAAAATTAAATGCTTGCCCAACTCTGGTAGCAACCTTGAACATGTTCAAACCCGTGTTGGCAAGTTCTTGATTCTTTTCAATATCCACTGGATCGGTTATTAAAAAAAACTACTTCTTCACTTACAAGGTATCAAGTATTAAGATTTTTCAAATTTTCTAGGACCCGCTTGGTATGAACTTGTTGGAATAATCAACCAATATGGGTATCAATCTATTTGTTTTTCTAAAATGTAAGAACTGGATGGTGTGCATAAGGGTTGGTTTTTGCAAGACCCCGCTGAAAACTGGCCAATATAGTGCCTAGGTTAGTTATCAAAAAAAAAATTAAGCAATTTTTTTCCCCGTTCTTCTTATTTTCATTCTTTTTACATTTATGAATATCACATTTTGTATTTTAGGATTCTGGTTCTCTATCATGATCTTTTTGATCTGAAAACAAAATGGTACCAAATGTGTGAGATTCTAAAATGTTATGTTTGCTCTATATCACAGACTAGAGTCAAAGAGCTCAAGCACAAGAAGAATATGAATGTAACACCAAAGAGTTTGAGCAATGACTTTCAAATCTAAGTGTGTTGAAAGGGAAAAGATTTTAATTTTTTATCGTGATCTTTTGATTTGAGAAGAAAAATGGTATCAGTTGTGTGAGATCTTAGAAAAGCAAGTCATGAAGGTTTACCATTTCTCCTTAATTGATTTGGACATTCCTTGATCCACAATGGTTTGGAGTGTGAGATTTTTGACAATGTAACTTCCCCCCAAACATATCAAAAATCATGATAGATTCTTGAGAATGGCCACCTTACAAACTTGTCGAAACAACATGATCACTTCAATTGTTGTAATACTTGCTAAACCATAGATTAGGGGAAACAAAAGTCCATTCAAGTGTAGGGGCAGATGCAAAGTTGGCCAAAGAGCTCCATTTGTAAAATCCACACTTGCACACAACTAGTCAAAAAAATTTAATGGAAACGATTTAGCAACTACTATAATAAGCTTCAAAACAAATGTGCCTAGGACATTGGACATTTACCAACTCCTAAAGAATTGAAAACAAGAAGTTGATCCCATACATAATTAAAAGTAGCGAGCTTAACTAATCAATATAGTCAACCACTTGGGCTGACACATCATAAATCCACCTAATAGCAAAGCAAGTCCACAAAAAATAAAACAAAATGTTCATCAACATTCACATCCATCATTCCAACTCATGATCAACATTCAAATAATTAATTGCATTCAACATTGTATCATTTTCATCAATGATATTTGTTTTTTCCATACATAATTCATCAATGGATTGTCTTTCTTATGAGCAATTGACCAATTTTTCATTATCATCACCAACTTGTCCAAAATGTCAATTCCTAGCCTATAACATCGGAGGCTTATCAACACTCTAGATATTAAAAATTATTATAGTTTCAAATTTGGGACCTAAGAATCCCCAAAATCTTTTGAACTACAAATGAAACATTTGGAAACGATATTTCATGGGACTTCCACCAAGTCAAAGGGCAGTACAAAATCTTGTAGCTTCACATGTGAATGGTGAAATAAACCCAATTCATTCTTTTGCAATTTGTGCAAAGTGGCTACATTTGAAATCATTGCCCAAAGATGGAATCATCATCAATTGGTGTTGTTTTAGCCAAGCCATCAATGGTGGGGTTTAAGAAATGAAAAGTAACCACCAACAATGGTAGTAAAGTCTTGTTGTCATACTCAACCACAATTTGTATCATTTTTACCCATCCAACAAACGCTTTCACCACATCAAGGGATTTAAAACGCAAGTCCAACATTAATGCCAACATGTTGTGAGCCTTGCTAGCATTGTATGAAGATGTAAATACCATAAATGGAGCCAATATAGCTTGAACTTCTACCATCATACACACCTGCAATGCCCTTAATTCATATTCAAAATCCCCCTTCACAAAATTGAGGGGGGTAATCTCATATTATTGAATCCAATTTTACATACACACTAATTGAAAGGGAGGCATTTAGGGCATTAGAAAGTAACCAATATCTTCAAGTTTGATTGATGATGCATCACTTCACAATAGGAAGCATGATTTTAACAACCACTCTACAAATTGCCCATGTGTGTGTTTCCGACACATGACCTTGTGATTGAAACTACCAAGTGGTAACATGTTGCAAGATTAATCATTTGTTAATGATATTACATTGTACTTAAAAGGAATAGCCAAAAATTGGAAAGAGCTAGGAAGGTGTTTTCATTATTTTGCATTGCTTTAAGTGCAAAAGTGAACTCAAGCAAATCATTTACCATATGGGCTTCAAATAGTCAAAGGGATTGTGAATGGAGCCATGACAAGGAACTCATTTGGGTACCTGAAGGGCATGGGGTTAAATACCTAGGGCTTCAAATATGATTTCATCTTCCATTAGAGGCAAATTAAATTGATGCTTTCATTCAAAGCAAAACTAATCAATTAGATAACATGCAAAATTTCTCTGGTTGGTAGAATTTTAGTAATGAATCAAGTTCTCCTCACACCCACGTGCTATGTGGTAGCTTGTTGGAGTCCTAATCCATGAATGTGCGCCCAAATTGTTTGGTGCGAAATTACATATGGGTAGGGAAGGTAGACAAAATGCGAGTGAAAATTAAATGGGATTTCATCACCTTTCCAATCTACAAGGGAGGATTAGGCATCATTGATCCTAAGGCGCAAGTCGAGGCCTTGCTAGCAAAATTGGTGGTTCGTGGATTAATGTCAAGGACAAAGCCTTGGAAAGATTTATTCAAAAGAAGAATGAATATGCTACAGCTCCAAGGAAAGACATGTTTCGTAATGCCACCCAACATTAGTTGGTTATTTAGCGAAAAGTAGTTACAAAAGACCCCCTTTTCTTTTTGGAATTCACTAATGGATGTGTGGAGGTGTGCAAGGCTTGGCTTGCTCAAGGAGTCGAGTTGTCTTGATGAGGTAATGAGGCAACCCTTTTTTGGTAACACATTGATTCCCCTTCTTGGTGCTAATCTTTTACTTCTAGTAGTTACTCAAAATGGAAGGGCTATGGCATTAGCCGGGTGCTCCTGTATTTTGCATCATTAGGATGGCAACAAGTGAAGATGGAAGGAATTGAATGAGATCGGAATTTGAAGGATAGTTGCATCAATGGTAGCTAGATCCACATTCATTGAACTCATTCCTTGGGATTTGAAATCGATGTTTATAGGATTGGAAAAGGGAATTTGGGCAAGTGTTAAGGCAATGCTCATAAATGGAAAACAATGGTTGGACTTGGTATATAAAATGATAAATTTCCTTGGCGATTCAATGACTGTTTAAGAGTTTAGTGTAGATGAAGATTTTAATTGACTTTCAAAAGTACATAGAGAGCCCTTTAGTTTGTACTTTTAAAGTCTTGCATGGGTGAGAATTCTAGTTAGGAAAGAGAAGGGCCAATTTTTTATACCAAATATTAGGTTGACTTGGAGGAGAATGGGAAGGACACAAAAGCTTTTAATTTTTCAGTCCAGTTTCATTGATGGCCTCCTATGGGATTCAAATGAGTGGACTAGAACGTTTGGTTAGGGGTTTAAAAAGGCATTTTTTTTTCAGATACATGGCTAAGTGGGGTTATCAAACTAATAGGGGTTTGAAAGAAATATGTAATCCTTTCATTAAAGGTCTCAAGGAACGGAATCTTTTTTGGAGTGTCAATGTAACACCTTGTTAAGTCGACTTTGGCATCATTTGATACCTAGGAAAGTCACAATGCTTATGTGGTTGATTATACATAAAGGTCTTCCAATTCGTACATGGTCAAGGTTCAAATGGGGTTGGATGGAGCATGTGTAAGATTTGTGAAATTAGTACAAATGAAACACCTAAACATTGTTTAAAGAGTTGCCAGATGGCATAGTGTGCTTGGAATGCTTTTGAGGAGATTTGGTGGTTATGGGGAGGATTTGGGCTAATCCAAAATTCATATTGGATGGATTTTATTCTTGGAGACCTTGCTTATGAGAATGATTGTTCAACATTCAGGGATCTGATTAATCATTCATGAGGCTACACTTTTTGATACAAGGCTATTGATACCCTTCAATTGATGATTTTATTTTCATTTGGATTGAAAGATGATTTATGCACGTTGATGACCATCACTCCATTTGGAAAATTCTAGTGAGTGCATGGATGTCTATTGTTGAGATTGGATTGGCGACCTGGGCAATTATTTGATGACATAGTTCTATTTATGAACCTTGCAAGTAGGAGCAATTGGAGGCGTGCTTTCATGAAGAGTGGTGCCATGGTGGCATGTTTGTTGATGATGGGGGGATCCTTAGGTGGTACTTTGTGCCCTTGCTTGTCTATCTTTTACATGTTCCTTCTCAAGTTAGACTTTGATTTGTTTTTTTCACTTGAACATGTTTGATCAACTATGTGTTTTTTTCTAGGCCTTTTGGATGATGAATATCTCGTTCTTGTTTTCACTTTGTTTAAGACCCTTATTTTGTTGACTTTTGACCTCTTGGACTTTCTTTGGTTTCTTTTGATTGGGTTTGGTCGTCTGGTGTGGTGGCTTATTGTTGGGTTATTGTTTGGTGACGATGTGATTGTTCTTAATTCTTTGAATTTGATTTGATGGGGTTATTTTCGTTTCTTCCCCTTTGGGGTTTCCTTTGAGACATGACCTTGTAATTATCAATTTTTTTGCCTCCCATAACATAGATTGATGGCATCATGATACTCGAGGGTTTTTTGAAATAGAATCATCTTGTTAGCATACCTAATTTTCACCATTGTTTTTATTTTTCAATGGGAGATCCCAACATCAAGGCATGTCCTATGCCTTTCACTATGCCCTTTGTTGAACTTTTTAATCCATGCAATCATTTTTTATAATATAGATTGAGTGGCCCCAAAGCTAACCTCCTTGAAACCAACAATTTAAAAAATATCATTACAATCATATTGGCATGTTAAAATCATGACCAAAACACAACCCTTGCCAAGGAACTACAAGTCCAAGAAGACCACAATTGACAATTGAAATAAAAGCTTGTGCAAGGGTGGACAGATTGCCACCTTCGTCATTTTCATAGACAATTAATTTATCTAGTAAATTGTATGATCACAAAAGATCTTTGACCTACATTGCCATAAAAACTATAGATGTATAAGTGTTTCAAAAAGTCCCACTGTCACATGGCAAGGCACCCATAGTGAGTTTACGAATTTAATCATAAGAACAAAGATGTCATATTTAGATTTGAACATCCATAAATTAAAAAAAGGTTGTTATTGTGACATATGAATCCAAAGCAAGAAGTACATATTATTCCATGGTCTTAACCACCAATGAAGGGATGGAATGTTGAACCATTTGCTTGCGATTTGAAACACACTTCAAAGATTTTGATGCATGACCAAGCGTTTCAACGATTGACTTTCTACAACATAATAAGCATGTAGGTTTTGGCAACAAACAACATCACATCCTCCATAAATTTTTGTTGTTATGCATCATTTTTCTTATACAAATTACCATTCCCAAAATGATTTGTGATGGCCCCATAACCAATGATAGATTTCTTTTTGGACTTTTCCTAGTGTAAGTCTTTTGAATCAAAAGCCACATTAACATTTTTCCACCTACGCCAAGTGGCTAGATGTTCACCCAAAATATACCTCTTCATAGAAGTAGTCACATGTTGCTAGTTGTAAGAAATGATACTTCTCCTCCTTTTGGTGGTACTACCAACATTGTAACTTTGACAAACAAAATAGCGAATCACACACATAGTTTGAAGTAGAATAGGATCTAGTTTACTACCATCATTCACCACAAAAAAATGCCAAGGGAAAGACAACATGTAATGAAGGACCCATGTTTTTAAATTCAAGATGAGTTGAACCTCCCATGCAATTTTTGCTTCCCCATACAAGTCACCAAGCATTGCAATGCTTTCAAATGTAGATGGTCCATTTGGTGTCAAAATCGAAACAACTACTATCCCAAAATCTTCAACTAAGTTCTCTGATTTTAAGTGAGCATCATCACAATCAAAACCTTCATGCATATGCACATTCAAACCAAATGTTTCACTTTGATTTGCCATTTGGATTTTGATTTACAATGGAAAAAACAAAAAAACTTCCAAAATCTAGTTTACAAACTAACATTGATGAATTACAAACTAACATTTGATGAACTTTAGAATCCACAACTTGAAATGGAAACCCTAAAACAATTCATGCAAGTTTGTTTTTATAACACAACTCAAATGTTATGCATCTAGTCCCATACACCTTAGGACAATGTTAAACAAAACAAAGACAAAAATAACAACAACAATGAACACAAGCAAGACACAATAGAAGAGGGAAAAGTACCTACTTATGGGTGCATCAATTTGATTGTTGCAAATTGAAAGGAAAATTTGCCATCACGAACCCCCAAAAAGCCTTGATATTCATCCTCAACATTTGCAATAACATTCAAATATCTCACAAATAATCATTACAACTATTGGGACCAATTGTCATGTTTGGTAGCTATTATAGCCAAACATGACAATCCATCCCAATAGCAAGTAGTAAAACATTACTAAATGCAAAGTTGAGAGCGACACATGAAAAAATAACTTGTGGTTTAGAGTTTTAGGTATATAACAAAAAGTAAAACCCTAAATGGATGAAGGTGCTTGCATGAAAAAAATAAAATGGATGAGAAAATAACTAACCCAAGTAAAAGTGATAGGTTCCCATCATGATATCAGTAGGGCATTGATTTTAAAAAATTAATACCTTACCAATAAGGTATTTACATGGTATCTAAAATCCTAATACTAGGCCATGTATGTTTTTGGTTGGGTATTTCTTGGAAATGGAATTGGCATGTAGGGTATATGGTACTTGGACTTTGACCTTGGTTGATACCCAAGTCATTTTTTAATAACTAGTTAACATTGGTTCAAATTAGTGTTGGTTGGTTGTTGGTTTTGGATAATTGTTGGGTATGTTATTTTTTAAACAAAATTAATTTGGGACTACAGAAGTTATCAATATCGTAAAAAAATTGGTTGCCATGTAGGTTATAAAAAATAGGGTATTAACCATCAATTATGATGCATAAGAAGGTAGGTTATCAAATGACTAGTTGATAATTGTTTGTTATCTTGCTAATTATTAGCATGTTAAAAGGTTCTTCAAAACTAACTTAAAACTATTAAATTTTCCGATTAATTTTCTTTTATTAGTGTTTAAAAATTGATAACCTACTTAAATGATAATCAGATCATTGAGGCAGGTTATTAGAATTGAAAATTTCAATATCAAGAACATCGATTTTTTTTTGGTTGCAAATTTTCATGCTATGGCCATACAAAAAATCCCAATGTGAAATAAACGAAGAGTTTTTTTTGGGAAAAAAGAACACAAAAAAGAAAAAGTTAGAAGTCTTCATATCTAGAAAGTGAGTTCAGATAACTTGTGAGAATTGGGAACATGTATTTAGTTAATTTTGAAATAAATTGTTAATTCTGAACTTTTCTAAGTTGATGGTTAGAATTACTATTATTTATTAAATTTGAAAAAAATATTGAAAACATCTATTTGTTGGATTATTTAACAAGACAAAAATAATAATATTTATTGTTGAATCATATGATGATCCCTAAATTATAACAAAATTTCAAAAAAAAAATCTCCAAATGATCATTTGTTAATTTTAAAATAAAAGAAAAGAAAATTAACTACATACATGATTAAATAATAATTTAAAAAATCCATTTTCTTATTTGACCTCTAGCCAAATTTGGTTCATTCTTTTTTTTCGATGATCACCAGTCCACCTGGTTGACAAAGTTGAAAAAAAAGAAAACCCTGACTGGGAGATTATCAATTTAACCCGTTATATCCAGAAAAATGTTTTATAATCAACTTTTGATAGAGTTATTCATAAAGTCTCACAATTAGGGTGTGACAATGACCAGATTTGACATAATAGGGCATCAAACGCATAACTGGGAATGAAAATTTTACAAAGCAAAATGACTGAGACTCAAACTAGTTTTCCCACAAATTTTGGTGGTAAACTGGGTTTCATCTTGTCTTTCTTTTTCCCTGAGCGCCTCCACTGCTTGCTACATGATATTTTCAATGCTCCTACGTGGACAACTACTATAATTAGTCTCAAACCTTGTGCATTATGTGCTGAAACTAGTTTTCCCACCAATTTTGGTGGTAAACTGGGTTTCATCTTGTGTTTCTTCTTTCGTGAGCGCCTCCACTGCTTGCTACATGATATTTTCAATGCTCCTACCTGGACAACTAC
>Ga0116228_10005847_pt1 | contig 10986 bp, 6 predicted proteins | sample S1TSphfallax_2_FD_89694 | JGI IMG/M metagenome (GOLD analysis project Ga0116228, IMG submission 89694) | Host-associated microbial communities from peat moss isolated from Minnesota, USA - S1T2_Fc - Sphagnum fallax MG | ecosystem: Host-associated > Plants > Peat moss > Unclassified | place: USA... | reverse complement strand
AGGTGGGTTCAAGTGGATGTGGTGACTTAAAGGTGGGTTCAAGTGGATGTGGTGGCTTAAAGGTGGGTTCAAGTGGTTGTGGTGAATCAATAACGAAAGAAAGAACCTAGGACATTGAGAGCTTTTAAACTAAGCAATGACAAGAGAGAGAAAAGGAAATATAGGGAGAGAGAAAAAGGAAAAAAAGAGCAAAAAAAAAGGAGAGAAGGATTGAACATGAATAAATTCAAACACTCCTAACTCCTCCCAAAGTTGTTGCAGCAACGATTAAGGTGATCATCACATTATTCCCAACCTATAAGAGATAGAAAAGAGAGAAAGAAAAAAGAAAAAAAAGGAAAAACAAGAGAGTGTGAATGTGGGCATGCTTAAGCACTCCCACCTCCTCCCAAAGTTGTTGCAATGATAATCAATGTGATCATTGTGTTATTCCTAACATGCAAGAAAAAGAGAAGGAAACACATAGAAAAAAGTGAAAGAGAACAAAAAAAACTAAGGGGCTCCTAGCTCCTCCCAAACTTGCTACAACGATGATCAATGTGATTGTTGTGTTCTTCCTAAGCTACTCAAAAAGAGAAGGAAACACACACATAGGGAGAGAAAGATAGGAAGGAAGGGGAAAAAATGACCCAAAAAATCACTAGCAAGCTTAGGATGCTCCTAGTTCCCCTTGGACTTGTTGCAACATTGTCATATTGTATTTTTTCAAATTGTAAAATAGAAAAAAAAGAAACGATAAAGAGAAAGCATAGGAAAAAAAGGGAAAAAAGAACAAGTGTTTAGAGCTTGAGTCCTTTTAGCCCCCCCTAAAGCTCTTGCAAGTGACAATCAATGTGCCTTCTTCCTAAGCAACATTGCAAAAACAAACACATCGAGTTAATAGACAAAGAGAGAAAAAAGAAAGAAAAATAAAGGGGTAAAAGAAAGATAGAAGTCCTCCCCAAAACATTTTCCTAAGTCCTCCTTGGACTTCTTGTAGGTGACACTTCCTAGGCATCTTTTGCATGCAACAACAAGCACAAAGTGAGAAAAAGAAAGAAGATAGAAAAAAAGGAAAGAAATAAAAAGCATAATTAAAAATAGTGGAAAAGAAAAGAAGAATGTTGTAGCACCACAACGCTCTTTTCTAAAATATGGGGAAAGATAGAGTAATTAGAATCAAGCCCCATATGGCATCATGATGGTCTTGAATTTCAAGATCTTAATTACATGTTCAAATTCCTCTTTTAGAACCCTAAATGCATTCGTGACTATGTGATTATATTTGTGAATTTTTGGGCTTGCTACAAATATTTTACAAAAATAAATGGTAATAAAAAGTAGTCCAAATCTATTTAAATTATTATTGTGTTGTTGATGGGATGAATGTAATGTCTTGCATAAGATTTTAAGTGTTTGTTCATAGGGTATCAAATGTATGATATCAAAAGTACATGTTTTATCCAAGTATTTTCAAACAATGAAAACCCCCCCACTTTGGAGGGCCACAATTTTTTAGTTATGGTTCAAAATTGAATGTTGTAAATAACTATCAGTGATATGGGTAAAGGTTCACCTCATCTCTTTGAAGCCCATGTTTAAAAAATGCATACTTAATGAATCCCTAGGATTTCAATTCTTAAATGTCCGCTCACCAGCCATTTTACCCTAGTTGACTTGAAGTTTGAACATCAAAAGCACTTTAACACCAAAATGGGTTAACCAAAATGCAAATTGTAAATAACAAATTAGTTATATTCAATGGGTAAAAAAATGGATGGATATGAAAATAAATAATTTTCATTATAGGTTCTATGTTTGGAAATATTTTGGGACCCATTAATGATTTGCCTAATTATTATGGGTTACGCATAAGCAAAAGTCAATTATTTGGATTGATTAGACCCTTAAAAACAAAATTCCAAATAACATAGTAATTCATGGACATAAAAGGATGATAGTTCTAAAAGTATGTGACATAATTTTATTGACTTGAAAAATGATGATATTTAGTAGATGTAGATGAATAGGGTTAATAATTTATCCATTCCTTTTTCCATGTATCTAAAAGGTTGTGAAATGGAAATTCAAGTTCATTTTCCTTTTGCATATTTTCATGTTATTAATTTGTTATCTAGCCTTGTAATTGGATTTTGTATGTAATGAGTTCCTATAATGTAATAAACTCATTGTTGTTATGATTGTGAAAGCATCCACAAGGGAACACTTATGCAAATTTGGTGAGTGATTATAGCTAAGGTCTATATGTGCATGTGATGAGCTCATTTTTCAGTGTAGGATGCATAAAGATTAAGTTTTAGGTGCAGGGGTGATCCTATCCCAAAAGGATGTAAGTTTTTATACTTGTGTGTGCATTGTGTGAATGGTGTGTGTTGTGTGTGGGACTTTAGTTTGAGTATTTAACTACATGCTAATAAAGATTCAATTCAAAATTAACCTTCATGTAGGTTTGGACCTTTCTTAGATTACAACACCCCCTATTTATTAATATGGGTCACATTTGTTGTATATGTTATATACTACCCATGAGCCCCACTTGTTTCAACCACCAAAATATTAAAGGTCTTTGGACTTTTAAAAACATTCCCCATGTTCCAAACATACCACTTCCTCCCATTCATGGATCCAAGAAAATTGATAGTCCATTTACCATACTTAGATAATTAAATCAATGACAAGTTAAAAGTTCCACCCTACTAATAAATATTGGCGAATTTTTCATTTTGTTCATGCTTTGAACTTGATATTTTTCATTTGTGTAACTTTGTTATTATATTTCCATTATTCATGCTGCACATTTATATTGTACTCTACATTCCAAATGCATAAAATAACCATAGGTAAATGGTAAATCCTAATAATTCAACATTATTTTAACTTCAGATTCCATTCTTGTAACATGTTAATTTTCGATCATGAAATTTGTGTTTAGACTCAATACATAATTTAGAATGTTATTCAACAACATTTTTTCATAGCAAAGGTGTTTGCATAGTTTTCAATCTATCATTATCCTCCAATAGTTTTAATTTTCATATTGATAGAAAGGAAAAGTAATATATTATGGAAAAGAACATGGAAAACAAAAGAAAGAAAAACATAATTTAATCACTTTGTATTCCTCATCAAAAAAAAATTCTAAACTTTGAAACAAAACTACTCTACTTTCTCTACTTTGTGCTCCCAAAAAATAGTTAGAAAAGTACTCCCTCTAAGAACTTTTTTTAAAAAATCGTCAAATCCTTCCATTTTCCCACCTTAAACTAATTTGAATTTTAGCTTAATAATCATAATCACACCTATTCATAATTACTACTTTGCACCATGTTTCTATTGAATCTCCTTTATCCAACCTATCCTAAAATAGACATCACAATACCTACTCACTATCTCCATACATTCTAATATGTCTGAATACTATAATATAATCTTTCCCTTAACAATAAACATACCCATGTTTACATTTCTAGGTAAAAAAGGACATATGTCATATTTTCATGCATATTGTAAATTTTAAGAAAATTAATAGAACAAAATTAGTTTGGGGATGGGTGATAAACGTTTGGACATTTGTAGTGTGATTATCATTCCAAACCAAATTCATTTTTTACCAATTCTTTCACCAATAACACAATACAATCAATTGGATGTCTTTGTAAATTGTATTTTATTTTCATCATGTGAAGTAACAATCAATATGTAATTACTATTGATTAACATAATTGTAACACAACACTTGCACGTTATGTCCCCGTAATGTTTTACTCTAGTGTTTATCTTTAAAAAAAGGAACACATTTTCATTATGCAGTGTAACATCATCGATTTTTTGAAGATCGTATTTGCAATGCTTAGAATAGGAATGTTGTATGCAAGTAAGTAGTTTATTTTCACAAGTTTATGGGATAGCCGATTATGTGGTGTGGACTTGTTTAATTAATTATCTTGAAGAACCCAACATTTTAAATATTTAAAAAATCCATTATAGACTATGAAAAGTACTTCAATTAATGGAATGTGGGAAAATTTTAATGCAATTGAAAACAAGAAGTCTATGCATAATCAAATCTTTCCAAACAACATTTGGACCACACAACAAAGGATCCATTGCTAAGCTCGAAGCAAAAACCAAAAGAAATATAAAATACTAGCCTAATTCAGTGCAAAGCCTCATGATCAATGTAGTGAAAAATTGCAATGTCATATCTAGCTAGGTGAAATAGTAAAGGAGGACATGGTGAAGCCAATGATGCCAAAAATTGCACATAAGCTTTCACATATGGAAGCAACAAGTTAAAGGCAGGGACATGGAGGAAACAAAAGAAAAAATATTTGTCCTTTTCCACCCTCACACATTGTGACTACTATTCAATTCAATTTAATTTCAACTACATTTGGCCATCTCAAGTTTGCAAGTGGCTTGTTGCACTAATTAATGGTCAATATTGTTCATAATTGTTACATTCACTATGTTGTTCACTTATGAGAATAATTTGGACCCTATTTTATTTTTTAATAATTTCAAATTGCTAATGTGGAAATTGAAATAGCTTTTAACCTTATTTGCACAATGCATTATAATGTGTTAGTGATTTTTTTAACATCTCTTTAACTACCAACATTGTACATGAGTTGAACCATCAACTTTTAACATGTTGAAACCATTAATCATGAATTGCATTTACACTTACCATAATTTATTAAAACACATGTAACAATTGGAAACCCCACATTTATATTGAAATGAATTAGTGAAAAAAATTCACTAATATTCAACTATCGACATTTGTACATGAATTAAACCATTCACTTTTATTATGTTAAAATAATTACTCACAAATTGCACCTTGCATTTATTAAAATATATTGAAACACACATATCAACTTAATGCCTCACATTTATATTGGAACATGGTAATAATTTTTTTCACATCACTTGAATCATCAACATTTGCACATGAGTTGAATCATTCATTTTGAGTGTGTTAAATCCATTATTCATGAATTCTATTTTGCACTTACCATAATTTTCTTAAATGAATGTATAAAAATTAAATAGGTCTCACATTTATATTTGAATGGGTTAATGATCAGGTGAAATGTTTATACAAACAAAATCTAAGATGCATGTAAACCTTTAAGTTATAATTTTTCATATATTAAATTTTTGTACATTTATGTAAATTAAAGTGTATGTTTTTCCTTTTTTTGTTATGGCATTATGGACACAGTTTTTATTATGAATGTTCATGATGCCACACAAATAACCCTTACAAATAAATCCTAATTTTCTTAATTTAATTTTTTGAAGTTTTAATTTTTCTAAAGGTACTATTATTATTAAAAAATTATATTATTATTACAAGTTATCAATATTTTATAGTTTTTATTTTGTTACAAGTTTATGTTTAAATATATAGATGTGAAATTTATTTTTTATTTTGAAAATATAATAAATAAATGAATTATAAATGGTGATCATATAATTACATCAATGAATTTTTAATCATTTTGTTTTTTCAAATATGTAGTGTTCTTAAAGATCATCCACAAGGAGATTTAACCATGTTTTGTTTATAGAACATGTATATGGATGTACAAATTTGTTAAAATATAATTATATTTTGGCTACAAGTCCTAAAACCCACTATAAAATTATACCATTAAAAAATTAAATATACATTTTTTGGTTATTTTAATGAAAAAATATTTTGTTGATGTTGATGGCCTTTTTTATGTTTGCACAATGATGGAAATATTCACCACCAAAACAAATTTGAGTTAATCATTAATTTATTATATATATATTACATATAGTAAAGGACGTCGTGGTCGTTTTTCGTGAAGCTTTTTCACGTGACCCGTCCATCCATCTGTCCCGTCATCCATCCATGGATGCCATCATACAAGGAAGAAAACCCTGGCATAAATAAATAACCCCCCCTCTGCACATGTGTCACTATCTAGGAAAGGCATGCCCGACCTTGGGGGGGCACCCCCAAGATTTTGATATCAATATTAGTAGCAAACACAACAAGATTTTCAGCAGCCGGGGTCCCGATGAATACATGCGAAATGTGGTATATAGAGAGGTTTTGGAAATGTAGTTTGTAGTTGTAAATTTGTAATATGTACCATCAAATACACACGCACCTGTGCATTAGGCACTTGGTTCAAACTAGTATATATATATATTGGATAAAATTTATAGTGATTTCAAATATTGAACCTAAAAAATTTCAAATAAATTTGATGTTGGAATTGTTTATGTGTTTAAAGTTGGAATAACCTTTTTTTTCTTTCAATTTGTAATTTCAATGTTTTGGAGTTTTTTTTTGTTTTTTATATTTTTCCTTGAATTTTCCCATTCCCCCCCCATTTTTTCCCAACAAGAATTGCCAAGTTAAGAAAATTAAAAACTAAAAAAATAAATGTTGGTTAAATCAAACTATTAAATGCCAAAATTTCATCAAATTATGTTACTATTACTTCTACAAAAGAAACAAAATATAAAATATATTTATGTTATTAAAAAAAACTGTGATTTTTTTTCAAAGTTGTGTAATTAATCATTTGTATTAGTGCATGATTCATGTTGCTAAAAAAATATAGTATTGAAATTTAAATGCTTATATTCACTCTTTAATAATAATAAAAATTTGCGGCCAATTTTTACCAATTTAAGGGGCAACAACATCAACAAAAGTTTTTTTGGAAAGAAAAAAAAATCAAAATTTGACAAATTAAAAAATAATAATAATCATGGCATGTGATTTTGTCATGGCATGCCATGAAAAAATACAATCCATGACTCCATGATCTAGGAGAATTATATATATATGATGACATGGCATTTTATTCCATGTCATATTAATTTGGGACCTCATATATCCATGTTATAATTTTAAAATTAGAAATTATCTATGCAACATGCGATTATCCAAAATTACTTTAAAACTTTCCTTAAAAAATGTCCTAATCAACTAAATTTTTTAACCAAAACCATACAAGTTGCATATTAGTCAATTTTGTCTCATTTCATTAAAAAACTAATGAATTTAGGCAGTGGAAAAGGACTATTTATTTCTTCTTATGATTAAGTCACTATGGGCAAATCATGGTGTAGGCTCTTGGGCATCAATGGAAACACAACTTTGTAAATGGTAAAAAATAAATTAACTACAACAAGGAAACCTAAGCATAAAGAGAGTAATTAAATCAATTTCAAGTAAAAGGACTTATTCACAACCCAAAATAATTTATTTTTATTTTTTCATAGGGGAATTGAGATCTCAAGGCTATGTTTAAATGTATGTTCCTTTCAAAGAAGTTAGATTCAGAAAGAGGTTGAAAAGTTTCATTGATGACTTTATGGTTATTTTCAAGAGCTAAAATGTGGAAGTCAAAATTGTGGCAATATGTTTTCAACACATTGCCTATAACAAATACCTTGCTCAAATTTTCCATTGCAACAAACTTGAAGGAAAGAAAAGCAAGCAAGAGAGGTACGTACCAATGGATGTAAAAAAATCTACAACAAATGAATCTAACTTGGAATAGGTTTCAATGAAAATCTAGATTGTAAGAACATGAAGCGCCTTGGCCACCTTCAAAGGTTTATCATTCCTAATCTTGATCATTGAGCTGTTATATGTCTAGTTATAAAAGACAACCTCTTCTTGAACATTGATACTATTCTTCAAAATCCCATTACAAACAAACCAATATTCAAGCATTTGAAAATATTGCACAAAAAGAATGACCCAAATCAAGAATGTCAACAAGGATTGTTAAGATTGGTTAAACATGGAACACAACTGAGGAGCTATGAAATGATTGGAACTTGAGGAGGAAAATACCTTCATCGAAAATCTTCACTACTATACAATGGGAAAAAATTGATTAGAACCCACTCACTACACCAAAATGCGTCCTAATTCATTATAAATTTCACTAGATTTTGAGTGAATTTGGACATTTTTACCATGGTGAAACTGGTCAACCCCCTTAGTGAACAGGGACCAATTGCTATAGACAGTGAATTGGTTCATTAGTACTTAGTAAAATACAAATTACCAAGCCATTTCACTTGATGTTAATTAATTAAGCATCATGAAAGTCATTTAAATTTAAATTATTTAATATTTCATATTTTGATAATTTCATATTTTCACCTTCTGAGTTATTGACACATGTCATTACCTATGCTAGGTTAAAATAAGATATTTAAAACAACAACAAGATGCACTCAAAAACCTATTCAATAGATACCCATTTCATTCAACAAAATTGCAAGATGACCAAAAGTGTAACACCAAATGCTTCCACAAGCTATTTCAATTCCTTGCACTATGTGACATTACACCCAATTTACTAATATTTTGGTTGCAAATTGGTCCAACACATGCATGTCAATGCAACATTGGACACATCACCTATAAACAATAAGAGACATGATGTTGTAGGTTCTTTGGATACACCATTTACAATATAAAGCTATCAAAAACATTCAATAATGTGGTATTGTTAATGTGAGAAGAGACAACCAATAAAAACTTACTAGCAGCCTTTGAATTTGTATATGCCTCATATTCATCACTTATTAACATATTAGGTGCCTTCATTTTTATTCCTTGCAATTTCATGTGACAATCATGTTTTCAATTTCCCCTTTCATTTGACAATTTTTCATATGTTTAGATCTTTCATGGTGATAGACAAAAGAATTTAAGTGTTTTTCATTGGACAAAGATTTTTTTGGGTGCCTTTTGCTCATCAAAATGCATGCAATGAACAATGATAAACATAAATTCCTACCTTGAATCCCACTCCTCCACCTTGTGATCTACGACTGCTTAGATTTATGACAAGGATTGCATGCTTTACAATTGACATAAGGCCCATGGGTGGGGAACATTCCCAAAATTGGGGTCCTACTAATGGTTGTAGCCCCTTACTTTGGGAATGCCCCCCCATCTTGGCTTTACCTTACAAAAGATTAGAAAATAATAATTAACCACCATCAAGTGTGCAAACCATAAGAAATGTAGTAGGGTTTGTCATGTTCAAGCCCCTATGGCCGTTTGAGGACCCACTATATGTATGTTCTCACTTTATGTAGTGTTTTTGTCATTTCCTTGCACTTTGGGCCTTTGAAAATACCATGTAAAGAATTCAAAGATGTTTCTTAACGTATTTAGAAGGCAAACAACTTACCCACATGAATATACCTCTTAATAAAGAGGGAGAACTTTATGCAAACTCCTCAAGAATGGGAGGGAAATTATGCCTACTTATAGGTGTAAGATCTTTCTCCCTCCTTAAGGAGTAGGGGTAAGAGTCTCACCCTCCTCTACCTTGTCATCTATGTACGTTTAAGTTCATATAATATTTGCCTTGTCCTTTACAATAGGTAAAGGCCCCCAGCAAGGCACATTTCAAAATGTGAGGCAATATTAAGCTACTGCCAAATCCTAGGCCCATTATTTGGAAATTGCCTCCACCCTAGGAATTACCCTATATACTTATTGTCTACACGTGTCTACACTCTGCACCCAGTCATTTGCAGATGAAACTTGAGGGAATGACTCCCATAGGCTAGGCTAGGCTAGGCTACCACATGCTCATCCCAAAACAATCAAAGAACATGTTGTTGATAATTGTCAGACCCAGGGTTTGTTTCTTTTAAGCATTTTGTGATGTAGCCAAAGTGGCAATCATTCACAAAGCAACTTAACCAAATTTGGCTGCATACTAGATATGAAAGTAGATTTTTAAAAAAACAGAATCCTTCTATATGCTTGGCTACTTGCTGGAACTTATCATAAATGTGTAGCCAATTTTTTTTTTAAACTTCAAAATCTGGCGAAGTTGGCTCATTTTATGCTTTGTATAGGTCGAAATCATGTTTTTTCAGGTCGAAATTTGGCGAAAATTCGCCAGGTAATGAAACACTGGTCAGACCCTAAACCCTTAAGTACAAAGGTGGGCTGAATCCACCCAATTCACAACTGTTCATTTGGCGGCTCCTCCTGTTTATTTCCACAACATTTTATTTGGCAGCAGACTGCAGCAATGTGGTGACCATTGAGTAATTGACTGGAAAATTTTCTACTTCTAATTATGTTGGTCACCATTTCTCACCTAGTCTAATGGCAGGGGCATGAATGATGGGGGGGACATAGGTAGTAGTAATCAAGTTGGTTCCTTTTTATTTTTTAGTTGAGGTACAGGCAGAAGTGGGAAACAGAAAATCCATTTAGGGAAAAGCATGCACACAAAGTTAAAATCATGATCATTTCCTTAATTGATTTGCAACTTTTGTTGGGCTGAAATTAGTTTGCCAAAATATGGTGGAGTGGGTGTTGTTGTTGGTAGAAGAGAGGGGCCCAGCTCTCATGCTTAAGTGTTGGCTTCAAAATTCAACCCACAATCCGTCTGTAAAGCCAAGGCAGTCATGGTCACATTCTTGCATCATGGAACATAATGTACACTATTGTAGCCCATGCCAACTTCTGTGGGGTTGGTAAGAAGTACTTGGACCAAGGAGACATCTATCCAAATTGATCCCGCAAACTTACCTTACCATGTGAGCTAGTGATGAAACCACAATTTGCTCTCTTATATGTCGAGGATGGGCAGGTGGTGTGACATGCCCCTTCGTCAATATGAAAAACTAACATAATTTATAATTGGACATTTGTAAGGTGTGCTTGAGGATAGGAGAAAGATTAAATACTTTGTAAGGTAGGTACCAACAAATACAAAGGAAAAATTTAGGCCTGTTTTTTTATGTGGCCCAAGGAAAGAAACTAGGTGGACACAAATGTCAATACAAATGAACTCAAATCACCTGCTCATTGCAGATTGGCTCTACCCCTTACAACAAGATTAAACATCAACAGAGTAAGAGGAATAAATATTCCATGAAGTTGCAAAAAATGATGTAATACAAGCTTGGGCAATAATTAAATTTATCTTCAATTTT